>Ga0098044_1001396_pt1 | contig 12646 bp, 20 predicted proteins | sample 10_taG_FD_75053 | JGI IMG/M metagenome (GOLD analysis project Ga0098044, IMG submission 75053) | Marine viral communities from the Subarctic Pacific Ocean - 10_ETSP_OMZ_AT15264 metaG | ecosystem: Environmental > Aquatic > Marine > Oceanic | place: Pacific Ocean | collected 2015-01-16 | reverse complement strand
ATTTGTTACAAGGTGAGCCGGGTGACTATTTAGTTCAATATGGTCTTAAAGAATACGGTATTGTTGGGAAAGAAATATTTAAGAAGACTTATAAATGAAATTACTACTTGAAAAATGGCGAACGTTTTTAAATGAACAGGAGTTGCCTTTGATGGGTGCTGTAGTTCGTTATGAAAAGGATTTCACAATTGCACTAGCCCTTATAAACTTGAACTTCATTAAAGAACAATTAGAAAACTCAGAATCAGTCCAAGATCTCGCCCAGAAGCTAAATAACAAAGAGTTATATGATAAGGCAGTAGTTGGCTATATAGAAGCAACCCACGCACCTCTACTCTCTAAAGTTGCCATGGCGAAGGCAAATTCAGGTGGAAACTGTGCTGGCACTTATACCGTTGGCAAGGCAATTGGCAAAGGTTACGGAGAACTACTTTATAATGCCCTTCTTGGTTTTGCTGCAAAAAATAGTATATTCATAACAGCAGACCGGCACTCTGTTTCAAAGGGTGCCCGTTCGCGTTGGTCTAAAATTGATTCGCAAACCGATGAAGAAACACCGGGGAACGATAACGTCTACCTTGGCTCCTTTGATAACCATAAGGATAAAAAAACTCCTCCTGCTGACGATGATTGTGTAGTACACGGCATCGACTCTTTGGACAAAGGATACCAGGACTCCAAACAGGTTATTTATTATAATCAATTGGAAAGTAATCTGGAAAACTTTTTTAAAACTGAAATAAGGGACATGATTACCAACCCTGGTTTTTTTGGTAAATTGTTTGGTCAGACACCTGAAAGGAAAGCCAGACAACTTCAAAAACAATTATTAAAATTGGGTCGGGACAAATTTCGTGCTTGGGAACTGGAAGCCCTGAAGGATCGCACATTAAGATGATAATTGATTTTTTTGAAATTTCTAATTTAATTCTTGACAAGAAAGAGTATTGTAAGGTTGAAGATAAATACGAATCAGCGCTCTTGTTGGTTACTAAAGAAGAGCCTGCTTTTTTTGTGGACTACGGCGGCAGAATAATTGTTAATGAATTTTATAAACCATTTAGTATCCAACACCCTATGCTCAAGAAACACACATTTAAACTAAAACGATGCCAGCAAAAAAATCGATGTGTTTCTTTGTTAGAAATGATGTTAAATAAATTCGAGAGGACTTTGAAGAATGAAACTAATACTTGAAAGTTGGCGAACATTCTTAAAAGAGGCGTCCAGTAATGAGAGATCCTTTGCGTTTACCGAGCCCGAATTACAAAAACTAAATAAATCTATTGCAAAAATAACATCTGCTGCACAAAAAGTTTTGGGTGCCGCAGGTCCGTTACCTTATCTTACTGCAAAGGATTTAGAGTCAAGACCAGCCACACCAATCCAACAAGTTGCAGAAGCAGACGATATTTCAAAATTAAGAAAACAATATCATGGTCCTGAAGGTGAGCTAGCAAGATCTGGACCTCGTTCTGTTCGAGGATTAGAAAAGGGACTAGGCAAGATGTCTGCAAGAGACTTTGAGCAAGCAGAGATGGTTATGAAGGTTCCCGAAGAAGTTCTTGTAGACTTTAGAAGCTTAATTGGTGAACTAAAAAAAGTCGATGGTCTTTTCGTGGAAGCTAGGGATTGGTATCATAACATAAGACAGTTGTTAGACGAAGAAACTAAAAACGATAGAGACTCAGCACTCCTTGGATTACTTATTGCAACCTACTCACCTCGTGCCAAGTTTGCTCTAAATTTAACTGAAGCTGTTTATATGTATAAAGCTGTTCAAGAGGATACAAAAAATAACCCTGAATTATTAAAGAAATACTTAGAAACGTTTCCAGGGGCAGAAAAGCTAAAGCCCGGTCAACCACGAGGATTCACCAATGCCAACAAGGTGCCAAACTTTGCATTAAATTTAATTGCCCCTGGTCTCTCTGGTTATCGCAAAGGTGATACGGGAAATGTTGTATACGATGAATTGTATATGTGGAATTCCACAATTGACACATGGATGATTGACGCTTTTTATCCTCTTCTCCGTAAATCATCAACTTCAAAAGAGTGGGAAACAATTAAAGGTAAGTTAATGTCAAACGTTGTATCCTACCGATACATGACAAACTTGGTTGCCCAAGAAGCTAAAAAGTTAAATCTGTTGCCCCATGAGCTACAAGCAATTATATGGGTGTCAATGCAAGTTCGCCAAACAGGAGAAGCAGGTTTGGGAGTAACAACCCAGTTTGCTTTCAATCAGATAAAAGAGGCAATTACAAATGTCAATTCTATCAAAGAAGGCTTAGAGGCATCGAAAAGAAACTTAGAACAAAATAGTTGGCTTAAAATAATTTTAGATACAATTGACAGCAAGGGCTTTAAGGAAGCAGCAAAAATTGCGCTGGGTATTAAAAACGAAAAAGGAAAAATAGAAATTCCTGGTGTCCGAAGTATAACTTCAAAAGGTAAAAAGGGAACATCATTTAAATATTTTACAGAGCCAGAGAAAGAAAAGTCTTCAACTATCACAAAGAAAAAAACAACTGGCAGCTCCACAAGACCGAAACCAGAAAAGAGATTTGCCGACCAAGCATTTAATGAATTAAAAACACACTATGTGATGAACAATATTATTCAAATGCCAACTGGTAAATTTAATAATCTATATGACTCTGTTTCTTTATATCTTGATCCCAAATTTTCAACTCAAAAAGCAGTGGAATATATTACTGGTAGATTTGATCCCGAAGCTCGAAGCAGCAAGGATTACTTTAAAAAATGAAATTAATACTTGAAAAGTGGAAACAGTTTTTAAAAGAATCGACAACTATTCTTCCATCAAACAAAGTTGGTAAAATAATATACGATCCAAAAGGACTAGGCTCAACTCCTGATGGAACAAACGTAGATTATATGGGCTTTACTGTTTGGATGAAAGCCTCCGACTTCATTAAATTAAATCCCATTAGAGACTCGACCATCGATAGCACCGAATATATTTCAAAACACTTTCAAGAGAATGAAGATATTATTATTGCTCCCCCCTTCTTGTCAGCCGAATGGGTGGAAGACCATTGGAAGGTTGATGGTCATGAAGGTCGAGGTCGTATGATTGAGGTTGAAAAAATAAATCCTGGCTCTTTAGTCCCGGTTCATATTTTTCCACGTCATGGTAATAGAGCTAGGCACTTAACAGAGGAGATGATCTTTGCTACAATTGTGGCAGATCGACGTGCTGCAACACTTTTTCGTTTCCAACCAAAGGTGGCTGTCTGGCAAGCCGAACTATTTAAAAAATAAGTATATAGTAATAAAATAGACTATTTATACTGAGGATATGTCTATGAAAACTATTTTAGCAATCGATGGTGGTGGTGTACGTGGTTTAATACCTGCCATGATTCTCCAAGAAATCGAGAAACGAACCAATATGCCCATTTCAGAGTTGTTTGATGTAGTGGCTGGCACATCTACTGGCGGCATTTTAGCTTCTACCATTAGTGCCCCCGGAATAGGCAAAAAGAAACCAAAATATACAGCAAGTGATATGTGCGGTTTTTATAAAACTCTTGGCAGTGACGTATTCCAGAGAAGTTTGTGGCATAAAATAAAAACTGGCTGGGGACTTTGGGGTTCTAAATATATTTCTGATGGGCCAAGACAACTTACAAAAAAATTAGTGGGGGATCTAAAGCTCACAGATGGTTTAACTGATATTGTTGTTACAGCATATGATCTAGAAAAATCTGAGCCATATTTAATTAGTTCCTTGAATCCCGACCACAAGGATCTCTTAATGGAAGATGCTGTTTTGAGTACTACTTGCGTCCCAGCTTTTTTCCCTCCAATGAAAAAAACAATTAATAATCGAGAAGTAGCTTTGGTTGACGGTAGTATATTTGCTGTAGATCCAGCTCTTTGTGGGTACAAGGAGGCATACGAAGAGGGGGAAGAAATATTAATGATTTCCCTTGGAACGGGTGAAACCAAAATTGATATCAATCACGAAAAATGTAAAAAATGGGGATTTTTACAGTGGTTTTTTAGCCTTAAAGCAATCGAGATAATCTTTGATGGTTCAACGGATTCTACTGGACAGATTGTTAAGTCTTTGATAGAAAAGAATAGCGGTAGCTACTATAGAGTGCAGGCTTATGCTCCTGCACATATGTATGTTAGTATTGATAGTACATCCAGAGGAAGTATCGATAAAACAGTAAAACTTGCAGAGCAATGTATTAAAGAAAACCATGAACTTATTAACGAAATTTGTAGAAAACTAATTTTAGCACACCTGAAAAGGAAATTAAATAATGTTTAAAATTTATACCAAACACACAGCAAGTGTTGGAGAAACAGTATTTGAGCACTTTAAGTTTGCTATTGGTGTAGCAAAGGATATGTTCATTAGTTCTGTTTTGTTGGTTGTCCATGGGTGTACTGGTGGTTTGTTTGTGATGCCAGAAAAATATAATATTTGTTCAATGGCAGAAAGAATGTGTGAAGCAAAAGAGGATCGTCTTAGTAAACAGAAGGAAGTTGAAGATGACAAATAAAAAGAAATTTCTTGAGGGGCTGAATAAACATTTATTAATTGAAGGTAGAAAGAATAATGTCATCAAGAAATATCCCTACATGGCTACAGAGTATGGTCAAAAGAAATTCAAAAGCCTTTTAGGGCTTTTCATGACCAATGATCCTAGCGGCAATCAGAAATATTTGATGTGGATGGCTGATATGTATCATAGAGAGTTTGTGGTGGCTTATGCCCAAGCACTTAATGCGAGTAGTTGGTTTCCAGGTGTAGAGGTAAGTCCATCTAATAACATAAATCGTATGGAAAAAGAATATTTGCTGCAAGTAATAGAAGATTCAAATGCTGATGTAGATGTAGAAGCTCTTAAAGAAATTGTTACCACTATGGCACTTCCAGCGATAAAGGCGCAAGTAATTGCACACGCTCTAACATATGATCAGCTTGTTATGTCAGATTGGCCATTGCTTGATTATTATCAAACTTGGAAAGATGCGTTGGATTCGAAGTTTGGAGGCACCCGCGTTAAGGTACCTTCTGCTCAAATCTTTAAAGACCTTGCACACGAATTTCACTTTTTGTTGCCTTACATAAAAAACAAAGATATTAATTTTCACAAAGATAAGCAAAGTCTTTACGATATAATTATCGATGCCAATTCTAAGAAGTTGGCTAAAGAACAAGAAAAGGATAAAAAGCAGGCAGCTAAAGCTGGTGCTAGAATAATTTGGGAAGAAGGTAAAGTAGCAGTAATTAGACCAGAAACTACAGAAGCTTCTTGCTTATTCGGTAAGGGAACAAGATGGTGCGTCTCGGCGACCGCAAGCGGAAATATGTTTGACCATTATTCAAGACAAGGACAGGTATTTTATTTCTTTTTCTTTCCTGGTCACACTAAACTACATGAAGGGCATGTTAATCGCTTTGATAAAATTGCTGTTGTGTTAGACGAAAAAGGCAATGTTGGTTCTGTGTGGGATGCCGAAGATAATATGATCGCACCAGAATTACTGGAAGAGGCTTGGGAAGAGTATAGATTACCTGGAGATCCTTCATGGATGAAGAAGTTTGAATTAGTCATGAGCAAGATAAAGGCTGATGCACTGAAAAATCCTTCTGCAACCAGCAAAAAGGGCATCGACGAAGATTATGCTAGAGAGCTGATTGAACTTGTAGAGAATGAATTTCGTGATGAAGATAAAGGATTTTCTTTTATGCATGAATTTGAAATGGATAATCAAATGGATCCTCTTACCGGCGCACATTATATTGAAGTGTATCCTACTATAAAAATTACTATGGAACTGAACCCGAAAGTAGTAAGGAAAATGGAGAGATGGGAGGAGATGCACGAGCCTGGACCTGATGTTTCCTTTTATGATCAGCTCTTTGGGGATTGGAATGAAAAAGATAGAAGGGGTGAATATAGGGCACATATAGAACAAAACACTGAAAAGATTATTAATAACCTTTTGAGAGATAGAAGTGTTTGGCCGATAAACACTCCTCTTGCTCCCCCTATTTCTCCACTAGAGAAATATGTCACTTCCTATGTTTCTGTATCCGGCGTTGGTTTCCGTGATATATCGGTTGATTTATCTCCATTGAGCAGCTACGAGACAGCAACTGAGGGGGTTGGTTACAAAGAGTTTACTAAAGCAGAAGATTGGGTTCGCTATTTGCGTCGTAAAGGAAAAGAGGAGATGTATCTTAAAAAACATTTGCATAAGAAGGCCAAAGTTTGGCATATTGGAACTATCGTACAAGACACATTAGCTGATGCTGGCATAACAGCGCCCAGCCGTAAATCATGGGAGGCTACTGGACAGATTGATTTACCACTAAATCATTACCCGTTAGATGATATTGAAGTCGATGAGCCCTACACTCTCCAGGAAAGAAGGATGAAAAAGAAATGAATTTGTTAGAACGGATGATAATTGAAGGACGCTTGAATAATGTGGAAAAGAAATATCCTCTTCTTGCACTTAAACATCAAGGGGAATCTATAATTGATAAGTTTGAAGCACACGACCCAAGTGGTAATAATAAATATCTTATGTGGATGGCTACCATATTTATGCAGCTCTTTGTTAATGATTTAGAAAATGATTCGCTTGGTCATACAGCCAAAGAACTTGGAAAGTTTCAAGAATATGTTGAGGAACAATATAAAAAACATTTACGTGGCTTTGTCACAGGAGTGACAGATTGGAAAACGGTTAATCCAGATACAATCATTAATAAAGTAGAACAGTTTCATTACTTATTGCCATACTTAAAAAACAAGGATATTTATTCAAAAGAATATCAAACTTCATATGAAGAGTCCCCGAATCCATTTAGGAAAATCTCTGATGCCTTGGAACAAGCCGGAGCAGAAAAGAAAGTAGCAGCAGAAAAGAAAGCAATGAAGCAGGCGAAAAAAGTAGGAGCTAAATCAGGTAGTGAAGTTGTGTATGAAAACAAAGCTGGAGCCATTGCACTTCGTATATATTCAACTGAAGCAGCTTGTTTCTTTGGGCAAGGAACTAGATGGTGTATTGCAGCCAAACAAGAGAACCAGTTTGAAAATTATTCAGACGATGGTTATGCTTTTTATTATATTTTGAATTCAAGACATTTAGACAGAGATTTTCAAAAATTCGCCGTGCTCTTTCAGACGCTTCCGGATCAGCAATCTAGTTCGGTTTGGAATACTGCCTCTTTACCCGTTGCCGAAATATTCGATGCGTCTGACAATGTGGTGGGAGCATCGACACTTTATAAAGCCCTTCTAGATACAGGAGCCCTCGGTAAGCTCGATTCAACTGACTCGGAGCTATCCTTTGCAGAGCAAGGTCATGCCGAGTTTGATAAAATGCTTGACACAATGGCTGCTCATGCTAAAGCTAATCCCATTACTCAGTCATTGGGCATATATGCAGATGAAGCTTGGGACGAACGAGATAGTCTTGGAGGGTTTTCACATGATTTTAGAGATGTATATGAAAACGACCCAAGTGGTGGAGAGAATATTGCAACTGGCTTACCTACGACAAAAAAAGTTAGAGATAAAATATCACTTAAAGTCTACAAACCTGTGTTAATTGATATACCAATTGGAGTTTTTTCGAACTTATTAAAAGCATTAGTTACACCAACTGGCGACATGAAGCTTGGAAAAGGAAGTGATGGGCTACGACAAACTAATCAAAAATTTTATGTTAAATTGAGAGATGAATATGCAAATGAAGCTAGAAAGATTGCTGAACAGCATCTTGATGATTACTTACAATCTATTGGTAAAGACTATGAGCTAAGAGAAGACAACGGAAAATTATTTAGTTTTGATGATGAAGAAACTCTGGTAAGGCGAGCAAGAATAAAAGATGTTCGATTCTATACTCATGGAGAAAAACGTGTCGCGAATGGTGTCTATAGACCATCACCAGGAAATGATCGAGTGACAAGATTAAAAAATTCTTCTAATTCTATGACAACAGCCTTTGACCAATCAATGTATAACTTGGTTCAACAGTGGGAAGGAAATCCACATGCAGTAGGTTCGAACGAAGGCAATAAACATACAGCACCTGAACTACATAAGTTTGCAAGACAAAGATATAATCTTGCTTTACATTTTCTTGTAGAATTTTATCCTGAAAATGCTGAAGTAGCTACAGCAAAACATACACCACCTGCTCGGCAAGCTCGCAATGTTGTTCCTCATGAAATGGAGCCACAGTATTATATCTTCAACAACAAAGAAGAGGTGGATAAATATTTTTCTGAAATTGCAGAACTTGAAGATCATTTTTATGAACAAAATTATATGAAGAGCCTAAAGCAAAAACTCAAGCAGTCTGGGCTTGTTCAACATTCTCCGTGGCTCGATAAAGGCTCAACGAAACAACAAGGGCTTGAGTTCAGCAAGAAGAAAGATTCTACTCCCCAAAAGAGTGAAAGAGCCAAACATGCTCAAGCCGCCATAGATGCTTATGGTCGAAGACCATCTGCTGCTCGCGACACCCCTCAGCAAGTTCAAGTTGATGAACAAAATCTAATTTCCAGATGGAAGAAAATAATTAAAACATAGTGAGTCGTATATGTTATGTGTTCAGAAGATGAAATCGAAGTTGGTGATTTAGTTTGCTTGGCAGATGACGAAGATTTTATGATTGGAATCGGAATTATAATTGATATTGCATCAGACAATAATAGTTATTTGGATGAATTCTTTGACCCAATTAATTATGATTATGATTATGATGGTGATGACCTAGAAAGAAAATTATATTTACATAGACCAGTCTATTTGGTCTTATGGTCAGGAGATAAAAACTATTTTTCAGATGATCCAACCACTCGCCCGTTGTGGTTTTTTAAAAATGAATTAAAATTGGTTAATAAAGCTGATAAAGACTAAGTAATATTAATTCAACCAACAAAAAGAGGAGCATATGAGTTTATTGGAAATACAAGAAAGACTTGACTTTTTGATAACAGAAGTGTATAATCATAATATATCTCCTGACGATGCAAGAGATGAAATAGAATATGAATTAAAAGATTTTATGTCAAAAGAGTTATATCGGTTATCACTTAAACAACTTGAAGATCTAGAAGAGGAAATGTTCCAAAAAGATTGGAACTTGGTGGAATGGCAATGAAGCAGATTATCCATGTGAATCAGCACAAAATTAAAAAGAACACAAAGCATGGCACTGATGAGCCAGTGCTTACATGTAAGACATATAAGGAAAACTTGTATGCCCACGAGGCTGTACTTAGAACCAAAGAGGGGGTCGAGATAGCTAGGGTCATTTACTCCCCTCACAAGCCATTGTCGTGCGGAGCAAGGGTATGGATCGAGGTAGATACGGACAATGTGGACCTTGAAACGATCGTTCGAGATCAAGTAAAATGATCATTTTTTCCTAAGTCCTTGAAATCATTAAACTTTAATTTTAATCCCCCTAAAAACAATTGTTGACCTCTTATATCCCATACTGTATAATAGTGGTGCGGGTCGAAAGCGGTGGCTGTAACCACGGTACGCGCAAGTAGGCTGGAGTAGAAGTTTTACAGAATGGAAAAGGTGCATATGATCGAACGTGGGCTTGGGCGGCTTTTTAGTTACGACTTGTCTAGTACGGGTGACGACCCCGATCGCACTGCTCCGGTTGGTGGAGAGAACGCCTCGCCAGCCTGCTAACTCGACAAAAACATTTTATTGAGAGGATAAAGTGGTGGAAGCAAAAGAAATTATTGAAAGAATTAAAATTGCTGATTCGTGTAGCGATTGGAAAGAAGTTTCAGCATTGTGGGGTGTTGCACAAAGATTGGATGCTCAACTTGAGTGGTATCACCAAGTGTACAAACCATCTCGACGTGAGAAACACGGTCGCGATCTTCGTCCTGTTTTCGTTGAACGGGTTGAGGGGAACAGGCAGCATTTCAGTCTGACTGTTGAGGTGCATAAATCTACTGATCGGATTCTTATCCAAGCATTATTCCGTTGCGCGACTATCGGATCGGAGCAAGATAAATTAGATGTTGAAAAAAGAACCAATCGCATTCTTAGAGAAGTTAAAATAAATCGATTCGATTCAGTTGATCGAATAGCGAAGGTAAGGGGAAAGTTAAAAGATGGGCTACCTGGATAAATATGTAGCTATTGTCATGGGCTATATGACTGGCTTTATTATTTTTGCAATATTTCTAATTTTACGTGACAAAGGGTGTATATAGTATGGACGATAAGAAACAACTTGAATACATGGAAAAGAAGTTTGATTATTTATATGAAAGGATCCTAAGAGATCAAAAAAAAGTTAATGAAGCAGGTGCCATTGTTGTTTATTGCTTGAGTGGCGCAGTCGCATGTATTATACTAGCACTAATCTTTAATTAGTTTTTGAGATGGAGTTTTAAATTATGAAATTGTTTCCAGGTACAGTTATTCCTATGAGTCTGGTAGGTAAAGAGGGCAAGTGGACCTTTACGGTTCACATGGGTGTAGATGATGATCTTACCGAAGCTCTTATGATCGCTAAAAACTTTGACAGTTGTGCAGAAGCTAAAACAGCGATGCGCGAACTTGTTACAAAATTTAATGAGGAAAAATAATTATGGGAGATCAAACAAAAAAATCTAATTGGTCAAAATATGTAGTAAGTGTTCATCAGCTTGCTGCATTTGAAGAATATTTGATGAAAATACCAGAAAAAGAAATTCAAAAATTTGGTGAAACTTTAGTGGCATTGAATGCATGCTTGCTTGGCATGCACCCTATTACTTTGGAAAACGGAGAATTTATCAATTAATGTCGAGAACACAGAGAAATACTTCTTACAGAAAAACCAGGAACTTGCGAACTGTGAACACCCACTATCGTCCATCGGGCGATAAAGTAGACCTGAAGAAGTATAGTTCTAAATATGCTTTAAGGACTTACAATAATCCAGAGCATTCTCAATTTGATAATACATTGGAATTAAGTCTCAATGATGAATTCGAGTTCGGTATCTACTGTGACTGGGAGGATAAAATAAACAATAGTATTCTTCATGATGGTATTAATGCCTGTAGAATACGCCCATGTGGATCAAGTAAGTGGAGTTTCAGTTATCTACATGAATTAAGTTTCATTCGTGGAATAGTTGATTCAGGCAACACAGATGAACAGGTGTGTGTTTGGAAGGAGCATTGAGAATGAATACTGGTGATTTGGTGAAGATGAAAGACTGGCGCAATAGAGGGCGTACCATCCGCGACTATGGAATTATTTTGGAAACTTTTCAAGGTGAACCAGCCGATGGGTTGCCAAATTATATGATGGTCTTGTGGCAAGATGGCCAGGAATCAATTGAGTATAGCGATACAGTTAGGTTGTTTGCTAAAGCAAATAAATAGTATGCCCATACTCCCAGATAAGGATTTGGTTTTGCTTAAATATCATTCCGAAATATTCCCTGAGTATATTCACACACAGGTGCGGTTTGCAAAAAGTGAATTAATCCGTTGGAAGTTTCCCAATAGTTGGGGTGCCTCTCTTGTGACTACTGATTACAAGCACAAACAAGATGAAGAATATGAACGCTGGGATGAGTGGTGGACAAGACACGACATATATGATGATTATCACAAGGAAACTGATAAGAGCTGGAGAGATAAATTTAGAAATTATTCCGCTCCTTCCCACACAGAGCTTGTTTCTTTGAGTTTCCACACAAAGAAAGAAGGGTCGGTTTATTATAATTATGTACTGCCCGAGCCTCTCAGTGATGTTCGTGTGGCAGATTTGGTTATTGTTTTATCAAGAATCATTGGCATAAAAATGGACGTCTATTGTCCAGAACACTAAAGAAAGGGATAATATAATGCAAGAAAGTGATGATGATTTTGGCGTTGTTTACGATAGTATTTTAAAGTTTATTAAGATATTGGTCTATGGTATGATCGGGGTTTTAATTGTTGGTGCGGTTTTCTTTTGGTTTTCTTATGAAGTGGAGGGCAAACCGCTCTCAGCGCATACATCTGAAGTTGGGGCAAAATTGGCAAAGCAACTAGTCAAGGATGGTTATTTTGCAGGAGCCAAAGTTTTGTTTACTGAAAAAACATATTGTATGAAAAAAGACGATCGTCCAGTGGAGTGTGTATCCAAGGAAGATCAAAAAAAACTTGATATTTTGATCGACAGAGCTTTATTTAATGGGGGGGCTAATGGACAATCAGACAAAAGATGAAGAAATTAAATATGAGACTGTCTTTGAGGTTTGGGTTGAAGGCTCCATGGGATTGCATGCACACCAGCCTATTCTTCATAGTATACACCATTCAGAGTCTGTTGCCAGAAAACACATGAAAGAGTTTCTTGAAAAAGGTAAATTTGCTGCCATCAAACAAATTCGAAGAAGGCTCCACGTTCCCATCATGCGTTAAATTATAATTTAGTAACTTTTTAAAATAACACTTCTACTTACTTATAAGTGGAGGTGTTTTTTTGTATACACTAAATAAAAATATCGTTATCCCCTTTACCAATCCTGCTTTATCCATTACAATAAGATTATATGGAACAATTCTTTTGGAAGGGAAATTGTGATGAAGAAATATTTATTTTTGTGCATTTTTGCT
>Ga0098044_1001392_pt1 | contig 12668 bp, 10 predicted proteins | sample 10_taG_FD_75053 | JGI IMG/M metagenome (GOLD analysis project Ga0098044, IMG submission 75053) | Marine viral communities from the Subarctic Pacific Ocean - 10_ETSP_OMZ_AT15264 metaG | ecosystem: Environmental > Aquatic > Marine > Oceanic | place: Pacific Ocean | collected 2015-01-16 | reverse complement strand
TTCTTCTGGTGAAGAATATTTAAGTTTTTCATCTGATTCTAGAATTGTTTTTAGTGGATTCGGCATCAGCCCCCTCCCCCCGCGGGCCTGTTGTGGCTCATGGTTGGATCCAGCGCGCCTTGCAAGGCGGCCATGGCATCTTGATCCAATGAGAACGATCCCCATTGATTTGTAAATATATTAACAACAGGGGCTCTCGTTTGGGCGGCAATGGCGCTGTTCAGCGTTTGGATCTCGCCAGTCAGCCCCTTGCCACCGGTTGCGCCACCGGTCATGGCATCAGTAAGATTTTTAACAGGCGTTGCGAATGCTGTTATCATTTTTGTTTCAAACTTAGATGCATTTGTTGCTGTTGCTGCATTAAATTCAGTTAACGACTTGGAGGCCGCGTCCAATATTCTTCCCAAGCCGACTTCCTCTAATTTTCTCGTTAATTTCGGAACCTGATCTATAAATACTTTGGTCATGGCCATTTGGCCTTTCATCCGAAGCTCTTCCATTTTAATTGTTATGTTATTAATCATCAAATCATTTTGTTGTTGAAGACGCTCCTCTCTCGATGTCTGTTGTTGCGCTAGGTCTTTTTGTTGACTGCGGTTCATTGCGCCAAGGGCATTCGCATTTTTCATGTATTTGCCAACATCCGCACCAACATCTTTTTGAAGAATGCTTTTTATAACACCAATGTCTAATCCCGTTGTTGAGGCAACCTGCTTTAAAACTGCGCGTTGGCCGAGTTCTGACATTCCTTCAATTCGACCACCAACCTCTTGAAGCTGATCGGCGATGTATTTCATTCTTTCTGGCTGGCTCATCAAAGTTGCTTGAACCGCGTCAAAGGACCCTCCCATAGATGATAAAAGCATGTTTAATTCGCCGCCGTATTGCATACCTGTTTCAAGATCATCAAATTTATCTACTATATCAACCAATCCCCCAACAGTGCCACCCATTTCGCGAGCGAGCCTTTGAAAAATTGTAAATTTTTGTAAAGCCTTGTCTGGGTCCATATTGAACATAAACTTTTCAATACCCCCATTGAAGTCTGCCCAAACTTTACTAAACGGTTGGCCGGTCTCTCTAGCAAATTTTAATAATTGTCTAGAGATCTTATCAGTCTGCTGTGTAGTCGCATTAAAGCCAATGTTCATCTTATTGATCATGACCGTACTTTCACTTAAGCTAATGCCAAATCGATGATTTATCGCGGCCATTCTTGTCAGCGCTTTTGCTGAACGAGGGTATCCTGTCGTTGTTAACATGGCCAAATTATTTCGAAAGCCTTCTTGTGCTTCAACCACAGTTTGTAAGCTCACGCCATATTGATACATGCCTCGGGCTTGTTTGCTCAAGCTCTTAAGAAATCGAGGGCCATCTTTGACACCGACGCGGACGAGACCAATTCTATATTTTTCTATATTTCCTATTACGGGATCAATAAACTTAATTAAGCCATTTAAGGCGCCGCCCAAGCCCTTTATAAGAACCTCTAATTTCGCTGCGCCGGTTTTGGCGTTGAAAAACGCGCCACCCATTTTACCAACGCTGTCGGCCACGTCCAACGCAGCGATGGCCAGCATATTATCTACACCAACCAGCTTCATTCCAGACCTAATCATGGCGTCAAAATCGCCTGTCACATCGCTGGGCTGGCCAGCGGTGGTGGTGCCCTTGCCGCTGCTGGCCTGCTTGATCCAGTTTCGAAGCGTAGTTTTTTCGGAGGTGGTGCCGTGGGCCAGCAGCCTTTTTAGGCCACTGACATCTCTCTTCGCCAACATCGCGCCGGCTTGTCGCCACTGTTTTCCAGTAAGTGCCATTTATTTTCCCCTCTATCTAATTAGGCTATTCGTTGCTTTTTAGCCGTTTTTGTTGACTTCTTCAAAATGTCGGTGTAGCCTTTTAAAAAACCAATTTCGCAAAGCAACAGGAAAAGAATAGATTTCAAAAAAAGAAAACTTTCCATGCATAAGCATTAAAAAGGCCTGCTCATAAACTGAATTAATATAATCACTCGTCAGGCCAAAAAAAGTCTGCGCCAAAAGGCACACCTCCTTGATTCCTGTGATCGCAGCTTTTACAATTAAAACTATATTCGACTATTACATCTGGCTTTGTTTCATTATACGCCTTCTGAAGGGCCCTAGAGTCTCTAATTAGCATTTTCTGAATGTATTGTTCAATGTAATTTGGCTCTTTATTTTCATTAATGGCAATTATCATTTGACGATGAACGGCAATGATTTTTTCAAATGGCAGTTTGTGTTTCTTTCTTGCCTCTTCCTGTTCTCTTATGATCTTTTCATCTTCACCAAAAAATAATCTAAAATGCACTTTGTCTTTTGATTGAGGAAGGTCCACTACAAAGGTTCCATCGGGATTGTGATGGCACGACGAGTTGCCTATATCTTTAATCTTTGTAACCTCTAAATCAGCAACTATTTCATGCCCCTCTAAACAATTTTCACACAAAGCATAGAAATCATATTCTTTTCCATATGCGTTTTTTCTAGCATTAACCAGAATGGCATTTTTATCTCCAACCAACAAACTATCCGCACTAATTGCATCAATAGCAACACTTTCAATTAACTTATTGAAGGTTAAACCCTCTCTGGCATATGCTGGCGAAGTTAAAATATCCTCTTCTTTGGTGGTCATAAACTTAACTTCTACTTTTTCTTTTTTGTGCCATGGATGCCCCTCTGAATAGAACTCTCCTTTAGATGGAAGCGCTACAAAATCAGTAGGAACTGAATACGCGCTTGTGGTTTGTGGCAAAGGCGGTGGTGGTACATACTTTGCCTCTTGTTGTTTCATAAACTGCTCAAGAAGCGCAGGGTCTACCTGCGTTCTCGCTTTATTTCTACTTGTCATAATTACTCCTAAGTAAAGAGCCCTAATTTTGTCGCCTTAGATCCAACAAAACGATAAGTGGCCCAGTCATAGTTTACCGTAACTGAGATATCTGTTAAGTCATCACTTCCATATCCCAACTGACTAAACTTAACGGAGGTTATCATTCCATTGTGAATGTCCCACGTTTCAAAAACATCTCCATTGCTATCTAAAGAGGCGATTGTCATTTGTCCTAATGATCTCACAAGGTTTTCCTTACTAAGGTTTTTTGAACCAAACGCTGCGTCTCTCGCTGTATCGATAGGGGCTGTAACGGCCCTTAAAACCGTTGCTGTGGTTGACGAGCCGGCGGCTGGGATCTTGTCTGGTGGCACATAGCTATGAGCTAACAACTTTGCCATTATATTGCTGCCGGGTGAACCGACAACTTTGCTTGAAAAAATTTCTCTTATGGTAAAATTAATCGGAGTCCACTTAACTCGCACCGGGAATTGAAGAGGGTAATCTAAAAGGAGGTGTTCTTCTGTTTGTACAGTATAACCGGGGCGGTCGATATTAACAAGATAGGCAGTGGGCACCCCCTCTAAATATAAATAGAAGCGAAACTTTTGCTGCGCGTCCATAAACATGTCATCGCGGACAAGTTGAGTCTGCCCATTAAAGATACTATATTTTGCTATATTTGCTAGGCCGCGGCTGGTGGCGGTTTGTTTAGATACGTGTCCCTCTATTCCTGTTTTAATGGAAGCCATACTATAAATAGAGTAATTTAAAAATTTTTAATTTAAAACGGCCCAATCATAACGAAGACTAAGAGAAAGCTCAACAAGGCCTTCGTCGCCATAGCCCATGTTATTATAATTAACGCTCTTAATCCAAGGATTTTTTAATTCCCACGTTTCAATAACATTGCCGTCCGAATCTAAAGTTTGAATGGTTATTTGACCGACTGTAGAAACAAAAGCTCTTTTAGAGAGCGTTTTTTTGTTATAATTAACATCACCCGGCGTTTCACTAAAATCACTAGGCGCAACATAGCCGCTGCTTTTAATAAAATCAAGCAACTTTTTAGAAGTATTGACATCGATTGGGTCAATTAAAGTAATACTAAGTTCATTCCAAGTAACTCTGCCCGGGAAATAAAAATCATGAACAAAAAACTCATGTTTTGCCTCGCCAACTGAGATTTGAGGCCTGTCGGTTGTCTTAATGGTGTATGTTGGTATATCATTGATATTCAACACAAATTTAAATTTTCTTTTAGGCTCTGCGAGCGGTGACCAAACTGGCTGTGGCATTATTTTTCTCCTACCGTAATTAGTTTATAATACAAATTAGTCATCAAAAGACGCTCCCGTATTTGTAATGATAAAGTCAAGTGCGATGTATTCAATAGCACGCGCAGGCTTCAGGAACAATTTTGCATACATAATATTCTGATCGATTAAATCAGGCGTGGTCGTAGACTCGTCAAGTACCAGCTTGTAATCAGTTAATCCAAAACGACTCTTAACTTCATCCAAGAAGGGAATCGCCTGATTCTTAAAATTGTTCCAAGTGTTGGGAACATTTGGCTCAAACAGAACTCTAGAAGCAATTCGCGAAACTCCCCTCTTAAGGAAAATTAACAAACGTCTAACATTAATTCTATCAAGAGCACTTCTCTCAACCTGTAAAGTCTTCTGGCCGAAGACCACAACCCCCTCATTCGGGAAATTGGCAATTGGATTGACATTAACTTCATAGAGGTCATCACGATCATCCTTAAAAAGCTTTAAGGCCGTAGCTACAACTGGCAACCCAGCAACGCCACTAGACAACCCGCCTCTGTTGAAGCCTGCGGGGGCAAACCATGGTGCCTGAACGCGGTCAGTATAAGCCATGGCGCCGAGGGCGGCCACAGAAGGTGGCACCCACAAGTCAGTACTATTAACAGCGTCTCTGACCTTCACCCATGGGTAATATATGCTGCCATAGCTGCTGTTATACTTACGATCCTTCATTGTTTGCACCGCTTTAATAACATTTCCGAAGTCGCCCTCAGTATAGTTTGAATCATAAAGATAATCAGCAGGCACATCATAGCTTTCTGGAATGTCAATAACTGCCATCGCATCGGCGCGGTCTGCAGTGTTGTTAATCATGGTGTTGGTTAAGCTTTGATTGACAAGGCCGGGTGCACTAATCAAATTATACGAAATAATTTCGGGCTCCTTTGCTATATCCAGTGCTCTCCAGTAAGTCATATATTCATAACTATTTTCTCTAGTTGCGCTGCCACCAATTGTATGCGCGGCCAGTGGATCTGATGTCGTAATGTCCCAACCATCAGTTCCTCCAAAGAAAAGCGTAGTTAAGTTGCCGCAGCCCATGTTTAAGAGGGTCTTGTAGCCATCGGCGGTGCCACCGTTTACATTACTTGGTACGGAGGCAGTTGTGCTTAATGAATAGCCGCCTGAGCGCGAACTGGTGTCGTATACGAGCACACTTGCAGACTGCGCAAGAGTAGTTGGATTATCACCGGCGCTTGCACCATTAATTGCAACGTTGTCAAGGGACACCGCATATTGGTATTTAAGCACAGAGCCGTCAGCAGTGTACTGATTGCTCGTATTTGCCGGTTTAATTCTTACCAAATCACGAACATCATTCTTGAAATTGTCCGTTCCATCAGCAGTTGTCTGGGCGCCCCAATAAGCCAACTTTCTATTGTCTAAAGCGGTGGTGGTACTACGAATTGGCGCCTCGGGGAAAACATATTTTAAGCCCGTAAATGCACCTGCTCCACTAATTTGATTGGCCGTTCCCACGTCGGCGGATATTAAACCAGATCCAGCCACCATATAGCGATTTGCACTATCGGCTATAGAGCCGCTGTCAACAGCACATGTTACATCAACCCACTTTGTTGGGCCGGTTACGCCATAAGGAATGTGACCTGACTTAAACCCGGTTTTCCACTGAGGGTCGATTTCAACGCGGATATACTTAGAACGATTATCAAATTCGCCCTTTTCATAAACTCGGCCAGCGGTCTCGTCGTATGCAACATATTTGGTGCCAACCTTGCGCAGCAAGTAATTATCCGAATTGGGGTTTAAATTGCACCCCTCAAAACTTTCTACAATTCTAGGAGAGCTATCATCATCGCGTATTGAACGAACTTGAACCGCAAACGACCCATAAGAGTCCACATCCTCATTTATCGAAGGCCGAATATTTGTTAATGATATCTTCAGGTTGTTTTGTGTCCACTCACCAGCATCTAGGCCGACGAAACGGAAAAGCTTCATCATGCGCCCAGCGGTGATCGCTGCCGTAACAGTGGTAAAAGAGCTAGTGTCACTGTTCAGGTCTTGTGTTAAGAACCAACCAGACTTAGCATAAGTGCTGCTTTCTAAAGCGCCTTGTCCTAAGAAATTGTTTTGATAAATTGTACTGCCACTAGCCAAGCCAACCATAGCGCCGACATAAGTGTCGCCCGCGAAAGAGCCGGCGTTTTCTTTAACCTGATCTAAGAAAGTATTTTCATAGGTTTCGCCCAAGAAGTACTTAACTTCGCCACTATCACTTAAACGACTAATCAGAGTGGGGTCTGTATTAAAGACCTTACGAATGTAATTTGCCTTACCCTTATCAAAACTAAATGTAAAATCTGCAGTTGGCAAGCTCACGCCGCTTTCAAAGCTTACTGTAAATTCAGGGGCGCCGTTAGAAGAACCGCCGGCACTTTTAATTAAAGTGCTTGTTTTAGTTTGACTTGCATCAGCAAATAGACCGTTGCCTTTAAGCTTAAGCGAACCGGTCTCCAAATACCAAACAGCAGCAACAGAGCCAGTTGCAACGCCGGCGCCTCCCGCGCCGCCGGCAAAATAAGCTTGGCCCGGGCCGGTGTTCGCGATCCGGGTGTGCGATCCAGAACCAATAATAAGGTTGCCGGGCGCGCCTGCTTGAAGGGCGGTGATCTTAACACCAGAGGTGCCGGTTGCCGAGGCGCTTACATAACCAGTGATAGTGCCCCAGCTTGTGCCCTTGCTGGCCGAGGCGTGCGTTAGGGCATCGCCGTTTCCAATAAAATCTGCTGCTAGGTCTGCATACACAGCATTTGGAATTAAGCCGCCGCCGGCGCCGATCGCGCCGCTAAGATGTAAAGTATAGGCGCCTGCAGTAGGTGCACCACCGTCGCCGGGGAGATTGCCAGTAACATAAATTGTATAAGTTAATGTAGAATCACCAGTATAGCTGCCGGGGATTGTAATTTTGTAAGCATCTCCGCTTGTGGGAGTGGCAAACTCTAAGCCCTTCGCGTCGGTATTACCATCTAAATCTGCGGCACCGCCGGTTGAAGTTCCAGAGGGCGCAACAATAAGGGCATAAGCCCCGCCATGGCCGGCGCCATTATAGGCACTTCCCACTTTCCAGCCAGCATCACCAGTGCTTGTTTTGTTTTCAGATTCAACGCCTAGAAGTCGAATATAAGTTGCGGTTTCACCGTTTTTTAACCACGATTGGATTCCATAAGTTCCGTACATTGGAGAAGTTCGATTTCCCTCTCTCCAAACATCGCCGCCCTCCGCGCCGGGGACCGGGTTGCCAAATGTCTGAACGAATTCAGAAAAACTCTCTACTCTTACCGGTGTAAATGCGGGGCCCCTAGCTGCTCGACCAATAATGACCGGCCCTACAGCGGGCACGGCTGCAGGAATTTGGGACTTGTCAATCTCTTGAATATGGATTTGTGGTGAGATAAACTTAAAATTCTTAGCTGAAACTGCCATGCTTCTTAATCTCCTTATAGACTCAAAAACGTTCTAAGGTAAATAGTTTTTGAAAAAGCAAAATACTTATTCCCTATAAAAACCGTTTTTAATCGCCTCGTTTATGTCTTCAAGCATTACGCGTTCTCGGGTAAAACGTATTTTAACAGGGCCTTCCCTCTTAACAACTACAGGGGTGTTTTGATTAACATCATTCGTTGTTACATAGCCCAAAACCTTAATCTTGATTTCTGAATCAAATCTTTTTTCATCCTCGCCTAAATTGGTTGAATTGCTAGAAATACCATAATCTGGCTCGATAAAAGCCTCATAGGTGTGATGCTCATAATTTACCAAAAATTGATTAATTCCACCAGTATAGGTTTGGAAGGGCTGCACCATTTGGTTTAACTGTTGTAAATACTGAGTTCTTATTTTGATGGAATAATTAACATTTAGAAAGACGGGATAAGGTATATAAAGTGTTTCATAAACCGGAGGCACCCCGGTGACGCCCTCTGGGTATTTGAAGTTGTTTTGATTAAAAAGCCTTTTTGATTCGGCATTTTTAAAATTTCTAGACTTATCTTTTACAATTTTCCTTGAAATTGGAAAGGCGCCTCTTTTGGCGTCATCCTTAAACAGCCTTATTGGAAAGAGGTTGCCGGGTATAACTCGTTCATTAACATCTGTTTTGGCCACACTTGTTCTTTCAATTATCATGGCAGGATAAATGATGGCTTGCGAGTCTATTTCTCTTAATTCTTTATTATTTTTAACTTGAAATGCTCGCTCTGCAGTAATCCAAATAATGGGCACTTTTCTCATTCCATCATTAGAATCAGTGTAAAGATCTAAAGTTTCATTGAGCCAATTATAAAAAGCAAAGTCAATAGTCTCCAAAGAAGATGGTGATAAAGTTTTTTCTGGTGTGGTTTTATTCTCCATCAAACTTCCCCTTTCTAGATCTTACACAATCTGCTGTTATTTCATACCGATCGGCTATTTGACCAAACAACTGCTTTGGCTCGTTTAGTTTAGTAATTTCATAAAAAATCTTTCCATAAAGAAGAAAATCGCCCTCTCTAACATATAAATCCTGATCTTCGGTCAAGCGTCTTTTACTAAAGTGTACTGTCAATGATGCCCTTTTGTCTACGCCGAATTCTGATGTTTCGGTTTCATATCCGTTAAACTCTACTAAAGCATAAACGCGAACAGGAGGTAGGAACGTCTTCTCCATTGCTTCACCATAAATGGGATGATAATCAGTATGTTCTAAACTTAATGGATAATACAAAACCGGCTGTGCAACAACTCTTTCCGTAACCTCATCCTGAACTTGTTTAACAAAATCTCTTTCTTTTTTATTAAAAAAGAGAGGGCCCGGAGGAGCGGCTGGCTGTTCCCATTCGTCTTTTCGATTCTTAGTGGCCATTTATCACCCCTGAAAGATAACCATTGGAATATTAGCAAAAGTCTCATTTGTATTTTTCACCATGGCTAGATTAGTTTCTGATATTTTGGCATATGTTAATTCTTCTAGAATCTTATTAAGCTCTTCTTTTAAATCGCCCTTTTCCTTTTCTGCTTGTCCCAACAAATCACTCGCATTTAAAGTCACTGAATCGCCGGGTATTGGTATGGTGCCGCCAAACTTGCCTCGTATTTGACCCAACATCTCCTTTGTAACGGCAAGCGCATATCGTCTAATCCACTGTTTTCCAATGCTATTAATATTAGTATAGGCAATATTATTAAATGGCAGCGTATTCATATTATTGATGCCGTCTACCCCCTCTTTTCTATTAGAGTCTTCATTTAAAGCCCCCTCTTCAACATACCACCGGAACCAAATATAATCCGGGTAGCCGCCTTTAGATGGCTCGGGAAACAAACGCAACCTATTATCAAAAATCTCATAAGAATAGTGGCTAATACGAGTATAAAGAGAATCTTCGTAGGCCATGGCTTGCATTTTATTTTGCCAAGTTGGCACCACTTCAAATGTAGAATCATCTGAATACTGTCCATAGGTGGTTAAATTGCCAATAACGTTAAGGGCGCCATAATAAGCATAAAAGCGCCACATAGTAAATGGAGTTTTATACCACACCTTATCAATAATAATTCTTTTTTGATTTCCAACAGGCCCAACGACGGATCCGTAGCTGGCAGATGCCCAATATTGCAAATCATAATCTTGCACCTGATCACTAATAGTGATAGAAGAAGAATAATAGCGCACATCGCCATTTAATCCACCCTTGGCAGAAATTCCCCGACCAATTCTAGTTGGATATTCCATTCTAAATTTTGGAAATTTGAGTTCTGCTTTTAAGTTTTGAGCATCGCCACCGATTGGATTACCGTTTTGATCAAAACTGGCTGTCGAGCTTCCTAAAAGATTTGGTAATGCATTTTTTGCTTGATGCAAATTTATTATATAAGAATATTCTAAAACAGACTCTTCATAGGCAGCAAAGACATTTTCTTTAGTGAGTTCAATATCAAGAACGTCTCCTCCTAATTTACGATATGTAAAAGCTACCTGATCAGATGCACCAGAAGCAAAGTATACAGAGTCTAATGAGCCCCCCGATTTATAAATTCCAAAAGGATAACTTGCGGTATAAGCAGCATCTGCCGTAGAGCCGCTTGGTAAAATAACAGTAGAAGTGATACTAGCTGGTGTTAAGGTTGGTTTTGCCATTTAATAAATAACTCCTCATTATTAAATAGTTTGTATAAAGAAGAACCCCCGGCCCTAAGACCGGGGGTTCCAATTTTTACGCTATGTTATTGTAAAAACAACTAGACTAGCCAGTGATATTTTCCACAACAACAACACCATACATATCAGGACGAACCATCTTCTTGGCATAGCGAGTCAACACGCCCTTACGGGGCACGAAGTCTTCCGTACCAAAGATGGTAGGCGTGACCTGCAGCGGGACGTAAGGAGCATAAACATAGCCACTCTCAAGGAAGCTATTGCCTCTACGGCCACACAAGATCACAGAGCGCGGGAAGTAAGGATCGACGTAAACGTCAAACTTCTTACTCATCGAACCCACCTTGACTGCACCAATAGTGCCGCCCTTAAGCTCATCGACAGCCAGAGTGGCGCGGAAACCTGAAGTAAACTCAAGCAAGCTTGCAACTTCTGGCGAGCAAACAACAAAGTTCGCGCCGCCTCGCAGCGTCTTACGATGGATACGAGCCGAAACATCATTGATAGTTTCAGCAAGAGTCTCGTACCACTCACTAACCGTACCAGTGAAGTCTGGTGGCGCGGTGGCCGATGCCAAGTTGGCACCAGTCTCGCGATTCACAAACTTACCGGGGCGGCGCGACCAATAGAGGCGTCCACCAGTAGCACCCTTAATAAGATCCTCAAGAATTTCTTGATCGATCTCAAGTGCAACCTGCTCCGACAGAATGCTGGTCAATTCGACTTCGGCGTCGAGGTTGTGGTAAGCATTCAAATCCTGAGCCAGTTCTGGCGACCACTTAGCCTTAAGCTTCTTAGTGGTTGCCGTCACAGCAATCGAATCGACCTTAATGTCGATCTCAGGAATAACCGTATTCTGGCCGGCCAATCCGGTGTCCGTAAAGATGGAGCCGTCACCAGCACCTTCGTCCCACAGATCCAAGTCAAGAGCACCAATTGCCACAGTACTGGCATTAGCCAGATCGCTGCGGGCCCAAGTAGCATTACCGGCCGTAATCGTGCCGGCCGCGTCAGTTACGGCAGCTGCCATAGTGGTAGCCTTCCTAACAACAAAGATGACCGTTGAGCGGTCAGCCGGATCAAGCTTCGTCAAACGACGAACAGTCGTCACAGCCGCGTCGGTGTACGTTGTACCCGAAATCTGCGCAACGTCCATAGCCACCAAATCATTAACACTAGAGTTGGTGAAATCAGACAAAGCACCAGTAACTGCCAAGTACCTGTTGGTACCGTCAGCCAACACGTCCGGATCATAATCAATCACACGCAACGAAGGCTCATCTGTAATTGCATTACCAAGCACAGTACCGGCTGCAAGGCCCGTTGTGCCTGCCGCGACAGTTTGACCATCATACGTAGTACAAACAGCCCACGCAATCTCGCTGCCGGCAATAACCGTACCACTTGGAGACGAATAAGCATTGTTCAGGCCATAGAAACTCTTTTGAGCATTGGCGAGACCAAGATTAACACCACCAGTAATCTGCTGACCGACCACACCGCCGCCATAAAGCGACTCGCTGGCAACTGCACCGCCATAAGCGCGGTTGTTGGTAAACGTGAAGTCCAAGAAGAAGATGAGGCCCGAGGGCAAGCTCATCGGCTGGACCGAAATTAATTCGTTGGCGATTAAGCCACCGAAAACACGACGAACGATTGGAAATGCGACGGCCGCAAAGCCCTCAACATCACCGGCACTCATCGTGCTTGCTTCACGAAGAAGCTCTTTTGCTTGATTCTCAAGCAGACGTGCCATGTTATTCTTGGTACGCTCATTGCCAAGTCCTTCCAAGAGGCCGGTTTTTTCCCACTTATTCAGTAGGGCAGCACCTTCCTTCTGGAGGTCGCGACTGACAATGTTTTTTGTTAAACTTTCAACTATTGTAGACATTTTTTTTCCTCCTTTTTTAGTTAATAATGTCAATTCCTGCCAATCGTTTCATTCGCTCAGCAAAACCATCCTTTTCAGGTTCTTTAGCTTTTGCACTGCGAACTAACAATTGTGAAGAACGTCGTGATACTGCCTCACCCAGCGATTTCGGGCCTCTTGAATGAGTGACCTCCACTGTGCTTTTTAACGTGTCATACACGATCTTCGCTTGTTCTACACTTTCAGTTTTGTCTAGACTCTCGACAATTTTATCTTTCTGTCGTCTATTAAGAGATCGGTCAGCCAAAATCTTATTTGTGTAGAGCATCTTAACGTTCATTAATTGAGACTCTTCAAATTTCTCTTTGAGTCCAGTGAAGCCCTCAATTAATGTGTTATATTGCTTTTTAAAATCATTAAATGTCTTTTTATTCTCTTTGAGAGACACATT
>Ga0098044_1001385_pt1 | contig 12684 bp, 9 predicted proteins | sample 10_taG_FD_75053 | JGI IMG/M metagenome (GOLD analysis project Ga0098044, IMG submission 75053) | Marine viral communities from the Subarctic Pacific Ocean - 10_ETSP_OMZ_AT15264 metaG | ecosystem: Environmental > Aquatic > Marine > Oceanic | place: Pacific Ocean | collected 2015-01-16 | reverse complement strand
GAAATAGAAATAGTTGCTTATAATATGTGAAAATATTCTTATTGGATATATTATAGTCTGTCCCACTAAGAACACACATTTGGGTGAAATTTTGTTGAGAAATGTATAATGTTTGTAAAATTTTATTCATATCATACATTATAACATTATGGTTTTGTAAACTTAAATGATGCATTATTTTTGGGCAACCATATACAAACATATCAGAATCCTCACTCACGCATCCATACGCCTTATTTTTAATGCATAAATACGCACATAAAGCATCTGCTTCTACGGGAGCATCAATATATGACATCCCATATAATGTTAGCAAATTTTTTATTAATAAGATATCTTCGTGAGTAATTCGTATAAATTGCTTTCTCAAATAATCCAGTTTTTCTTCTATTTCATTCATAGTTTCTTCTGATTTTTTTATAGAAACATTATGTAATTGTTCTTTTAAAATATTATATTTATTTTCAGCTTCTCTCTTTTTTTTTGCTCGAATTTCAAGAGTATGTTTTTTATTTGGTGGGGATGGACCATCAAATACAAATAACGCTTGTATATTATAATATCTAAATAATGAACACATCAAATAAAAACTATCTACTAGCGTATTAGCATCTTTATACCTATATAAATATATGCTTGTATCTATCACAAATGTTCGAAATTGAAGATCTCTGAAATGTACTTTCTTATAACAACCGACACATTTTTCCGATAGTAACTTATTTAATAATCGAACTCCCATATTTGTAAGATTTAGTTATATGGTATGGTTATTATAATTTAGTATCAATTTTATTGTAATTATGTATATTAGCATATAGAGTTGATAAAATTGAAATACTATTTATTGTATAAGTAACAAATAAACATAACATTTACAATGGTTCTTACACGTTCACAACTCCGTTCTCAAATTCATTTTAAATCATTATTAGATGATAAAGCATCTAATAATAAAAATATAAAATCTGTTCCTCAAAAATACAATATAGATATTGATTTTGATTTTGCTTCAAAAATTTGGAAACAAAATAAAAAATCAACTGGTGATGGTTCATATGTATACATATGTGGTTATCTAACCCATAAAGGTATTCCCTGTCAAAATAAATCAGGGAAACATACTCAATATTGCCATTTACATAGGTAATTGAAAATACACACCTTCTAATATGGAGGATTTACCATAACAGATTTTGTTAAATTAAGTTAATTTGAAAAATTGATATACACACAAAATATATTAACAATATATAACGAAAATGGTTAAATATAGTTGCGAACGATGTGGAAAAGATTTTTCTCAAAAATCTCACTATGACTCTCATAACAAGCGTAAAACACCGTGTGAAAATAATGTTGATAAAATTAAACATCTTGTAGATAAAGCTGTTGAAGCAAAATTACAGGAATTAAATATAAAACAAATAATTGTTGAAAATAAAGTTAATATGGATGATAAAATTCCCACAATTCAGTCAACCGGTTTAAAACGAAAAACAATTGATAAATATTATACATCTTCAAAAATAGTAAATGTATGTATTAAGTTAATAAAAGAAATACTCAATATTAAAACAAATGATTTGTGTATTGAACCAAGTGCAGGGAATGGTGCGTTTATTAATGGTATAAAATTATTATTCAAAAATTATAAATTTTTTGATTTAGAACCTGAAAATAGTGAAATAATTAAACAAGATTATTTAGTGTATGATTATAATACAATTACCAATTTAAATTATAATAAAATACATATTATAGGTAACCCTCCTTTTGGTCGTCAATCATCATTAGCTATTAAATTTATAAAGAAATCGGTTGAATATTGTGATAGTATTTCATTTATATTACCTAAAAGTTTTAAAAAGGAAAGTTTAAAAAAACATTTTGACTTGCATTTTCATTTAGAATATGAATATGTTTTACCTAAAAATTCATTTATAGTTGATAATAAACAGTATGATGTTCCTTGTGTATTTCAAATATGGGTTAAAAAACCCATAAAGAGAAAGGTTCCAACAAAACTTGTTCCTAATAAATACAAATTTGTAAAGAAAGAGGAAAAACACGATATATCTTTTAGGCGTGTTGGTGTTAACGCTGGTGATATTGATACCAAAACCAAAAAAAAATCTATACAATCACATTATTTTATTAAATTTGATACTCCACTAACCGATGAAATATTTAATGCATTAACTATAATTAATTATGACAGTAAAAATAATACTTGTGGTCCTAACTCTATATCTAAACAAGAATTAATCAAAGAATTTAATAAAATCTTTTGATGGTATTTTATCACACTAGTTCACAAATAGTCATACGTGTTGTAGTTAATAATATATTCTTTGTATCAGTGATATTCGTTGTATTATCAGTGGTATTCGTTGTATTATCTGCGGTTTCATTTAATTTTGAATGAAAGGAATATAATTTGTTAAAAGCATCTAATAATATCTTGGAATTATATTGAGAATCTATAAAATTATAAAATTCATTAAAAAAATCTTTGTTATCTTTACTATTTAATACATTTGGACCATTCATATAATAACACCAAGTCATAAAATCATAGTGATTGAACATCAGAATGTTTTTAAGAATATAATAACAAAATATGTTTGTATTCTCTCTATAAAAATTATCCCGCATTGCTTTACATATAGCATTTTTGCGAAATAGTGTATAATATCGTAGATTCATATAATCCAATATTTTAACACATTGATATAATGTAAAAATTTTTTCAAATAATATACATAATTCACAATATGAAATAAATTCTTCAATATTTCTTTTATTCTCTAACATATTATAACTACAAAATACTGCATTCATTATATCAGCCCAAAATTCTGAATATGTTTCTGTTACAATCATATTTGATTTTATTGGAAATAATGTTAATAACTTATTAGACAAATTAGTAGTATCCACGTGTGCAAAATCTAAACCAAATACATGAAATGTTTCGTGTAATAACACTTTAAACCACTCTTCTTTTCTAAAAATTAAAATTTTGCCATTTTTAACACAACTAGTTGTAACAGCACTGTTTACATGTTCGGGAGAAAGTATATTTAATATAGAAGAAGGCAGTATTTTTTTAATTGGAGTTAAATATAATAATAATGTTAAATTTTTTGAACATTGTGAATTGGATATATTAGATATAATACTTAACCATAATATAATTAAATGTATATAATTGTCATATTTATGTAAAAAATTCAAATCATCTTCGCTATAAATTCCAAATACAATTTTATAAGTTCGTATACCTATAGGAAATGTATATATTAAGTAATATTTTGTATTCGTTATTATAAAATTTTTAATTGTTGTTGGGACATAATGAGAATTTAAATAACTATCAGTTTGTAATTCCTCTGTTGAACGTGTTTGTTCTAACTTGCGTTTTATTAACTTTTTTATCACCAAATAACTATATTTTTTTTCAGCTTGCCGTATTTTTGTAAAGAAAGATTTAAATATGACATCTGATTTGTGTTTATTGTGTTTATTTTGTTCTTGAATAAAATGATTCATTAATGGTATAAAATGTTCTATTAAATCCTTTGATTTTTTTGAAAATTTCATTTATATATAGTAATATACACACTTTTTTTTACATTATTTTTCATATACTTTGTAATTATATTTGAAGATGTTTTCAAACTTCTTTTTTGCGATTTATCTTTACTTTTGTAAAGAGGTTTTTACAGAGGTATTATATATTGTAAAATTGAAATAACAAATATAATACATATACTTAATTAAAGCAAATATAATGCATCTTGGTGCAATTAACAAAAAAACTAGAAAATATGTCTATCCTACAATCACCACAAAAAAATTTGTGATGAAGGAACAAAAGCGATTAAAAATGTAAGGTGTAATGTGGAATTAGGGACTGGTGTGTAAATTTGCTTAATAAAATGTCCGTTTTGAATGATAAAGCAACTTATAGAGTATTTCTAACTTTCATTAATATTGTAAATGTTTCAGCAGGAGATCCTTTTGCATACACTACTAATTTCGCATCTTTTGTTGCCTTTAATACTTTCTTCGCTTCTTCATTTTGAGTAAATTTGGCATGTAATGCTTTGTCCATTACACCGGATGCTTTTTCAGTAAAAAATTTACTCTCTACTTTTATTTCTTTTGGTCGTATTTGTTTTCCTTTGTATTTTCCAGTTTCACTTCCTGCACCTTTTGCCATTTCTGGATTTTGAGATAATACTTTGCCTAATTCAGTATTGCTATCCATTGCAAATTGGTCGTAAAATCCTGGGTTTTCTTCCTTAAATTTAGAAGCCTGGAAATAATGTTCTACTGATAACCATTTATGTCCGTCTAATTCAAATGGGGTGTGTGCAAAGTTGGATAATATACGACGCCAATCTTTTATAGCATCTAATTCAGCAAATTGCATTCTTTTTGAACCAGGTATTTTTTCACCAGAACCTTTCCCAGGAGATTTGTCTGCCGAACGTTTATAAAATTGGAATACTATATCTTCATCATATAATTTAGGTTCAACAGGTGTGTCAATAGGTGTTTTATCTGTTTCTAATTCACTACCATCTTCTTCAACTTCACCCACTTCAACTTCACCCACTTCAACTTCACCCACTTCATCTATTTCTTTATGTTGTAGATGTTCTTTAAATTTTTTAAATTTTGGTATTATGGAGTAGACGCCTGCATTTTTCTCCATACATTTATCTACAACAATTTCTTTTAAATGATATGGAATATTTTCATATCGTAATATCTTTCTACCTTTATATGATACACTCTTATAATGATTTCCTAAATACTCTGTAACTATATAGTATTTTGGTTTGAATACGCCTTTATCTTGTAATATAGTATCATTTAATTGACCACATTGTAATACACTTCCGTAAGCACCACGCGTGTATGCTTCTTCGGATAATATAATTACTTTAACATTTAATACACGTTCTATTGTTGATATAGTCCATGTTTCAGCCCAAAATTTACTTGTTTTAATTAATTTACGGAAATCCTCTAATGTATTTACTCCTTTCATATGTTTATATTCATTAATATTTTCCAATGCGTATTCATGTTCCTGTTTTAATATTTTCCATTTTCTTTTTAATTCTTTTGAAAGTGCAATCAGTTGTTTTTTCTCTTGTCGACTTAATATAGCTGGTGCGGATTTAACTTTATCAGTAAGAGACGCTTCCAGTGCTTTTTTTTCAGTTGGTAATGAAATTCCGTTTTTGTCTTCGGGAACTGATGGTGTTGGAACTTTAACTGTTCTTTGTAGTAATTTTTTATTATAGTTAAATTCTTTTTGTAATTTTGTCATTTGTTCTTTTGTTGTAATAATTTCATTATTAAACATATCATACATCATTTTATTTCCTTGAAAAACCTCTTCTGTTGCTTCTCTTGCTAATATTGAACGCAACTCTCCCACACTTACATTTTTACCTATACTTTTAAATGCGTCTCGTATTACAGCAAAAAAGCAATCTCCTCCTCCTTCATTATCTACTATTTTATAATTATTATTTTTCATATATTTTTGTATCCAATTAGACCCTGATTTAAAAGTGGATCTATATTTATTATCGTCTTCTTTTGTTTCACCTTTTTGTTTTTCTTTCGTTTCATCTTTTTCCTCATCATCTTCATCTTCTTCAAATAACTCTTTAATTATAGTATCTTCGTGTGGTAATACAGATTCTCCCTTTAATTTTGTTTGTAAACCGGTTAAACTTAATGATGCTTCATCATCCTCATCTTCTTCATCCTCATCTTCTTCATCCTCCTCATCCTCATCCTCATCTTCTTCATCCTCATCTTCTTCATCCTCCATATCAATGTGACCCTCATCTTCATCAGATGTGCTTTCTTCAGTAGATGTGTCATCATCACTGTCTGTAATATGTTTTTGTACTTCATCAGCATATTTTTCTAAATATTCTTTAGTTACAAAAGAATATAATAAAGGCTCGTTTAATAATTCTACATCAATATTACCATCTGAATCTAATAAATTTGTTACATCTGCTGCCATAAATTCATATACACCTATTTGTGCTTCGCCTTTATCATCGTGTATTAAATATAAAGGAATATACTCAATACCCTTATCTATAAATGTGTATTGTTCACTTCCAACTGACGCAACAATTTGTACATCTAATAATTCAATAAAAAACAAGGATACATCTGTTGTCTTATCATCTTCATTTATACTCCGTATTTCTGGATAATTAATAGATTTATCTAAAACTGAAACAACCATTTATATATTCTAATAATATTAAATATATTTTAATATAATTTTTAGTGTAAAAATATAGTTGTGTTACATTATTGTTGCAAAATCATCCATTAAGTCCATAATTTTGAACTTACTTTTATTAGTTATAGAAGGATATATTTTTTTATTAAAATTTGAATATTGTTCTAGTTTATTCCATAAATCAATAAAATCCTCTTCTTTTCTTAAATGTTCAATACCAATCGTAATAATAATATACAATATATCGCAAATTTCTTCACATATAGATACATTTCCTTCTACTTTCATATTGGTAAATAGCATATCAATGAATTTTCGTATAATATTAATCATATCTATTACTGTAATAATATCGCATTTCATTAAATTTACGAAAAACGCGGCCATAGCACGTCTGTTTTCATTGTCTCTATTAATTCTACATAAATTGTTATAATCGTTAATATCACATGTTTCTATATTATTAAAAATTGATGAAAAATTATTGTAATTATCTTGAAATACTTCATGCATAATTGAAAATTTATCCATCAATTCCTTATATAATTTTGCATATAATTGTGAATAAAAACGGTTTTTAGCACCAGTTTCAAAAATATGTGAACCTAATTTTAATAAATCTTCTTTGGATGCTATTGTAACTAATGGTTCTATTTTTTCAATAATATCTTCAGACAAATCATCATATGTGTCGTTAGACAATTTATTAAGATATCCACGAATAATATTAATCTCCTTATTAATACCTTCTTCATTATTAACAACTTTGGTAATTTCAAATGAACGTAATGTTTTCCATTCAATATTACTAATTGTGTCATAATGATTTTGTTTATGATTGGTGGGTTGTTTTAAATTCTTTTTAAATATAGGTGTTTTTTTATAAGTTGGAGCACCAACCAGTTTGGATATTTTATTTATAGTATGAATAGCTTTATCTGATATAGTATAATTAAATCCATCAAATTCTAATTTATTAAAATAATCTATAGAATAATATGTATTAGTTCGTGTTAACATTGCTGCCATTATATATTATATTATATGTGTATTTTTTTATGTTGTTATATCAATTTTATACATAATAATAAAATTGATATAACATACTTAAAGCATTAGTGATAATAATAATTAACAACATGGATCTTTCAAATAACAACGTGTTAAAAACAGGGTGTGGGACGGATGATGATACAAGTGAATGTGATTATAAAAATAGTAATTTTGATGTAAAAAATTCTACATTTACTACATGGGATGATGATAATATTGATTTTAAAGGAAAATTAATGCGCGGTATTTATTCTTATGGATTTGATAAACCAAGTAATATTCAACAACAGTCTATTATTCCTATGATAAGTGGTAAAGATGTAATTGCTCAAGCCCAATCAGGAACTGGTAAAACAGGAGCATTTTCAATAGCAGCACTGCAATTAATTGATGAATCGGTTAATAAAACTCAAATTATTATTATGTCTCCAACACGCGAATTATCAACACAGAATTATAATGTGTGTAATAGGATAGGTCAATCATTACAAATAACTATACAACTATTAATTGGTGGTACACCTACAGAAAAAGATAAAGAATTATTGTCTAATAATACCCCCCATATTGTTATAGGATGTCCTGGTCGTATACATGCTTTAATTCGAACAGGACATTTAAAAACCAATAATGTAAAAACCTTTATATTAGATGAAGCAGATGAAATGTTATCTTCTGGATTTAAAGAACAAGTCTATAATATTTTCCAATATTTAAACAATGATACTCAAGTAGGATTATTTAGTGCAACTATGCCCCAAGAACTTAATTCATTAACAAAACAATTTATGCGTAATCCTGTGAAAATTTTGGTTACAAATGAAATGTTAACATTAGACGGTATTAAACAATTTAAATTAAATGTAAATGATGATCATCAAAAATATGAAACATTAAAAGATATTTTCAATACAATTTCGGTATCACAATGTATTATATATTGTAATTCAATTAAACGAGTTCAGGATTTAACAGATGCAATGATACAAGATCAGTTTCCAGTTGTCGGAATTCATAGCAGTATGGATGAAGCCACACGAAAAGCAAATTTTAATGATTTTAAAAATGGTAAAAGTAGAGTATTAATTTCATCTAATATTACAGCACGTGGGATTGATATACAACAAGTAAGTGTAGTTATTAATTTTGATATTCCTAAAAATAAACACACCTATATTCATCGTATTGGACGAAGTGGACGATGGGGGCGAATTGGACTTGCTATTAATTTTATTACTCGTCGTGATATTTTGAAATTAAAAGAAATTGAACAATTTTATAATACTCAAATTGATGATTTACCATTAAATTTTGAAAAGTTTGCACGAAAATCAACATAAAATATCACATCAACTATATTATTATAGAAAATTATTTATAACATTTGAAGAATAATATTCTTACACATATTGAAAAATTCGTATTTACATTCGTATTATAATATATTTTCTTTGTATTAATGGACAACGAAAATATATTATCTCAGTTTAAACTTCCAATTGAATATGTACAAAATTCAAAATTAAATGTAGATATAATTAATGATCTAGAACTTGGTGGAGAAACAAGTTTATATAAATTTTTATTTAATAATCAAACTAATCTTGGTAATATTATGACCTGTAAATGGTGTTCATACTACACCACAAACACTCATTTTTTATCGGATTTTCAAATACTTATGAAGAAATATAAACATACAGATTTAATTGATTACAATTATTATAAACAATGGAATGAATTTAAAAATCAAACAGCATTTAAAGAAAAATATTCTTTCATTGAATGGGAGCATTTAGAATTTTGCAACAAATCTTCGAAATTTTTACAATTGGTAACTATATATAATTTAACTTCGCCTATTATTAGTTTAATAATACCAATTGTTTTTTTAATTATGCCATTTATTATTGTTAAGTTTGTAATGAAAGCACCTATAACATTTGATATATACAAATCATTATTATATAAACAATTTCGCAATCACGCCTTTGGAAAATTAATAAAAGAATTTTCCAGTCGTGATAATTGGGATAAGAAAGTATACGCTCTTGCGATAGGTGCTTTTTACATATTTAGTTTATATCAAAATGTTTTATCATGTTATAAATTCTATAAAAATATTTACAGAATACAGAAATTCTTATATCTTACAAAACAACATATCTGTTATAGTTTAAACACAATTGATACATTTTTAACACATATTGAAAAATTAGGTTCATTTAATGGGTTCACGCAGGATTTATTAGAGAGAAAACAACAGCTATTACATACGCAAACTCTTATTCAACACATTCATAATGAAAAATTCAACATTAGAAACATACATAATATTGGAACATATATGAGTAATTTTTACACAATATTTTATGATAAAGAAATATCAGATACTATTGAATATAGTTTTGGATTGTTAGGATTTTTAGACAATTTAAATGGATTGAAGAAACATATTGTAGAGAGAAGAATTAACAAATGTTCTTTTGGTAAAAAAACAAGACTTAAGAAACAATATTATTTACCACATATTATGTCACCACACGTATCCAACTCCATTAATCTTGATAAAAAATATATGATAACTGGTCCAAACGCTTCTGGGAAAACCACTATATTAAAATCCACATTATTGAATTTAATCTTCTCTCAACAAATTGGATTTGGTTGTTATAAAACAGCAACAATAAATCCATACAACTTTTTTTATTCGTATTTGAATATACCTGAAACCTCAGGCAGAGATAGTTTATTTCAAGCAGAGGCTCGTAAATGCTTAGATATATTGAAAAATATACAATCACATTCTCATTTAAGACATTTTTGTATATTTGATGAACTTTATTCTGGAACAAATCCTCAAGAAGCCATCATTGCAGCGAAATCGTATTTATTATATTTATCGGAACTAAAAGTATCTTTTATGTTAACAACGCATTATCATAAGGTTTGTTCTATTCATAAGAAGGATAAATCTATAGTTAATAAGCAAATGCTGTGTTCAATTAATAATGATATAATTGATTATAAGTATAAATTAGTAGATGGTATATCATATATAAAGGGAGGATTGAATGTTTTATATGATTTAGAATATCCAACAGAAATAACACATCGAATAAAAACATTATAACTCGTTTGGTTTAAAATTACTTTTTAGGAATATTTGTATAATGGCGTTAAGTCAAGGATTGATTATAAGCTTATGTTTTACAACATTTATAGGATTATTGCTTTTTTTTTATATTAGACAAAAGGTTACTACAATTGAAGAAAAACTCAGCACATTGATGCAATTTATACAGCAAGAAACTATTAAACAACGGAACCTTAGAAATATGTCTGGAGGTGGTTTAAGTAGTACCGGTCAATCTAATGGTATTAGAGTATATTCTACTGAAAGTAATAACACTGGGACAACATCAAACGACGTGAATTCAAATAATATGATTGATGTATCCGATGATTCTGAATCTGATACGGAGACTGATACCGATTCTGACACTGATGTGGAAACAGACACAGATACTGATGCAGGTTCTGATGCAGGTTCTGACACCGATAGTGATACGGACAATGAATTATATACCAAGACAATACATATTTCATCAAACAATTTATTTTTAGATGGAGTTGAACATGTTCCTACATCAACAGATATTGAAACTATGTTAGATGAAACATCCAAACCAATTGAAATTATTGAACTATCTGATGACATAGAACATATTAAAAATATTGTAATTAATAAATCATGTGATGTAAATATACCAGTTATTGAAAGTGATTTATCTGATGGGAGTTCTCTAGGAAGTTCTTTGGAACAATTTCCTCTACATGTAGAAGATATAGCAAAACATACTACATTAGAAGCATCTGTTGAAGCATCTGTTGAAGCATCGGTTGAAGCATCGGTTGAAGCGTCGGTTGAAGCATCTGTTCCAACTGAAGTTAGTGACGATAATGTAGCAGAAACAAATGTCGTAGATGAGATTCCCAATAGTAATACATCTTCATCTGTCAAAATTAATTATGCAAAAATGTTGGTTAAGGATTTAAGAGAAATTGTTAAAAATCAAGGTTTATCTTCAAATGTTAGTAAAATGAAAAAAAATGAATTAATACAATTGTTACAACAATAGTTAGGGAGATGATTATATAATATTTTCTTTTACTATATTATATAATATGAGTTGGGGAACTTGTTATGCCGGATCTAATAATATTCATTTTAATTATCCACCATTAATGAGTGATGGGAGAAACTATGCATCTTGGCAACCTGCCTGTGATATTAATAATAATTTAATTAAAAAATCACATATTCAAACCAATTATCAATATAGACAATTTCTTATAAAAAATGCTGATTCAGTTATTAAAACAAATCAACAAGCTGCATGTGATCAATGTGGATTTTGTCAATATGGTAACTCTTTATCTACAGCACCATTAGGTAAATATTTGTATACATCTTGTTCTGATGCATCACAACCTTATGGATATGAAACAAGCGATCTTAAAAATATGTATCTTAGTCGGCAAGCATTACAAAGTCGTTTAGTAGCACCTTTAATGAGTCAACAAGGATATTTAACCAAACCCAGAAGTAATTAATCTGAGTAAAATATAGTTTTTGTACAATAAAACATATAAATATTAGTTTTATTGTATAGTTATATAAAATTTATTATGAAAATTTTAAGTATTGATGTGGGAATGAAAAATTTAGCATATTGTTTATTTTTTATAAATGAAAAAGCCTATTTTGAAATTGATAGTTGGGATGTGATAAATATTTGTCAAACAGAACTTCCCAAAAAATGTTGTTTTTTAACCAAAGAATGCACACGTGAACCGAAATATTTTAAAGAAGATAAATTTTATTGTAAAATACATGCTCGTTATTCACATTATCATATTCCCAATATTAAAAATACCTTACCCAAGATAAAAAAACGCAAATTGGTTGATATTAAAAAATATTGTAAAGATAATTCTATTGATAGTCAGAATTGTAAACTTAAAGATGATTATATTAAAATAATAGAAGAATATTTAAATACACAATTTTTAGACATTATTGTTCCAATCAGAGCCGATAATATTAACTTGGTTGTTTTAGGAAGAAATATACAACATATTTTTGATGAGTTATTTAATAAACATAACATTGATTGTGTTATTATTGAAAATCAAATTAGTCCATTGGCAAATAGAATGAAAACTCTTCAAGGAATGATAGCACAATATTTTATAATGAATAACACTCCTTGTATAGAATTTATTTCTGCATCTAACAAACTTAAGGAGTTTATTAACAAACAAAAACTCAG
>Ga0098044_1001380_pt1 | contig 12703 bp, 15 predicted proteins | sample 10_taG_FD_75053 | JGI IMG/M metagenome (GOLD analysis project Ga0098044, IMG submission 75053) | Marine viral communities from the Subarctic Pacific Ocean - 10_ETSP_OMZ_AT15264 metaG | ecosystem: Environmental > Aquatic > Marine > Oceanic | place: Pacific Ocean | collected 2015-01-16 | reverse complement strand
TTGTGATTTCCAGAATATACCAGATGCCGGAAAGGTGATGAAAGTGGTGGGTGGCGCAGAATACGGCTTGGTGTTCATGGAACGTCAAATTATTCGCATGTCATTCGCCGGTGCCCCACTGGCATACCAGCTAGATACAATTGACAGACGCAGGGGAACGCCATTGAGTGGTTCTGTGATCGGACATGGCCGCTTGGTGTTTTACATCTCAGAAGAAGGGTTTTTCGTCTGTGACGGCACCGCCTCTACGCCAATTGGGCATGGCATGGTGGACCGGTTTTTCTGGGAAACTTTTGATTTGTCCAATCAGAGCAGGCTTTTTTCTGCAATTGACCCGTTAAACAAAGTTGTGGCCTGGTCATTTCCGGGGGAGGGCACAACAACGGCGGGTGAGCCTAATCGTATATTTTTTTACAATTGGCAAGAAAACAAGTGGTCGGAAGGAGAGGTCGCAACACAACTGATTTTTCCGGCAATCCAGTCCGGCTACACGTTGTCAGAGCTGGATTCTGTTTCAAGCACAATTAGCGGCCTGCCCTTCCCGCTAGGATCAAGGGCATGGCAGGGCGGAGATAGAATTTTAGCTGCCTTCGATAGCTCAAACAGATACTGCCATTTCACTGGCTCCAATTTGGCGGCAACGATTGATACGGGGGAATTTCAGCCATTTAGAGGCCAAAGATCAGAGGTTATCGGTATACGTCCATTTATTGATGGCGGCACAATTACGGCATCTGTGGCCTCTCGCATCAAGGTGCAGGACACAGCTTCATTTGGCAGTGCGGCAAGCATTAATACTTCTGGCCTTTGCACACTGTTATCTGAGGGCAGGCACCACAGGGTAAGATGTTCAGTGGCCGCTGGCGGCACCTGGACTCACGCACAGGGCGTAGAAATTAGTGCAATTGGTACAGGAGTGACATAGTGGCGATTGCAAGCCCAAGAGCTGGAGCGTTAAATCAGGCATATCGGCGCGTGCCCCTGACCCACAGTAATGAGGAAGAGCATCGCCATGATCTTGCTTTAGGGATAAACACATTGCTTGATGGCAAAATCAATGCCAAGGGCACTGTTACTCTAACTGCCAGTTCGGCAACGACAACTCTGGCTGATTTGAGGATTGGCTCAACAAGTGTGGTTCTGTTTACTCCGCTGACATCAAATGCGGCGACAGCAATGGCAAATTTATATGTGTCGGCAAGAGGGGATCAAACCGCAACATTAGCCCATGCGAATAATTCGCAAACGGATCGTGATTTCGCCTATGTCGTCCTTGGTTGATACTGAGCTGGTAATGGTAGATAGCGGTCAGCTTGGATTGCATTGGCCCAATATTGCAAGGTGGGTAATTGAGGCATTAAAGCGCTCTTCTGGGCGTTATAATGTTGCAGATGTGTATAATGCCTTGGCGACAAGCAAAATGGTCGCTTTTGCCGTTTACAAAAATAGTGAGGTTGTTGCGGTTTGCATTGTCGAAGTAGCTCAATTTCCTTCGTGCAAGGCGTTATCGATTATTATTATGGTCGGAAAAAACCGCAATGAATGGTTAGAATATCTTGATGAAATAGAGGATTTTGGTCGTGGACAGAATTGTGAAATTATCGAGGCATGGGCAAGGCCAGGGTGGGAGAAAGTTCTTCCAGACTGGAAGAAAACACATGTTTTACTGGAGAAAACGCTATGAGTAGAGGCAGTGGAGATCGCACACAAATATCAACTCAAACCAGTGATCCATCACCTTTTTCAAGGCAATTTTTAGAGCCTGGATTGCAGGCAGCACGAAGCAATATTCTGGATCGCCCTACTGATTATTTTCCGGGAACTGCCATTCCACCATTTAGTCCAGAAACCGAGACTGCGCTGGCGGCACAGACGGGGAGAGCTTTAGCAGGTTCACCGCTGGACGTTGCTGGTCGTCAGCAGTTACAGCAAACACTGGGAGGCGATTTTTTGCAAGGGGGAAATCCAGCCTACGACGCGCTGGTAGATCGATCCCTGCGCCCAGTTACTGAACAATTTGAAAATGTTGTTCTGCCCAGAATTAGAGGTAGTTTTTCTCAGGCCGGTCGAGGCGGCTCGAACATTGCAACGCAACGCGCAATTGATGCGGCATCGCAGGGTTACTTAGACACGGTTGGTGACGTGTCTGCCCAGCTTGCTTATCCAACATTTGAAGCTGAACGTGCTCGGCAAATGGATGCCTCACGACTGGCACCAACTCTTGCGGCGGGTGAATACACCGATATTGGGCAACTTGCCAAGGTTGGCGCAGTACGTGAAGACCTTTTACGCAGGCAGTTGGAAGAGGATCGTGCAAGATTTGAGTATGGAAGAGATGAACCGACAGCCAGAACAGTGGATTATATGGGGGCGTTAGGTCCGTTGCCAACGGCTACGACCACAGCAAAGGATTATCAGCCGCCTAACCCCTTGCTTACTGGTTTGGGTGCAGGTACTTCCCTGTTAGCTGCTTTGCCAGAAAAAGTTGGAAATCCGATGGGCTGGGCTGGTGCTGCCGGTGTGCTTGGCGGCCTCGGCGGGTTATACTTTGGTTAAAGGATAAAATTATGGCATATGACACAGACACGAGAACCCCGCAGCCAAAATGGTGGCAAACGCCGCGTATGCGTGCCACCCTGGGTACTCTTGGAGCCAGTTTACTTGCTGCAGGGGGCAGATTACCGGCGGGTACATCCCGTATGTCTTTGCTTGGCAAGGGGTTTGCAGATGCCACTGCTGCCGGAAGTCTAGCAGAAAGGCAGGCTTTGGAGGACCGCCGGGCAAGAGAACAGCATCAGGCGGAAATGGCTAAATACCACTCCGAACAGGCGGCTCGTGAGAGCATACAATCAGGAAAATCCCTGTTATATGGTGGGTTAGACCCGAAAACAGGCATTAACTGGGCACAGCCTCGTCCGGGAATGTCACCCGCACAAGAAAAACAGGCATTGTATCAGGCTTACCCAGGTTTGCGAAAAACGGAGGAAGTAGAAAAAATAAAACACAAATATGCCACAAAACCAAAGCCGATAATTAGAGATGTTCCTTTAGCAAACGGTATGATCCAAACTATGGTTAGTAATGATGGGGGAGTAACTTTTAAACCAATACAAAGAGATGGAGAACCTGTCAAACCGGTGGCACGGTGGCAGCCAAAAGCCCCCAAAGACCCCGCCGTGCGAACGACTAAAATAACCGAGCTAAGAGAAGAATTAATAAGAAGCGGGGTTGGAAAAGAAGAAGCTACAGATTTAGCAAGAAATATAATCGATGGTAATACTCAAATTGTTAGTAATACTTCGGGTGTTTATAGTTGGAATCCAGTCGATAATACACTTAGACCAATTCCAATAGCGGATGAGCCTAAAACAGATGCACTAGCAAGTGCACCGGTTGGAAAAGAAAATCCAATAGAAAAAAATGTTGTCGATCCTGCTAGATCAGTCGATGCACTTGCCGGCACATTATTAAAAAACAAAAAAAATCAAGACGGTGAACCATCAATTAGTATTGAGGAAGCGGCAAGAAGGGGTATCGGTTTTTGGAGAAGGCTTAGCGCATCGCTAGATAATATCTTGGGCGGGTTGCAAATTATTGATGATCCTTTTGCAGATACACAAGCGGCAAGACAGCATTTGTTTGTTTTCAATCAAATGATGATGGGGGCAATGGTTAATAGCACTAAGTTTACTGAGAAAGAGCAAACTAGGGTAAAAGAGTTCCTTCCAAAAGTAGAAGATTTTTTTCAAAATCCAAAAACTGCTGCTACAAACGTAAAACTTCTACGCGAATATTTAGAATTACAGCTTAGACTTAACAATGAGACGCTTCCGACAGTTACAGCGCCAGGACTTAGAAAAGATTTAAACGAGAAAAATATTGTGTATAGAAAAATGTTGCATACGATGGGGCCAAAACCTACAGAACATTTTACAATACCCGAAAATCTTTCTGTGAAAGAGCAAAATGCAATATTCCGGGAATGGGTGGCGTTGTATCCAAAGGGTACTAGAGGGAAAAATGGTGTCAAAATTATAACACCGGATGGTGTGCTTACCCTGTATGAGCCGGACGATCCCAGGAGTAAGCGGTAATGTCAGAAAATCGACGATTATACCAAAAATTTGGTAGGGCAAGAGATGTAGGGCTATTAAAGGGACAGGACGTAGAATTACCGTCTAAAAAAGAAGAAGCTCTTTGGAAAACGCATAAAGATATGTCCTCTACCATCGATTCTACGTTGTCAGATTGGCGGTCTATAATAAGTTCAATACCAGTAGGGATGACGCAATATGGGCTTGGCAGTCTTGTAAGTCTGTCGAATTTGGGGGTTGGGCAACTAAAACGAGCATTGCCGCATCTTCCCATAAGCATGCCGCCTAAAAACCCATTTTTGGGCATGAAGTGGTGGCAAGATTTTTATGCAAGAAACCCGGTTGGTAAACTTATAAAAGGGCCGCCTCCTACAACTGCAGCGTCAAAAGCAGTGGTGAGGGGTGGGGAAGAAATTGGAGCGTCGTTAATCCCGTATGGTAGTATGGCGGCGGCGGCAAGGACAGGCAGTAAGCTCCGACGACTTAGAAAACCAATTACTACTGAGGGTGAATCAGTCCGACAACCATTTACTACCGCTGGTGCTGTTACAGAGCAACTTCTTAAACCAATAAGAAAAAGACCGGCAACAACTTTTTTAGGTGAATCAGCGTTAGCTGGTTCTGCTGGCGTTTCTGGGTCTATTGCCCAAGAACTGTTTCCAGACAGTCCGGTAACGGAACAAATGGCAAAGTTGGCTGGAGGCACATTGCCGTCAATGCTGCCTTCGGCTTGGGCGACAAGAATAGCGCAACAAGGAATAAGAAATGTTCGCGCTGCTCCAACAAAACAGGCACAAAAAGCAGTGAAAGGCGTTCTTGGAGGGATGCCTTCTCCAGAAGCAAGAGTGGTTGGTTTATCAGACGAAATACCGGGATTTAAACCTCCTTTAGCGGCGCAGCTTGGAAAAACAGAAACACCTTTAACCATTAAAGATATAGAATTTCAAACCACAGTAGGTGATCCGGCCTTAACAGCAACAACAATTGGTGTTGAGACCAGGGCATCCGGCGAGGCTTTAAATAAAATACATGTTCGGCGGCAGGATTCTGACTATGCCATAGAAAAATATCGAAACGCAAAAGCGCCTGACCCAAATAATGTTGAGCCAAGCCCAGAAGTTATTGTAGATATGGCTGCAAATAAAATCGATGATTTGGTGATTCGCACTGAAGCGCAAGAAAAATTATTGCAGCAGAAACGAGTGGATTTAGCTGCAGAAATTCCAGAAATCAGCAGGCTGGAGAAGGGACAGCAATTACGGTCAAAATATAATGAAATTAGGGCAAACGCCCGTGCGGATATGAATAGAGCGGCGGGGCCGAAAGGTTTTAATGTTAATAACATAGACATACGTGCCCAAATTAATCCAATGCAAAAAATTGTTAGAAGGTTTTTACCAAAAATCCAGGAGCAATTAGCTGAGCCAGAGCTACCAATAATCAAAGAGTTTTTTGATGCAAACCCAAATAAGTCGTTTACGTTTCAAACCTTAAAGGCATATCGTCAAAGGGTTAGTGGCGAAATATTTGAAAAAATGCACGCCGGAAAGAAAAACGATGTTAGGCGGCTTGTGGGGATGCTTAAAGGGATTGACAAGATTTTTGAAAGATTACCGGGCCTGGCTGGATGGGAGTATACCGATCCAGACTTTTTGGCTCGTTATGTTGGTTTTAGACAACACTACAAAGAAAATTATATAGATCGGTTTGATAAGGCTGCAGCGTATAAGGTTAGAAAATTAGGTGAAAGAGGCTTTTACCAGACTCCTGATGAAAAAGTGGCAGAGCTGTTTTTTTCACCTAATAATATAAGCGCGGCTCAACAGTTTAAGGCAATTTACCGGGATGACGCAGGAGCCATGAATAATCTTGAGGCGGTGGCTTTGGATTCTTTGCGGCAGGCGGCAGTGCGTAATGGGGAGATTAACGCAAACTCATTAGCAAACTGGATAAGAAAACATAAAAGTGTTCTCAACGAATTTCCGAGTTTAAATCAAAAAGTGACTGGTATTGCCAGGGCAGAAAAAGCGCTTTTGATAAGGTCTGGAGAACTTTCGGCAAGACGTAAGGAAATTCAGAACAAGGCTCTCGCCAAAGAATTGGATAAATATCAAAAAACAACCAAAACAGCACAAGATGTTATTGATGTAAGTCTGAAAGACCCAAGGAGAATGGGTCAGTTGGTAAATAGAATCAAGTCAAACCCAGATATTCTTGAAGCATTACGCAGAAATATATGGGATCGCGCAACTGGAGGGGAGGCATCAGATATTATAAGTTTTATGGCTGATAATCAAAGTTCATTAAAGCTATTGTTTTCGCAAGAACATTTTAAACATATATCCAATATTGCTCTCGCTCGTTCCATGAGTGAGGTGGTGCCAACGGCCAGAGGGACGGGGTTTCAAGCGGTGCCGCTTAAAGCGGTCGAAGAAAAAATCGGGCAAAAACTTCAAGTGCTTGGTTCCAGGATGTTTGCCTTGCAAACTGGCCGGGTGCAGGCACAATATTTATACATAGATGCGGGACTGCGTTCTTTGCGTAACAGGTCGCTATTAAAAGCTGATATAATGTTGCGTGAGGCTTTATATGATCCCGAAATTGCTAAAGCAATGTCGAACGCACTAACATTGCAGGGGGCATCTCAGAAAGAGGCTCTAAGGTTATTATATGCACGTACATTTGGTGTTGGTATTCCGCCAATTAGGGAGGCCGTGGAAGATGATGAAGAACCGCCGGCATGGCAAGGCACCAACATACCAGGGTTAAGTAATTAAAATTAACATCGGAAACCTATTATGAAAAAATACTTACCACATGCTCTAGTTTTGTTGATTGCTAGTTCCGTTTATGCCTTTGCGGCGGAAATGACGGACCTGGACACTACAGACGGCAACAACACGAACACGACCTTTGGATTGACGGACAACACCAGTCCGTCTGCGGTTGCTGACCGCTATCAGGCTTACCAAGGGGCCGTAGGGCGTTGGTATGCTGACACTGCAAGCAATTTGACAGTGACCAGTACCTCATCAACCGCGTATTCAGTTACGGCCAATCGCACACTAAACACGCTTACCGATGGATTAAATTTCATCATCGAGATGACCCCAACAAGCGGTGCATCTCCAACGCTGAACGTCAGTTCTCTTGGTGCCAAAAGATTGCGGAGTGATGCGACAAATGATCTGGCAACTGGTGCTATCAGGGAAGGGGAAATAATTGCAGTCACCTACGATGCAACAAATGATGTCTGGCAAGTCCTGTCACAGCTTGCTGTGACTAGCGGCATTTCCAACGTCATCGAGGACACCTCACCGGTGCTAGGCGGCAATTTAGACTTAGGTGGATTTACAATAGCCGAAATGGTCACTGGAACAGACATACAGGTTGATCTTGATTTGCCCACCGCAAACGAGATCACAGAAGCGTCAGTGACCGGTGAGCGTGTTTGGTCACCAAAACTGATTAGTGATGCTGTAGAGGCTCACAAGGCGGCTGACGTGCAGATATTTACAGCAAGCGGAACATGGCAAAAGCCAGTAACGGCCACGATGCTCTACATTGAAACATGGGGTGGAGGCGGCTCAGGGGCGGCCCGGAGTTCTGGGGTGCATGCAGGAGGCGGTGCAGGGGGTTCATATGTGTGGGCACTGCTCAAGGCCGATGCGGTAGATGCTTCTGAAACTGTGACGATTGGGGCTGGCGGAGCCGCTGTATCGTCTAGCACTAACGGAAATGCTGGCGGTAATAGTACCTTTGGCACGACAGCCTTTGTTACGGCTTATGGCGGCGGAGCTGGAGGCAATTCTGCATCAGGCGGTGGCGGAGGAGGCGGGGCAACTGCAATCTCTGTAGGCGGAAATGCAAGCGGTGATAATGGCGGCGCTTCGGGAACTCTCGGCGGTGGAGCCGGAGATGGAGGCGTTGGAACCAGTGATCCATTTGGTGCCGCTGGTGGCGGCAACGAAGACAACGGCGGCCAGAGTATCTTTGGCGGTGGAGGAGGGGGCGGCGGCTCTAACTCGACCGGAGGGGGTACTGGCGGTGCCTCAATTTATGGCGGTGGCGGAGGAGCCGGAGGCGAAACCTCTGGTGGAGTTGCCGGTGGAACCTCTGTTTATGGGGGGAAGGGCGGTAATGGTGCCATAGGAAACGGCTCTAACGGGCAAGATGGAAGTGCCCCGGCTGGCGGCGGCGGTGGCACAGCAAATGCGACCTCTGGGGCCGGTGCCCGTGGCGAAGTTCGCGTAACAGCATTTTAAGGGTGAGCTGATGAAAAGAAAAACATGGTTAATACCGCTGAGTATGGCGGCAGTGATAGGCTGTTTAAACGCTGCGTTGGCAGACCGTATCGCGGTTATCGACAGTGGTGGAAAAGTAGTCAATGTTATCGAAGTGCCAGATGGCTGGTCTGGTGCCAGTGGCGAGTATCAAGTACCAGCAGGGCATACGACACAGCCTGCGGCAAATGCAGCGCCGCATGACACATGGAACGGCTCTGTTTTCGTTAAACCGGCTATTGAGTTGACCAGCCTGGTATTCTCATATGATGCCTTCGAGGCACGGTTTACTGCTGACGAAATGGACGCAATCGGTGAGCATGTATACTCAATGGATGCTGAGGGAAAACCAAAGCATGTTCGTTTATTGCAGGCATTACAGCGTGTCATTGCAAGAGACAAGGTAGATTTGCTTTCTTCCAAAACCGTTGATTTCATGGACGCACTTGTGGCTGCTGAGTTAATCACTGCTGACCGTAAAACAGCAATCTTGAATCCTAATGATCCGTAAAAGTGGATATAATCAAGGACTATTGGCATCAGCTTCTTGCGCTGATTACTTTGCTCGTGGTGGCTGTAAAGCTGAATCAGGAGGTAAAGGAATTACGCAAGGATGTCGATGATATCAATAAGCGTGATGTTTTTGTAGAAGTAACAAAACTCCGTGCGGCCAGCGACCATCACCATAGCCAGATCGGTGCCCTTTGGGATTTTATGAATAAATTGCGTGACCGCATTAACGGAGGTCATAAGAATGATAAAACGTAATGGCCTTTTTGTTGTGTGTGTTATTTTAGGGTTTATTTTTTCTGGATCAACTGCCATTTCCTGCGGTGGAGGTGGTGGCACAGCCATAACAACAGGAGCCACAACCATAGCAATAGGAGCCACAAAAACCCAATGGCCTGTTTTGTGTGACAGCAAGATGAAAATTTTTAAAGAATTGAAAAACAAATATGGCGAAAAACTCCGTTGGGAAGGAATTGTGCAGGCAATCAAAAACGATGGAACGGAACTTAAATTAGTGGCCCAGTTATTTGTTTCGCAAAACGGATGGTCTTTTCTGATGGGGCCGCCGCAAGCAGATATGGTTTGCGTTGTGGCATCGGGCAAAGGAGGAAGCCATTTTCTCAAGAAACCTGGATTGAGCGTTCAACGTCTAGGTGGTGGGACGTTTGGATACACCCACTAAAACAAAATGGCAGCAATTCCACTGACGGATGCACAGTGTCAGGAAGTCCTTGACGCTTATCACAATAACGGTTGCCAGAAGAAACGCGCAGCAGAGTTCCTTGGTATAGGCTATCGAACTTTCATACATCGCTTCAACACTGCCCTTCTTCGTGTCCATGTCGCTGAAACCAGCGTAAATCCCCCCCCAGAAATACACATCAGCGTCAGTCAGCGCCCGAACCCGCATGGGCGTAGTAGGTTGCGTGGTATAGCTATTGGCGATGCCCATGACAGCCCAAGTCTCGCAGATAAGCAACGCTTTAAATGGTTCGGTCGCCACGCCAATAAGATTGGTGCAGACTTTGTAATCTGGATTGGCGACGTGTTTACGTTTGACAGTCTGTCCAAATATGACGGCAATGACACCCTCACAGGTAAATTTAAACCATCGTTCCAGCAGGATATTGATAGCGGTCACGCTGCCCTGAGTGCTTACGATGAAGGCAAAGCTGGGCACAAGATTAAAATTGAACACGTCACGCTAGGCAACCATGAAGACAGGGCTATTTCATTTACACAGCGCACCCCAGAGATGGCCGGAATACTTACAGGTAAGATCGCCAACCTGTTAATGAGCCATCATTTGAATTATTCGCAATATGGCATGTTTTATTACGTTGGGGATGTTGGCTTTGTCCATGCTCCTTTGAACCGCATGGGGCGGTCTTATTCTGGTGTCCATGCCTTAAATAACATTGCAAACCATTCATTGCACGATATCGTTTTCGGGCACAGGCACATGGGAGGGCGGCATAAGGCTACAAAACTAGGGGAAAATCAAAGCATTACCATTCTTGACCTTGGCTGTTCTTTGCCGCAAGGTTATGTAGAGCCTTATGTTGGACATGCTTCCAGTGGGTGGCATTATGGCATTTATGAATTGTTGATAGATCAGGGTCGGTTACATTCCGACAAGCATATTTCGATGACTGAGCTGGAGGAACTTTATGGGGACTAACCCTTGGGAAAATTTTACTTACGCTGAATTTGCCTGTGCTTGTTGCAACAACCAAAGTATTCACCCTCCATTCATAAGTCGGTTGCAACGTCTTCGTGATGAATATAAAAAGCCGATGCGAATTACATCCGGTTTTCGCTGTGGAGATTATGACGAAAAACTTGGCGGTAAGGGAGCGCATCAAAGTGGCCATGCTGCTGACATGCTGATACCAGGCGAAGATATATACCATTTTTTGGCATTGGCATTTGAGCATGGATTTACAGGTATTGGCGTGAAGGCTCATGGTGATGTAAGGTTTGTGCATCTGGATGATTTGAAACATGGAGACTGGGTTAAAAAGCGACCATTCTTCTGGACCTACAGATAGGAGCGAATAATGAACTTTGGATCTATAGCAAAAATGATTTCTGGTGCAGCAGCAGGGGGTGGTGCAACAATGTTTATGGACTTTCTCGGCACCAGCGGAATTAAGCCTGCAATCAAAATGGGTGGCTCTGAGGTCAGCCTTAATACGGTTTTAATCATGGGTGTGATTGCAGCCTTTATCTATTTCACAAAAAACAAAGACAAGTCTGAATGAGATACTCCGAATACAGGGCACAGGCACGGTCATTGGACATTGTTCTATTTTCGGGCAAGGGGCGTATTTCTGAAGCAATTAAGTGGATAACGAAATCCGACAAAAGCCACATTGCTTTAACGCTACATATGCATGAATATAATTGTCTTGCCCTGTTTGAATCAACGACACTAAGTGATACGCATGATTTGCTGGCAGGCAAACCTTCCAAGGGCGTTCAGCTCGTAAACATGAGCCTGCGTTTAAACAACTACGACGGAAAGGTGTGGGTGCGGCCAATCCTCGGGCCACGAACCCATAAGCAGAAAAAAGCCGCGATGGATTTTATGAGAAACTTCCACGGACGGCCTTATGAGAAAAACCAGATGGAGCTGGTGCGGTCTGCCATAGATATGCCAGGTACAAGATTTATGAAAAATGAGCCTGATGCATCGAGCGTGTTTTGCAGTGAGCTGACAGCTTTAATGCTACGACATGTTGGCATTATGAACCACAACGGTGAACCAGCAAACGAATTCACTCCAGCAGATTTTTCCAAGGACTTTGATCTGGCTGACGGGTACAAAGCCGGTGAATTGATTCAATTAACCCCGTAAACATTTTTCCTGTTGACCGTTAGAAAGCAATGCTTTACGTAATGAGCATGAGCAAACGATGGATAACACTTGAAATTGAGCAGACTGCCTTAGAGCGTGCCATAACATTAGCTGGGTCAATTAGCAATTTAGCACGGCGAATTAATGTTACTCGACAAGCCATCCACCAGTGGGAAAAGGTTCCAGCAAATCGTGTGCTGGAGGTGGAAAGAGCTGTTGATGGAGCTGTGACACGCGAAGAATTACGACCGGATTTATATCCAGATGATTAGCGAATCAGGAGTATGTGTTCACCTCGCTCACATACTTTTGGTAGGGGGCCAGTTGATTTTCAACGTATCCCGCTATCTCTCGGCTGGCCCCCTTTAAAAATGGGTAAGATGCAACGCGATAAGGGTAAACGCGTTGAGTTGGAATGTGTCAATTTATTTAAGTCATGGGGACTACATTCCATACGTGTGCCGTTGAGCGGTGCAACAGAATATGCAAAAGGCGACATTGACCTGTATTTAACCGGACGTGATGCCCCCTTGGTTGGTGAGGTGAAAGCACGCAAGAGTGGGTTTAAACAGGTTACGGATGCGCTGGGCGAAAATGATTTTCTAGTCGTGCGACTGGACAAACGAGAGCCTATTTTCATTTTACCGGTTTCAACTATGAAAGAATTGCTAACCCGTGGCTGACACTAAAAAAACCTCCGAAAAAAAGAATATTTGCGAACGCTGGAACATACGGCATTTTAGTGCCAGCCAGATCAATATGATGATACAGAACATGCCATGCTGGATTGTGCAAAATTTATACAAGGTAAAGACTGTACCAAACTTGCCAATGGTAGGTGGGATGGTGGCTGAACGGGCGATAGAATTTGGCCTGATAAATTTAGACGCATCCTTAGAAGATTGCATAGAGGTTGCAAGAAAGGAATTTAATTCACGTACAGCTTTAATGGGTTT
>Ga0098044_1001377_pt1 | contig 12710 bp, 2 predicted proteins | sample 10_taG_FD_75053 | JGI IMG/M metagenome (GOLD analysis project Ga0098044, IMG submission 75053) | Marine viral communities from the Subarctic Pacific Ocean - 10_ETSP_OMZ_AT15264 metaG | ecosystem: Environmental > Aquatic > Marine > Oceanic | place: Pacific Ocean | collected 2015-01-16 | reverse complement strand
TCTCATTCCTTCTCCCCACACAGCTTGGGCTCCTCCCATTCCTGATCCCATCATTAGTCCCATAAGGAATCCTGATCTTACACTATTTCTAAATTCTGGTGTATTAGTTCTCCCTGGAGCGAAATTAGCAATTTCATCTCTCCATCCTGGAGTTAAAACTCGTGGTAATGCAGAAAGGGTTTCTGCTGAATAGTCTAAACCTCTCGTTCCTATCCCTGCTCCTGCTCTTGCTAATCTTCCTATAGTACCACCATTAGCCATTATCCCCACTCTATCTATATCATCTTCGTCATATACTCCTTTTATGAAATCATTCTTAATAAGATACTGATCTCCTTCTTCCCGTGCTTCATTAACAGCACTTAGAAACATTCCTCCCCCCACCATACCTGTTCTAGCAAACCATTTCTTATATTTATTAGCAGATGTTAACCATTTAACACTTTTTCCCCACGGAACTAACATTAAACTTGCTTCAGCCAGATCATACATATATAATCCCATATTATGATCCATCACCGATTGAGCTCCCCTCCTGGCATCTTTCTTCATTTGTTCATGCTCACTCTCATTAGGAGGTCTTTTATTGTCATATTCAAACTGTTCTTCTAGTCCAGTTAGTCTCTCTTCATAAGCACCATACATTTCTGCATATGATTCGTGTTCTCTTGCAGCATATTGTGCTGCATAAGAAATCCCAGCTCCTGCTAAAAACCCAGCTGCTCCTATTAATAAAGCTCCTGGTCCTGTAACACTTCCTCCAGCTGCTGATGATCCTCCTGCTACAAGCCCTGACGAGATAATTGCACTTGCTCCTGCTTGTGTTGCTATAGGAGCTGCTATAGAAGTGGCCATTGCTGCTACATCAGAAAATGCTCCTCCTAAATCTTTAGCTGCTTCTCCAGAAGGTACAAAATCATTAGACCAAGGATTTAATCTTCCTAAATATTGATTAAAGGTAGAACCTTCTTGAGATGCTTGAGAATTTGTATAAGACTCGTAATAAGAAGCTACTTTTTGTCTGTCTATATCAGCTTGATTGGCAATAAGCTCTTCATTCATCTCTTCTATAACACCCTTCCATTCTTCTTTTTCTTCTTCTAATTCCTTTATATCTTCCTCAGTCTCTGCAAGTTCTATTTTTTTATTAATTTCTTCTATCTTGGTTTCGGCCTCTAGCTGTTGTCCCTTATATCTTTCTGAATCTATCTCATCTATCATATTATAAAAGGTATTCCACCAGTTATTTACTGGGTCTAATGCAAGTTCATCTTGCATCATTCCTCCTCCTATATCTTGTGCTCCTTCAGCTGTCTGTCCCTGTAGTATTCCAGATTCTTCTACATTAGCTAATAGATCTTTTACAGTATTTTGTTCTTCTTGTTCGTATACGTCTTGTAAATGTTCAGGAATTGTAACACTTCTTTCTACTTTTCTTTTACGAAGTTCATCTGAAGTAATTAACTCAGGAAGAGCTATTGATTGTCGTATCTCTTTTCCCTGTTCTTCTACTTGATCTTCAAATTGTTCATCGTATTTCTTTATAGGTCTATATTGCTTTTTTTCAGGTTCTGCCATCCTATGATATTTTCTCTAGTTCTAAATGTAAATGATAAGTGCCTTTATCCTTATCCCCATGTTTAACTATATCTATTCTATATCCAGCAGGAGCTTTTATTTTCTTTGCCTTAACTAATGCCTCTAATTTTAAAGCTCCTTTTCTAGCTTCACCATTAAGACTTACATCCATAGCCATTCCTTTCATATGTAAACTATTAGAAACAGATCCTTCTAAAGACTTATTAAGTTCTTCTGTTCTATAGAGTCCTGATATAGTTATGGGATCAGCATTTGCAAGCTTTAATGCATCACCAACTGTTCCAATGAAGTCATTCATCATTGGATTGGTATATGGTACATATGCATTTTTACTTAAGTTAATTTCATCAGTTTCCACCACTTCTGTCATTCCTTGAGAAATAGCTTTCTGTTTTCCATATTTAGCATATTCAGTCCAGTTCTCTGTTTTTATGGCATCTTCTATTTTAGGATCTAGAACCTTATCTTGTAAATATCCTTTAAAACTTTCTTTTATTTCTGCATCTCTTCCCGCTTTCAAAATTTCTGCTCCTCCATCATCAGTTTTTTGATAGCCTCGTGGATCAATGAATGCAGCATATGAATCTGATAATCCTTCATATGCCTGTTTAACAAGTTTTAACTCTTCTTCTCCTCTCATTCCACCATTCTTAAATTTCCTTATGACTTCTAAATATGGAGTAAATGCTGCTGTTACCTCTGATGCTCCTTCCCAATTTTCTTTAGCTGCCTTATTAAGAATATCTTCATAATTAGTAATTAAATTATCAAATACTTCTCCTCCTGATATTATACTAGTGGCCTTTTTAACATCCTCTTCATTTTCTGAACCATATAATGCCTTAAACTCTTTACTATCTTCAGGCATGTCTTTCATTAAATCAAATGCTTGATTATATTTAAACATTAATCTATTCTTATATCCTTTTGTATAAGACTTATCAGCAGAATCTACAGCCTGCCTCCCACTTCTTATAAGAGTAACTGCTAATTTTTGTTCATCAGCATCTCTAGCAGCTTGCTGATACTTATCTCCCATTCCTATTTTTCTATTATAATAGGCATTTACCTCAGTACTTATTGCTCTAGGTAAATTTACTGAAATAGCATAACCACCTACAGCCTCTCCTGCCTTATTTGTCCAAGATACTGGTTCCATAAATCCTGCTCCTATTAAAGCTTGTTCTAGATTTATTTGACCCAGTTGGCCTCCTAGTGCATCCCACCCAATCCAAGCTCCTTCTCCTCCTGCTCCTTCTACTAAAAGTTCCCCTGTGTCGGGATCTTTTATTCCTTGAGGAATCATGGCCAGCATTTGGGATTCTGACAAATACATTGTTCCCGACATCCAAGCTTTTCCATTTGCTATAAAGTAGTTATCTGTTGCATCAGGTAAAAAGTCATATATACCTTTTCCCATAATAGCAGAGCCTTTAATAGCGGCCATTACAGCTCTAGCCTCCTTACTCTCAGAATCTTCTGCGTCTGCTTCACTTTTAGCTAATAGAATATCTCTGGCATCTGATCCATCAGGATTTAACATTCCCAATGCCATATATCTATTTTTAAGAGCTTGATGTTTAGCTACTGCTTTAGAATACGCTCCTGATGTCTTAAGTTCATTTAAAGGATCGGTAAGTAATTCTTTTTCTTCTAATTGATAATCCCATTTTCCTATACTTTGAAGTAAGGATCTTGCTTCTAGATAATCTCCTACTCTTATTTGATCTCCTTTTTTATATTTTATTTGAGCTCCCCAGTGCTCCATTTTCTCTCCAGCCTTATTAAGCTTAAAGGATCCATCTGGATTTTTTTGATATTTTATACTACCATCCTCATTATATAAAGGACCATATCCAGGTCTCTTTCCATACTCCTTCATGCCAAGTTTAGGAACTCTTTCCTGAGTAAATGTTCCTCCCTGTTGGCGAACCTTATTTCCTCTAGCATCTCTTTTATAATATATATCATGAGGAGCAGTAATATATATAGGGGCTCTTCCATTATTTAGGGAGCTTTTTAATGTATCAGCAGCATATCCTTTTAATCCTAACTTCTTATAAGCATCCAGTATAGTTCTTTGGTTTGCTTTATCTAGTTTTGTTTCTTCCTCTGAAAGTTTTCTTCCTGTTCTTGTTTTAGTATCCTTATCATAATCATAATAATTAAAATCAGGATCTAGGTCTCTTTTTCTTGCTAGGGCTACTCGTCTATTTTGTGCCCAAGTAAGTTCTTGTTTTTCTTTTAGATACGCAGAAAATCCTTCAATATCATTACTCTTATTTCTATATTCTGCTAATAGTCTTAAAGACTCATGTTGAGTCATAATATCTTCTGGAGTTACTACTCTTCCTAAAGCTTTATCATAATCTCCTTCAACTAGTCTTCCCATTACACCAGTTTCTCCTATTCCATAATAAGGAAGTGTACGAGTCTTTCTATTTCCTATAACAGCTCCTTTTTCATTTGCTATTGGATAAACTTCACCTATTCCTTCTTTCTTTATAGGAGTTCTACTAAGAATAGCTTCCATTCCTTTTCCAGAAGGCACAGTAGCTGTCTTCATTTGATTCCTACTCATACGTTCTATTATCTGAACATACTCTCCTGTAATGTTACCATCTTCATCTGTTCCAGAACCACCTCCTTTAGTTTTACTATAAGGAGTTAATTTATTATAGAACCTTTCCATACCCGTATTAAACAATACTTGCTCTGCAGCATAGTCCATAATGTCTTCATGAGATGTACCACTTGCTTTCATATTTTCTACTAATGTAGTATTTCCATCCATCCAGTCTGCCACACCTTGTTGTCCTGCAGGAGTTTGTCTAAATGCTTTGGCATTTGATTCTGAAATAGTTCTTAATGTTTGTTCATCAATGCCTTCTCTTTCCATTCCTTGGTCAGGTCTTGTATCTGCTTCTAGCTGATCGAAGTAATCTTCAGCCTCATTTCTCCAAGCAATCCAAGGTCTATTCTGAGCTGTATATTCCCCTTGCTCTGCAGTGCTCCATCCCCGTGCATCTTTATAGCTGGTATCCTTCCATTTTCCTTCTGTTCTCCATTTAGCTATATCTTTTTGTTCTGCATCATATGCAGTTCTAGAAGCTGCTATATCTACCATATGTGGATCCCATATATCGTCTATCTTTTGCCGTATCAATCCATAATTTTGGGAAAGATCCTTTCCACGCATACTTTCTATAAGGGTATTATATTCATCTACTTTCTGATCTCTATATACTTCATCATCACTGGGCTCATATACCATTTGTCCACTTTGAGGATCTTGAACCTGTTTCCCTCCTATCACTTTCATTCCCAGGAGTTTCTGCTTCTCTTTAGATAAAAGATCTTGAGTCTTATCAGCTCTTTCCTGTTTATACATTTTAGACTTTAAAAGGCTTTCAAAAGGAAAGTCCACTACATAATCAACTAGTGGAACTGTATGTGTATTGTAGTATTTTCCCATAATTGCTATTTACCTGTAAAATGTGTTTTTCTTAAACCTGTAGAAGGATATATCCTTGATTTCTTTCGTGCCTTTATCATCGCACTTGCATTTTCCTCCTTAGCGAAAGTGCCATCTATTATAATATTTCTTTCTTCTACTAATTTTGCTAAAGTCTCTGGATTTTTTAATGCTTCAAGAGCATCTTCTTTAGAATTTTCCCATAACTCATCAAGCTCTTCTAAATTGGCTAGTTTATGATACCAACCTCTTTCTGATCTAGGTAGCTTTCCTGTACTCATTAATATTAGAACTCGTGGATCCCAACTTTGATTTAAATTGTATTCTGCTAATAATCCTTTAGTATTATAATCTAGATCATCAAACTCTGGAACATAATGTTTTATTCCATATTTCTTTCTTCCATTTCTATCAGTTCTTATAAAATCTTTTCCTAAATATTTTCTTATTGTTTTCTTTCCTTCTTCTCCTTCGTATTGTGAAAGTCCTGTTGTTACCCATTCTCCTTCCTCATTTTGCTCTACCCCTCCTTCAGTGGTTTCAAAATCTTGTAGGAAATCTACAATTTTATCTTCTTCATCTTGTTTAATAGTTTGATTCTCCTCTTCTAGTTCTTTATTTAAGTCATTTAGTACAACATCTGGTTGAAGACTTGTATCACCACCTTCAGATTCTAGTTTGTCTATCTCTACAAAATCTTCTTTCTCTGTTTTGAAGAGACTCTCAGCAGCTTTCATATTTTCTTCTTCTGCTTTTTGTTGTTTTTGTTCTTCTGTGAGATTACTATCTGGATCAAATGGATATAAGTCTTGATTTAAATCTTCATTTATACTTCTTACTTCTTCTTCACTATCTCTTTCTTCTTTATCTAGAAAAGATTGTATTTTTTCTTGTTCTGTTTGCTCTCTAATTAGTTCGTCATCACTTATTCCTAAATAATCCTCTTCCCCAGGAACTGGTACGTCTCCTACCGCACGTTTCCATTCATCCGATTCTATACCATATTTATCTTTTAGAATTTCTCTTTCTATCGCAGCAGCTTCATCTGCTTTCTCATTTATTTCTTTTCCTTCAGCACTCGTATTAAAAACTTCTTCTTCTATTGCTCTTCGTCTTTCTTCTTCCTCTTCTTCTGTTAAAGTAGTTTCTTCTTCTTGTATTACAGCATCTGTTCCTATCATTTCTAAATAATCAGGAATACCATTGTTGTTTTCATCTTTAGAAAATTCAGTTTCAGTAGTTTCTTCTACAACCTCTTCATTATCTTCATCATTCTGAAGATTCTTTTTATCAATAGTACCAGGAAGTGTTCCTCTACCAGAATCACCAAACTCTTCCGCTAATCTTTCATTTATAGCAGCTTGCATTCTATTCTTCTGAAGGTTAGAAAGTATAGGTGCTAATTCATCAATGTCTTCTGCCATAGCAGTTCTATAATCTCCCCAATCAGTTCTTTTAGCTTCTAACTGTTTTTCTTGAGCAGTTCTTTCTATTTTATCTTGTTCTCCTATTAGACCAGCTATCTTATCTTCATATTGTAAACCTAGTTTACCATATGCATCTCCAATTCCTGCCATCTTATCTCCTCCTACTGCCCAATTCTTTCTTAACCGTGCATCCATGATACCTGCACTATTAGCATTTTCTTGTACACCTTGGTTGGCAGCATTTATTTGTTTTTGAAGATTTGCTTCCATATGTCTTTGTGAAGCAGGAAGTCTTTTGTCAAGAGCGTCTTGAAGATAGGTTATAGATTTTTGTAAAATTCCATCGTAATAGTTCGTAGGTTTAAGATCTCCTGTATTTACTCTATCATACCAATCTTTAGTATTTCTTCTTCCTTCAGCATATGTTGATAAGTATGCAGCACTGGGAATTAATCCTTGTTCTTCTAATTTTTTCACTTCAGCTCCTTCATCCATCATTTGAGGATTCATTCCTTGCTGTCCCATTATTCCAGCAAACAACTGTCCTCCTGGACCTTGTTGTAACTGTTGTAATTCTTTTGCTTCTTTTGCTTTCTTATTAGCTATAATTTCTTCTCTTAATGCATTCTCTTCAATTTTAGCATTATTGAGTTTCTTTTCTAAAGTCTGTAATTCTATATCATCAAACTTCTTTTGTTTGTTATCTCTCTGTATTTCGTTCTCTTGTAAGAGTTTAGCTATTCTACTTTGCTTTTCTTTTACCTTTTCATATTTTCTTTTCATCTTTCCTTTAGGAATTATGAAAGTTTCTCCATTAGATACATCTGCTCCTTCTCCCCCTTCTACTTCTATCTCTTGTTTTCCTTTTCCTTCTGCAGGAGTTATCATAGGAATTCCTCCTCTTTCATGACTACTTTCTTCACCTCCAGGTATAGGGAAATATCCCTGAAATCCTTCAGGTACATCTAAAGCACCTTGTGGAGTCATTGGTAAAATTGTTGTTCCTTCCTTTTCAACATGTGCTCCTTGCTTATATGAATGGCCACCTGATTTATGTTTCTTATCTCTTACATCTAGAAATGCAGCATTTACTCCTCCATAGAAAGAACCTATACTACTTCCTACTCCTCCTCCTAAATCATAAGACATTTTTGGAACATGGCCACCAGATTTTTTAAAGAATTTACCAGCCATTCCAATTCCTTTCTGTATGCTATCTGCATCTAGACTTCCCATCTCTCCTCCTCCAAGAAACTTTGACCATCCAGGTCCTGCTCCTCCAGAATATCCAGAAGCTCCACTAGCATAAATGTCTCCTGCCATCTTCAGTCCCTGACTTATTTTTCCAAAAGGATCTGCTCCTGGAGTTCCTAAAGAATTTAATTTCATTTGAGCTGTAGGATCTTCATTTCCTGTTACACCTGCAGATGTACCTTCTTGACCATATACAGTTATATCTCTTCCTCTTCTATTAATACTATCTACATTAGATTGATATATCTCTCCTGCTTTCACCTGTGTAGGAGTTTTACCTTGTAATTTTCCAAATGCATCCATTACTCCTGCAGCCTGATTAGGATTTCCTATAGCACCTGCATTTCTATCTGTTCCAATTAAAGCTGCTCCCCAATTGGAAACATTTGATATTCCTGATGACTTCTTTCCAAATTGCATATTAGCATCTGTAATCTGCATTCTGTTTTCCTCTTCAGATAATCTAGGATCTGTAATACCTCCTGGATTTATTGCTGTTGCTGGAGGTCTAAATCCTTGATTTCTTGCAAATTGTTTAGCTTCTTGTTTTTCTTGTTCTGTTTTAGCAGGATACATTAAATGATTTGGATTAGAAGAGAGAGCATTAACAACGACTCCTTGATCTTTATCTACTCCTGTACCATTTTGATAACTTTTAACGGGACCTCCTCTTCTAGCAATCTGACCTGAATTAACATCTTTGGCTCCCGCCGCATCAAACCCTGCAGTAAGAGCTGCCTTGCCTGCAGCATATCCAGGACCTAGAAGTGCAGTTCCTGCTACATCTGTAGCTATAGAAGTAAGTCCTTCATTTACTTTACTTATCTTTCCTGTAGTAGAGCCAAACTTGGTCTCACTAAAGGAAGGGTCATAAAATTCCCATCCCGTTACAGTTTCTAATGGAGTAGTTACTTGGTTGAGAGTATACTTTCCTACATCTGCTAGCTTTTGTCCCATACTAGAAGGATCCCAGCCAGTGTCTGTAGCAACTTGATCCCTTCTTCCTCTAGCTCCTGCACTTCCTCCTTCAGCATATTTCTTAGTATGTTGTTGTTGAAGAAGTTTTGCTATCAGTGATTGTTGCCTATTCATAATATTAAAAATTAGCGAGGGCTATGAGTACTCTGTGACCAAATATAGTTTGTTACTAATTTTATTGTGCCATCCTGACCTTCACCCTCTAAATTACTAAAAAACAGTCTTATACCCAAGTATTTGTCTCTAAAGGAAGCTCTGTCAAACCAATCCTTGGACTGACTAACAGCTATTGGGTTAATTACTTCATCTATATAATATTGAGATACATACGTTGGATTATCCCAATCAGTAGTCATTAATGTGGGAGGAAGAGCAATATTTCTATCTATCGCATAATCCTTAAATTCATCTAATCTCCAGATCCTTTCTTTCCTATCTATATTAGATCTATTAGCTAATTCTACTATAGATTGAGGAGCCATATCTGCTATTGAAAGATCTTTAACAACTAATGTTAAATAATCTGAACATTGATAGCTATTGAAAAGATATGCTTTATCAAAGGTCTTATAACGTACTTCTAAATATTGTTGTGTTGTTTCATTAAATCTATAACCATCTGTTATAAAATGATAATAATCACCTATTGCAACTTGCGTAGGATTTTCATTACTAATTAATTCTATTATATGAGGATCTGGAATTCTTTCAAATGTCCCTTCACTTAGACTTACTATTCGTTGATAATAAGTTTGATAGTTATCATGGGCAGGAGTTAATTGATGTCTCCAAAAAATACCAGGAATTACTACTGATGGAGGTGGTATCATTTGCTTTTGTGAATAGTAATTCATACTAGACCAGAAAAAATTCTTAGTTCCTATATAGTAATTAGGCATATATGAATGCCAAGATGTCCATGTATTTGCTAATATAGAATAAGATATAGTCCAACTCTTACATTCAAATACCTCATTTAGGTTTGTTATTGTTGCTATTACTGCGGGAGGATCTCCTACTGTCGCATATAGAGTAATAGGAAAATCTAACTCATTATCTTTTATACATGGCCCTGCTCCCCATTTAGCTCTAGGATTAGTTAGAATCTCTCCTCTACAAGGTTGTATGTATTCAAAAGGAATTCCTGCTTCATCCCAAGTCCATGTACAGTCTCCAGGATTAGTAGCTATATCTATTGTAACTCCAGGTGCTCCTCCATCTGCTCTATCTATAATCCATTGTGGAACAGTACATTCACAATTAGCAGCTCCTGGAGGTCCATGAAGAAATGCTTGCCATACTCCTAGTTCTTCATTAAAAGTAATTCTATGATAGAGGGGATCTGTATCATCTGTAGTATTAAAAGGAGGTCTTAATAAATAATCCTTTTTTGTTAGTATATATCTAGAATGTCTTGCATCATATACCCCTAAGTATCCTACACCGTGTGGAGCAGCTGGTGCATCTATTCCTGGGAAAGGAACACCAAAGATTTCCATATATTGATCATAGAGCTCTATTCTCATATGATTTTCAAACCAGTTTCTTAATCCTTTAATAGAATAATCTTCTGGTTTACTAGCGAAGGCAAAAACCTTACCTTGACGAGCATCGGGCCAGAACATCCCATTTTCTGATACTATAGTAGCCCATTGCGATTGACTTCCCATATATCCAGTTTCAGACTCTAATATCTCTAGAGGAGGATTGCTGAAGAAGTCTCCTGTTCCTATATATACTGTTGTATCATTTAGAGTAGACATCTGAGTTGATGGGAGTACTTTCCACAAAGTTTCTTCTGCTTGTATATATAAAGTATTATTCAAAGTAAAGAGATTCCATATCTCTCCTCTGTTTCCTGGTATATCTCTGTAATTGTTAGCTAAGAATACTCTATAGTTATCTGTTTGTGTTTCTTGAAAGGATTGTAAGGAATACGCTATCCTATAAGGGAAATCTTCTTGACACTGGTTACAGTAGTCAAATAAGGGTCCTAAAGGAAAATAAACATTTTCTGTACATTCTTTAAGATAATCTGGATTTACATTATAGTAGTTTTCTTGTTCTATAACTTTGGTAGGAAGATAAGGATAATCAGTATCACTAGGAGGAGTCCAATTTGGAAAATCACCATCATATACATTTTCAGAATCTACAAAAGAATATGGACCTAAGAGACTTGTTCCCTCAAAGAAATAAGGATAAAATCTTTCATTTATAGTATCTCTACCATTTCGTAGTTCGGTATTTATAAAGGACTCTACCCAATACCATATAACGTTATTATTAAGTAATCCTCTATTCTGTCCTCCAGCACTGTTATTATCTTTTTCATTTACATTAGGAGTTCCATTTGCATCAGGGAAAGCTCCTCTATCAGGACTTGTATCTGTATCTACACAATCCTCGGCACTTTTATCAGGAGTAGTTGTTACTGTAAAAGGAGGTCCAATAGTTTTTCCACATCTTCTTGACCATTGTGTTCTTCTAAATGCAAACCTAGAAACAAAACTATCTCCTCCATATAAGCCTTTAGTTACTATTATACCAGAAGGAATTGCGGCAAGATATCCTATATTGGTATTAGTACTATGATATACTAGAGAAGCTATATCTCCAAAAGCATCATATGAATTCTTTTTAAGAGATATATAGTACGCAGTTCCTCTTCCTTTATCATCATCAGCAGGAGGCGTTAAACCGCCATCATCAACTGGATTCCAAGGAGAAGAATTCATATCACTACACCATCCCCTTGTAAAAGTTTCATCATATTGTATGGGAGTAAGATCTCCTGCAGCAGCATCATTGTTTCCAGGGTAAGGAATTTTAAATTTTAAGGGAGACTCTGTAGTTCCTAAATTTTTAGTTTGTATTGCCATCAATTCTTGTCCCTGAAAATTATCAAAGATATCATCAAAGCTTCCTACAGATACCACAGCATCTAATCCTATCATTACACTATCTTCTATAGTTACATTATATAAAGGATGTGTATATTGGGCACCTACAAAATTAGTTGAATTCTCCCAATCAGGAGTTCCTCCATCAGGATAACTTGGTTCGCCTGCAGAAATGCCAGTTTGTATATTTTCATAAGGAACAGCAGATTGGTGATATGTAAATTTACTTAGTACATAAGTAGTATGTCCATCATGTCTGTCTTTATCAAATACTCCAAATCCTTCAAAGTTTAAAGAAGCTTGAGCTCCTACATCATTATCACAACATGCAGAAGCACATATAATAGCAGAAGTATATCCTGTTAAAACTCTCTCAAATTTCATAAATACAGGAGAATCTACAGAAGTAAATTTAGTCATAGGGCCATGAAAGGCTATATTGCTCAGAATGGTGACTTCATTATCAAAACTCTCTCCTACATTAGATTCATCAAAAGATATAGGATATCCATTTCCAAAAACGGGTCCATCCAACTGACTAGATGAAGGAGGTTGTCCAAGACCTCCCTGTATAAATCCAGAATTCCAATGTTGATTGTTAATTAAAGCATTAGCAAATTGTTTTCTTGCTTGTCCTGAACCTTCCCAACATTGATTACAAGTAACTAGATCTCCTAAAGGAACCCATGCATTAGGAGCCATATTAGCACTATTCGCTAAATCATAACCTGGAGCAGAAGCATCATTAATAGGATAATCACATGCAGCACATCCAGTCCAATCATACCAACTCCAGTGTACACATGCAGCATCTGCCAACTGTTTATTTCCTTGTCCTCCCTGGAACATAAAGTGACAGTCATCAATATCTGATCCTTGACTACTTTCACCTCTTACGGATACATATCCTTCATGATTAAAAAAGGTAAGTCCTTTATCATATACAGATTTATCTTTTTCTCCTCTTCTTGCTCTAACTATATAAAATCCTTGAAGTATGTCTGCATACTCAGCAGGAGGATACATAGTTACTCTTACTCCTAAACTTATTACTCTAGGGTTTCCACCAGGATA
>Ga0098044_1001375_pt1 | contig 12715 bp, 29 predicted proteins | sample 10_taG_FD_75053 | JGI IMG/M metagenome (GOLD analysis project Ga0098044, IMG submission 75053) | Marine viral communities from the Subarctic Pacific Ocean - 10_ETSP_OMZ_AT15264 metaG | ecosystem: Environmental > Aquatic > Marine > Oceanic | place: Pacific Ocean | collected 2015-01-16 | reverse complement strand
TCTAACCTTTCTACAATGAATTGTATAGCCCTTAAATCGCCTCTCTCAGCCAGTTGAAACAATTTACTTATAACTATCTCTCTCCTTTCTTTTTCCCCCACCTTAGTGAAACTAAATTCTTTGATTAAATCAGTGTAAGCGTTTCGCCTGCCATTAGGATTACCAGACTCACCAGGCTTCCATCTATTACCTAATTTATTGCCTTTAGCAAACTGTCCATTCTCCCGTTTGTTTTCCGTTTGTTCCTTACTCATCGTATTCTACCAGGGCCATCATAAAAGGTTTATTAAGTTTATCAATTAATTCTTTCACCTTATCGGTATCAATTTCGTATACATCAAATTCAAGTCTATAGTTTCCCGTAGTCTTGAGATTTTTAATACCGACTAATTCGGTTGTGATTGTTATTCCGTTATCTTCTTTTTTTGGCAGAGCGTTTACCCATTGTCTTTTTCTTTGGTCGCCCTCTCTTCGATCCATAAGTTCCTTTACCCCTAGGCATAGTAAACTCCTTATGTTTATACTTTATAATTTAAAAAGGATATCTAGTTTATTAAAAATAGAATAATTACCGGTTCTTACCATTCTCAATAGTGTAATAACTTTGAGCTTTCCAGTCTCTACAATCCCAGGTATCCATTAGTACCCCGTCCTTAATACAGGTGACGTGATTGGAACTTCTAATAATGAAAATACCTTCTAATGGGAAATTACCAATCTTGTATTTCTTTCTACCATGATGAGTAAGGGGACTATTTCTTTTTATATCAAAAGTCTTAATCATCCATCGTTCAATCACTTCATTATCATTAGGCATTCTCCACATCTCCTTAGCAAGATCGAATAGGCTATCCCTTACGGTTACATAAGGCAGATCGCAAGCGTGAGCAATAGCCCTTATGGCACAATCATTGGTACGGTCTTTTTTAAATTTCACCGAAGTGTGATTTTCACGTCCACCATGAGATTGTTTGAATGAATGTTTCACGATGTTATACTTTCCTTGAAAGGACGACCGCCCATTCGTGACAAGTATCCTGGGTTGCTCGTGCCCACTGCATGAACTGATCCTTGATATTGCAACATCTTTTACACCTGCCATTTGATTCCCGTTTGGTCTGAGTTACGGTATGTTGAATCATTAGAGTTTTCATACCATCCGCTTCAACTCTGGTTAACATTGATTTCACTATATCTTCAACTGTCCTATTAATCCCGTCAATCGCCCCAGGGCTTAAACGATAGCCCTCCGATCTAATCAATTTGCCAATAGAGGATTTTTGTATGTAGTTCATTTTTGCTCCTGTTTATTTTATTCACTTCTTAACTTACGAATAAATAATGACAAAATCAAGAGTTAATTTCCCCTAAATTCTTATTTATCAAGGATTTGCGGGGTATAGTATTCTATCTTACACGTTTCACAAGACCATAATCCATCAATCTGTTTCTTACAGTCTTTCTTTTTATCACATAGATCACAGTATGTTTCTTCAATCCCCAGGTATTCTTTTAATGTTCGTTTAGCCTTTTTATCGGATAGATGGTAATAACTCATCAGTCTATTATTTGCGTTATGATTCGTTAATGCTATCTGTTGGTTCTCTTCATAGATCCATGTTGCTAGAAATATTTTCAAAATAACGCCGTCTGGATTTTCATTTCTTCCTTGTTGTCATTCTTCTCTGTCTGACTATCGGACCGCCCCCTAAAATCGTTTAATTTATTATGTAAATCATCAATAACGACAGGATGGATATCTGGGAACATTGACAGTCCTAATTTTTGAAACCCCTGGCTTTGTGCTTCTCTGTAAACTTCATCGTTTGGAGCAATCACATAATCCTCAATATGTCCTTTGTCTAATAAATATGACCCTACGAATTTTCCTATTTCGATGTTTCTTAATGTTGGTCTAAAATTAAATAATACGTACCTATACTTTTTTAAAATAAAAAATCTTGTCAAATTCCGCATACCATAAATTATATAAAGTTCGTCAAATTCTTTCGTACCATGAGCGTCGTACGTTAAGTAGGGGTAGGAGAGTTCATACTCAAGAGGCACGACCCCTCCATTAGACTGAATAATAAAGTCCACGTCACTAAATTCATTAATGAACATTTTCCATTTTTTAGATCTGGAATAGGGCCTTGTAGCAGAACATAAGGAAACAAACGCAATGCTATTCTTAGGTTTAAATTGTTTTAATATCTCCTCCTGTGCCTGAATCATAACAGGGTGATTTAAAATCAGTTCATCGTTCCCGTGTAAATCCCCAGCATTAACCCACTGATCCATTGGTATTAGATTATCTTTACCAGTATTGGTTTTAATATTCAAAATAATGTTGTCTGTGTTTGGATAAATCTGGCTGGATTATCCGTTAAGTATTTTTCAAGATCCAGAAAATAAAGTATATTAACTTCATCCCGTTTTTTATAATCTTCTGCCAGTTCTTCTATCGTATATCCTTCGCCTAAATTAGCAAAATACTTCCGTATAAGTTCCTGGGAATGTCTGTCTAATTGATGATAATGGCTCACCCCCTTAATGTCACCCTTGTTGGAAATTGATACTTTAGTATAATCTCCCACGTCACAGAACACGGCCCCAAATCTTCCGGTCAATACCCAACTCGTAGAATCCACTGAATACCAGGGGTATCGTTTCATAAGGGATACAGAAGTCATGCCAAAACCATGTATTTTTAATTTTGCCGTTCCATCGGGATTGGTAAGGTACTTACCCCAGATTTCGTCTAACCAATAACCTACCTGATTCTTCGGTCTTTTAACCATCCCTCCCAGGGCAATGTAATTATTCTTTTTTAAATATTCCCGTAAATACATTTCATCATCTCCATAATGGAAACAAGGGATAGGATTTAACCCGTTTTCCTCCATATACAACTGGTTTTTTAAAGTTCCTTCTGCATCCCCGATTACATCAAGAACAGCGTATTGACTGATACAATCCCTATTGTCTTTAATGTATTGGATATATTCGTCTATGTCTATTTCAATGTTCTGGGTGAAAGCACTATATGCACCAGAGTCTAGGAAAAGTGATAAATCTCTATGTGTTCCTATCATCCTATCAAGTCCGTCATTTTTTTTAAAATAAGACTCCAGCAAAATACCACGATCGAGATGTGCGTAATATTTCTTGAATGAAATCGCGTCTGCTTTTATAATCTTCATTCATACTCAAGAGTATCATCAATGCCGGCTTTTTCAAAAGCCTCCAATCTCTCAACACAAGAACCGCATTTACCGCAAGCCTTATCCCTGCCCTGATAGCAAGTCCATGTCAGGGAATAATCAACCCCCAGGTCTTTCCCCCTGATTACTATGTCCCCCTTGTCTTTCATTATATAGGGCGCGCGTAATAACACTTTATGCCAATCTGCCCTCATAATAGCATCCTGCATATACTTATAAAAATCAGGTCTGCAATCTGGGTAAATCGCATGATCCCCAGAATGAACCCCGTAAAATAAATACTTTGCTTTTTTGCTTATTGCGTACGACGTGGCCAGGGCAAGCATCACCATGTTCCTATTCGGAACTACTGTTTGTTTCATATTATCGTCAGCATAATGTCCTTCTGGCACATCCCATTCCTTACGGGTAAGTGCCGAAGGAGCAAGGGTATTTAAAACATCAAGCGATATGATTGTATGTTTAATTCCCAATTTATGACATGTCTGTTGGGCACATTTGAGTTCCTTTTTGTGTTTCTGATCATAATTAAAAGAAATGGCGTTAATAGTATATCCATCACGCCTGGCATCATATAATAAGGTTGTGCTGTCCATCCCTCCGGATATAACAACTACTGCTCTTTTCATTTTATTCTCCATTTGTTAAGTTAAAAAACTCTTGTTTTACTTTTTGTTTTTCCAGGAATATGCCTTTTAGTGCTGACGTAATCATTTCACCCCGTTTTTTAATCCCCCTCATTTCCTGACATAAATGTCTTCCTGTAACAATTACACCTATCCCCTTCGGTTTTAATCCTTCATTCAAAAACTCCGCAATATTGTTCGTTAGGTATTCCTGGGTATTTAATCTCTTTGAATAATATTCTACTGTTCTCGCCAGTTTGCTCAATCCAACTATCCTACCATTTGGGATGTATCCAATATGAATAGTCCCGAAAAAAGGGAGTAAATGATGTTCGCAAAATGTATAGTACTGTATATCTTTTGATATAATCATTTCATCATAACCATTAGAATCAAAGGTTGTTAATGAAAATTTTGGAGGGGTAGTTAGTTCTTTCCATGCTCTCGCTACCCTTCCCGGGGTATCTTGTAATCCATCTCTATTAGGATCTTCATCAATAATTTGTAAAAATTCGTAGACATTCTGTTTTAAAGAATCTTCCATGTTTTATGCTCCTGTGTTGATAGTTTCCATTTCGGATTTTCAAGACATAATTGTATACAATGATTTAAATTGTCCTGATTCATGTTTAATCCGTCAAAATGTGGAGAAAGGTAATATTCCCTTGCTTTGATTTTTGTATTAGGGATTGACTGCCCACTATGTCTCACCCATCTTAACTCATCACAGTGATACCCATTCCTTAATTTCCATTTTTTTAGTATAACGTGTTCAGCTATTTTAGGAGATAATACCGTCCAATCTACGTTTGTAGGAGGCTGTCTAATTCCGCTACATTCAATAGATTGTTTAACTCCAATTTCGTGAACCGCTGAACATATAGACTCCTTTAATTGATCCGTTGGTTCACCTCCGGTCCATGTAATCCACTTGACTTTTTTCTCTATGGCCATGTCTAATATGTCATTTAATTCTTTTTCAGATCCTGATTCAAATTCGGTATCACATATAACCCCCGATTTGTAGCAGGCGTTTTTCGCAGAGCATCCCTGGAGTCTGATAAAAAGAGATGCCTCCCCTTTTCTGAATCCCTCACCCTGAAGTGAGTAAAATATTTCACTTACTTTCAAGGGGCTACCGCTACCGATGTTGGTGTTTCCCATAGTTTTACATACTCCAATTTCAAGTTATTATCATATTTATGATGGTATTTGTCTTTCAATATATTGTACAACCACATAGAAATATTCTCAGCAGTCGGCGTGAAAGAAACGGAGATTCCCAAAAACTCAGGATGTTCCTTGTAGAAAGATGTCATTTCTTCGTCTTTTTCCCAATACATAAATCCATGATCTAATCTATCGTGTGCCTCTTTCATTAGTATAGCCTTTACATCTTTAAAGTCCATCACCATGCCAGATTCAGACACTCCATTTAGATCAACAACGTTGCCAGATAACGCAACCTCAATTCTGTATCTATGACCGTGTGGATTTCTGCATTTGCTCTTATGAAATGGAACTCTGTGTCCCATATCAAACTCTACGTATTTTGTTATTAACATCTTTTCCTCCTACAGTTAGGGCATCTTTTTCGTTTTTTTCCCAATGTTGGGATGTGATTCAACGGATAACTTCTCCAATTACTCCTGTTTATGAATTTTGGTACATAACTCCAGGTTTGTTTACATGGTTCACAGTAATAAATCATGTCATCCATTCTTATCTTTCGATTCTCATACGCTGAAGATTTCTTTATACGCTCCTGACCAGCTTTTACTTTCTTTTTTTCAGTATTACAAATGATGTAATCAATGATATGTACTTCATCTTCAGGCATTTGGTTTTTCCGGTACATATTCTACCGCACAGCAAGATGATCCTTGTATTAATTGCCATTCATACTTGGGCATCTCATTGTTTCCACACTTGCTGCAATATGCTTTAAATAGTCCTGTTTTATATTGACTAAACTTTGATGCAAATGTTTTTTTAGAAGATTTTACTCCGTTCCATTCTTTATCGTTATCCCTCCATTTCACCAATCTTCTCCCAATATCAAATGTTTTTTGCATTTCAAATTTCATTTTCCTGCCACCTTCATTTGACTCAGTCCAGTAATCAATAAAATGAACCAGCATTACATCTGATACATCATGGTTTTTATAAACTGCTTTGCATTTTTTAATAAATTCTTTTTCTCTTTTTTCTTTGTCTTTAACCTTATCTTTATCTTTATCTTTAAGGGTTATAGTAACCCTTTCCATACCCTTTAATAAATTCTTTTCAGTAAGTCTTTTAATTACACTCATGTGCGGTTTAGAATTTTCCCTTAGTTCACCGTATTGAAATTCAACAAACGATGGTATAAAGTATTGATATTCTCCTTTTATATGCTTCATTTTCGTAGTTATTTCCAGGGGGAGTTCGTCATAACTAACCCATTCTCCTATAAAAAACTCTGCTGCTTCCCAGTCAGCATCCCAGATCCCGGCATGGTCACATCTTGTAAGTAAGTAAATCCAGATGAGTTTATTTTTAGGCGTTAATTTTCTAAACCAGGCTTTGTCCCAGATTTTAGTATCAATAAATCTTTTAGCCATTTTTATTCTCCAATTTTTTTAATCTTTCCTCAATAGAATCAAGTTCATCCAATATGGATAATAAAGAACATTTAATACTTGAAACCCTCTTTCCGATATAATTTATGTCATTCATAAAATCTTTATTGTGATCTTTTATTTTTTTAGCCATTTTTACGCTCCATTTCTTCTACCTTTTTCTCAAGTTTATTCATTCTAATGATCATTTCTATCTGGTCATCAAAAACATTGCTAATAAAACTTTTAATTTCAATGCTAGACTCAAGGAATTTTTTTTCTAAGTTCATAAACTGTATTAACATTTCAGATTTATTCATTATTTTTCTCCAACCAAGTTTTTAATGCGAGTTTATTTATTATAATTTTTCCACCGCCTCCCCCTCTTTGCCCCCCTCCGCTTACCGCATCTAAATCCCCTGATGCTATAGCTCTTCTTAAAGTGGAAGCACTAAGCCTTGTGAAATTTGAGGCCTCAATAATTGTCATTAAAATATCATCTTCTTGTTTATTTTTTAATAGTCTTTCAATTCTTTCTAATCTGGTTTGAATTGCTATTAAATGTTGAGTTTCATTCATTGTATTTCTCCTATTTTATTTTTTAATTCACTTTCTATTTCTTTAAAATCCCAGGGTATCTTATTTATCGTATTTGCTTGTTTTTTTAATCGCCTTAACCTATCCTTACCTAGGGCCTTTTCTGCCCATTCTTTCGCTTCTATGGGATGTTTATGCCACCAATAGAGATGACACCCTAAGCAAAGGGCCTTAACATTATCAGGATCAAACTGCATTTTAGGGTATTTGCCCCTGGGATAGATATGCGAGGCGTGAAGATTATTAGCCTTCCCACATCTCAAGCACATCTTATCCCTGAGTATAATGTATTCCCTGAGCAATTTATGTAGTTTATTTTTCTGTGCTTTTTTCACCGTAATCCTAAATACCTTTCCTGTAATCTTTTTAAACGTTTATGAGCAGATCCGTCTTCCTGGATTTTGCCATCTTTTAATAGTTTTTCGTAAAATCTAATCCAGGGGAGGATATTGATTTTCTTACTAAGACTAGAAGGGGAGATCGTCATCTTTCTTAACTGGTTGTTCCTCAATCTGGCTATCCAGTCCTTTTGCTATTTCAAACATCTTAGGCATAATTGATTTAACCAATTCGACCTTTTCTTCTAACGACCCCTCTGTATTAACCACAAGCCGGGTTGCATTATTAAAAGCCATGCCCCAAATAATGTCTAAACGCCTGTCAATATCCCGTTCTTTTACTGATCCGTATCCATAAGGTTTTTCACTAACTGTTTTAACATCTTTCACGGGTTTATCCCAGGCCTCGGTAGATGGTTCCACTTTCCAATATACCCTACCATCTCCTTTATCGCTTGGAGCCATTTCAATAGAAATGAGTTCACCTTTTTGATAATCCTCAAGTTTTGAAAACAGAGCCTGCGATGCGTCTAAATCAAAACTATTACCAGTGTAAACGATGAAAGATCCCGATCCAGCAGAAGTGTAATCTGGTCCAACATTAACACAGGGAACTTTATACTCGTATTTTTCAAAATTATTAAGTTTACCTTGAATTGCTTCAGGTTCTACAGACAGTTGAACATTGATAGGCTTACCAACGTTGAACTCTTTCTTTAGTTTAAGGAACATTTGTTCTCCTTTATTTAGTTAAGATTTGAATTAAAATATTTAATAACATTAAGATACAAAGCGGAGGCAAGACCACTGTTAGAAAATTATCCACCCCATTTATTATTTTTTCAATTAGATTGATCATTTAGTCATCTCCTTAACCGCTTTATTTATTACTGAAATTATTAACATCGCTCCAAAGATAACCGCAATCCAAATAAGCCCGGCAATCCCTAGAATAAATATATTTGCTACCCATTCTGCTAAATTCATAATAATCATTCTATTTCGTCTATTACATGATGTGATAATTCATTTAAAACATCTATCTTTTTTTCCATCCGATGTAGTCTCCATAACTGACTAAGCTGCAAGCATAGCATCATTAACATAGTAAATTCCCAGTACGGAAAATATTCAGATGAGAATAAAACTTCCCAATAATGTCTCATGTCAACCTCCAAATAAAGTGAATTGATCAGGATTTGTACTATCTTCTTCGGTTCTTAATCTCCAAAGATGTTCCCGTTTACCGTAATCTCCGATTGTATATTCATCGGTCTTAATTAATTTATTGTCAATAGTTAGATTTGTAAACGCCCTCCTGATCGAAGTGAGCGGACAATTTAGATTCATTTTCTGGCTGATCATTGAAGGGCTGAGAGGTTTCCCATACATTAGAAAGTAATTCAATATCTTACCCTCCTGGCTCCTAACCTTACGATGAGATTCTTTTAAGGTATTCCCAGTTTCATGGGTTGTGTTATAGAAACTCATTCTTCACTCCTAAATCCATTTTCAAATAGCGTTTCATATATGGTTCTAAGGTCGGAAAGATTACATTTTTTCAGAATCATTAGGATTTTACCGTAATAATTCGTGTACTCTTGGGCTTGATATTGCTGTTGCTCCCGATAATATGCTTTTACTTTTCCCATTATTCACTCCTTTTTAGGTTTTTTAGGTCTGCGGCCAGTTCCTGAAAATCACCGGCTTTTCTTAGGTCAGGAAAACTATTAGAAATATGCTCCAGTGCCTCAATCATTAATTTGTTTTCAGATTTCATGCAGTAAATAACCATATCATACCCAGAGCCTTCAGGAAGAGGAGCGGAGTTCCCAATGAACTTGGTATCCCGAAGACCCCGGGTGAAGTCGGCAAACCTTTCAACACCCTCATTTACTCTGCTGCAAAGAGCATTGAAATGGGTTAGCCTTTGTGAATCGGAATCTAGGTCTTCACCTTCTGTGATGGTGAGAAGTGATTCCAAGAAATTATATAAATTCAAATATTGTGTTTCTAAATCTATGTATTGTTTTTCACTATGATTGCTTAGTTTTTTAAACGGAACCGGCATTATACTTCCTCCAGGAGTTCGTTAATAGTGCTAGGATGTATCAATTCGCCTGTAATTACGTCCTTAATGCTTAGAATTTTCATTTTAGGACAACTCCCTAAGTAAGTATCAAATCCCTTCATTTTGGCTATTTTAAAGCGTTTTAATAGATCCCGTAGGTTATCATCAGTAAGTACACCCCAGTCTAGGGTAGGATGTTTAAATTCCACTTCCATGCAATAACGCTCTTTTTCAAGACATTCATTGCAAACCCTTTCGTCTAGATCCATCTGGGATGTAGGAAACTTATGATCACATTGAATACATGTAAATTCCATTACTTACCCCCGGCTGATTTATAAATTCCCACACTACATTTCCACTTTAAAGCCTTGAATGGATTTTTTGAACTCCAGGACGTTGTATGACCATTTTCACAAACCGAATCTTGATTGTATCGAGTCTCCAGTATTCCTTTGTCCATATCATCAGGGGTAAGGGCGACTTTTGTTATTTTCTGCTCACCAATCAATATTTGTTTTTTATTACACTTCATTATTCATCCCTTAATGACGTACTGAAATCATCAGTAAACAAATAAACCTTATCGTCATCAGTCCAGGGTTCGCTATACCCATCAATATTAATTCCCAGATTTTCCAGTTTAGTTGTTGCCTGTTCCGTAAGATAACCAACGTCATAATTCCAACTAAAGATTTTCGAGATCCCACGATGACGGGTATCGGTTATTTTAAATCTTACCCCCTTGTGATTTGTCGAGCTTAAATACTTTGCTACGAACATTCTTTTATTTCTCATTATTTACTCCCCTTGTCTGAAATTAATATACCATCCAAGTGATCTAGTTCATGTTGGATAATCCTGGCATTTGTCCCTGAAAAAATCTCACGATGCTTCTTTCCCCGTTCATCTTCGTAGGCTATTTCAACCCACTTATACCTTTCCACCTCGTACTCCTGGGCGGGTAATGAAAGGCATCCTTCCGTAGAAATCACGGTTTTATTACTTAAATCTATTATAGCCGCATTAGCAAAAAATCTCCAGCTTTTGTAATCAATTAGAGCAAGAAACGCATGACCTTCCATTCTTAACTGGTTTGCAGCAAATCCACAAGCCCCATCCCGATCATTAATAGTTTTCATGGTCATCTTGGTAAATAATTTTCCATGTTCTAAAACGGGTAGGGCTTTAGATCTGAGTGGGCTTCCAGGAGCAGTTCGTTTTTCAATCCTTAACATTACTCACTCCCTGCTTTGGCTATGAGGGAGGCCATTTCAACATAATCATTTGTAAAAGGATTATCCATTTCGCCATTATCAATAGCTTTAAGGGTTGCAACCATTTTTGTTTTCCAGGGTGATTGCATTTTTGATTCACAGGCTTTCATATTTCTATGATCTAAGAAAAACACTTCGCCAGTTACGTCATCAATCTCTACTACGGAAACTATCCAAGTGTAGTGCATTGGGAACGCCCCGCAATGACTTGGGTAGTACCAGAGATTCGCAGGATAAGGGTATCTTTCGACAGCGTATTTACGAGTCCTGCTAAAAAGGCCGTTTAGCTTTTTCTGTGATTCATAAATATAAAGCCCTGCTATTTTTTTAATTAATTTCATATTACTCACCCCCTCCCCAAGTATCTCTGAGATATTTATGCTGATTATGATAAAAAAACCAATTTATCGTTTGAACGGAATAGCCCTTTTTCTGAAGTCTGTCAAATATTTGGCTGCGCTTGACCCCTTCTGACATTAGGCTCTGACGGATTTTTTCTATTCTATCAAACCTTTTTTTTCTTGCGTCTATCATATCACTCACCCCCTACTACTTTAAAACCGTTGAAAAAGGGTTTACTTTCGCATTCCCCCTCTTTCATATTATAATACCATTCTATTCCTTCGATGTCAAAGTAAAATTCATCATCATCAGAATTAAAGAATATCATCCCACACGAAGATTCCACGATACTCCGAACAGTTATTTCCTCATCGTTCTTAATCCTCTCCTGGATTTCTTGAATGGCCATTTCCGCCTCCTTTTGATCCGAAACGTAAACGTCGTATTTATCTTGTTTCATTGAAAACTCCTCTTTTGTAAGATCAAGAGCGAGGTCAGCTTCATTGCGTTTCGTGAGTTTTTGATCAGTCCCTTTAACTGTTTGGCTCCCCTGATTCATCTCGCTCTTTAATCTAATCTTTATTTTATTCACATAGGAACTTATAGGGAATATATGGTAAATGAAAGGGTTATTTTATTTATTTTAAGGGTTAGGAAGGGGTTAAGAAAGGGGGAGTCAGGGACGCTTTATAGTTGTGAATAAGGACGATTAGAGCAAACGCCCTGTTCGCCCCTGACTATAGGCTAGAACTTAATAATAAAAAAGAACTATTAAAATCATTCTATCTATTAAAATTCTTCTTCTATCCTAAGTTTAACATTCCAGGACTCAGAGGCCACCTGGGTCATATCAAGATTACTCTGTCCAAATCTGGCAAACATATGTTCACCATCGTTTCCATCGCCAGATAAACTCCCATCAATACTAAATATAAACGGAAGATGATTTCCATTAACCTGGTTCCAGACATCCTCTAAGAAACTGTCATCAGTGGGGTTATAAGTATCCATTTCATCGGGCATTAAATCAGTTGATGCGAGATAACTAAACGACATATCATACGCCGTCCTGCCGCCAAATACTTGTAAGTCTAATGTAGTGGTATTGAATGGGGACTTGGATGTAGCAGAGGCTTGTTTCCCGTGACTTGTCATATTGGCGAATCGTTGCCCACCTATTGATTCCTGGACCCTAACCTGGTCAAACATTACGGATCTCTTAACTGCTAAGTCTGGAGCATGAGGCATATCGTAATATTCACCAAACAAGATACAGCCCACCGTCAATGCTGTGCCGCTGAACGTATTGCTTCCTGCTCCTTCAAATTGAATCCCCCAGTATCTGTCGTTATTTTCTGCAAAGGTTACAATAGTTGATCCGTCATGCCTTGGTGTAACAAGAGCCGTGCCATCGCTATCTGCATTTGGAACTCCATTTACTACTTCAGTCAATGCGGCCGCATGACCTCCTGTAAAGTTTACCGCTTGTAAATTAGATTCATTTGGGTCGTCTTCTGAATAAACCCTGAATTTAGCGTCAGCGGTTTTCATGTTGTGGTTTAATATAGCAATGAACCCATGTAATAAATCTGTATGTCCTGTATCTATATTAATTACTACATGATCCGCTCCGCTATCTG
>Ga0098044_1001369_pt1 | contig 12736 bp, 6 predicted proteins | sample 10_taG_FD_75053 | JGI IMG/M metagenome (GOLD analysis project Ga0098044, IMG submission 75053) | Marine viral communities from the Subarctic Pacific Ocean - 10_ETSP_OMZ_AT15264 metaG | ecosystem: Environmental > Aquatic > Marine > Oceanic | place: Pacific Ocean | collected 2015-01-16 | reverse complement strand
ATTTTCGGTGGCTTTTGTGGTTGTGATGCACCCGACCTTATCGCCGCAAGCATCTTGGCGAAAACATCTGGTATTTCCCCACCCTCTTGATAACCATGAAGACTAGCTAGGCCTCTCATCTTCTTCTATTCCTCATTGCAGGATGAGTATCCCGATAATAAGGAATATCCAAATACTTTTTAACCAAACCATCTAGATTACTTCTAACAGCATTTCTAAATGTCTCCTCTTGATCTCTTCCAAATAGCCCTGTATTCCTTGATGATTCCAATGCCTGCTCTTTATATAGGTTAGGGCTTTCCCAATAAATATTTAGTGCCCGATCTATAACATCATCAATAGATGCATCCTCTCTTGTATATGTATCTGCTACAGCCTGAGCGGCCCCCATCTCTAAATCATTCCAAGGCATACCATACATTCCGCCCTCTAAATAATCAGACTGGGATGGCTCATTCCAATGTCCCATCTCATGAAATAAGGTACTTCTTAAATATTCTTCTTCTCCCTCCTTAAATAGTGGACCTGCCCACCCTTCAGGAGTCGGAGGAAACTGATCTCCCCACATACCTTCTGGATCTACCCAATCAGTTGATTGGGTCTTAATACCGACAGGATCTAGAAGAATAGTTCCACTACCGGGGCTTCCCGTTACTTCAATATCATCAGAAAACCACGGCCAAAAGCCACTAGCCGATCTATCCATAACTCGTTCAAGAGCTGGGTTTCTTCCAATCCTCATAGTACGATCAGGCTGTACATATGCTCCCGTTGTCACACCTATTGGTTGATGGAAAAAACCTATATCAGGCAATGGTTTAGATTGAATTGTAGAATCAACATTGTACGGTATTCCAAGCCGTTCAAATGTTTCACGCGCCGGATCATTTTCTGCTTTCTGTCTAATCATAGTAGATATGGTATCAAGCAACGCTGGGTTCGTGACCTTATCCCACATCTCCTTTTGTCCAAATCCTGTTATTGGATTACGATTTTGATTCATTTGCATCAAGGTCATATGTGCATCCACTAACTGATCTCCAGTTAATGTATCCCTAGGAAATGTCTGTTGAGCTGATGGATCAGATCCAAAGGTAACTCCTAACTCAGATGCAGGTGTTGGAGAGAGTTCTGGAAACTCTCTGGGTTCATACTCAATTTTTTCAGGACTACTTAGAATATCTCCGGGATAAAGTTTAGCTAATAGTTTTTTTAATCTGTCTAAAAAACTATCTGGGCGTTCTTGTGGAACAGTAGACCCACCCTGCTGATACCCACGGAGACTAGCTATACCCCTGCTCATCTACGGTACCTATTTACCGAAGTACCTGCCCGTGCGTTCCTAATAAGTTGTTCTATCGCACGTTGTGAGGTGGTTGAGGGCCTAGCGAGTTGGCTTTGGCTGTATGGCGAATCCCCTAAAAGGGTTTGCATCCAAGAGGCTACTTCTTCATCGGACGGATCTATATGGAGGGACTCTCTCCATGTCCTTCCGGCTCCCGGAACCTCACTGGCTGTCCCACCTAGTGGCTCAGGAGATATAGCAAACTCAAACGCAGTTTCTGCCGCAAGAGCAGCAGGAGTAGCTGCGGCTGCTAGAAGAGGAGCGGCAATAGACCCCCATGGGATTGAGCTACTAGTGAGTCGATTAAGTAAACTTCCAATACCGCTCCTATGTGGACTATCGAACAATGAATAAGCAGGCAGCTTGCTCTTGTACCTGTCATCGACATTCCAGATATCGCTCCCCGTCAAGGGTGCAATATCTGCTTCTCTTTGCAGTGCCGCTGAGAGAGGTGGCACCGCATGTGGGAGAGGCGCAGGTGTTATAGACATACCTTCATCTCCGAAGGTTATGTCAAGATTTGACAAATTTATTAGCTCATCAATAATATCATCTTCTTTTACTAGGTCAGGGTTGAAAGAGATCGTACCCTCCGGTACATAGTCTTTCAGAAAATCTAAATCTTCGGCTGTCCAGATCCTCATTGGATCAATTAAGTCTGGATCATCCCGAATACTACGGAACTCTGGAGGCAAACCATGCAACGGGTCTTCATTCCACCATTCCGCCCAACCTTTTCGTACTATAGGATTATCAGGTATTGGACCCCGCTTTTCAAGTTGCCGCAGTATCCTTTTGAACCATTCAAACCCGCCTTCTTCGGGGTCACTTATTCCACCACCAATCTGATACCTACGAAGACTAGCTATACCGTTAGCCATTATCTAATACCCCGTATTCCAGTAACATCCTGTTGTGCTAAGAGACTAGGATGTCGCTTTACTATAGGCCAAGCAGTTGAATGAGCATCTCTTTCTATGTGAGTTTCGTTAAGTGGATGGTCCTTATAATGCGGGAGCTTTAATAGTTCCTGCACCATTGTAAACATATATGGGGGGACACCCCAACCTTCAGTATGTTCAAGAGGTCTACCATATTTTGTACCAATTCCAGTAACATTCTGCCCTGCTAAGAGATTAGGAGACTTTTCATCATGCAATCGTTGTAAAAACTCAACAGCCTCTCCAAAAACTTGAGCAAACTTTTCTGTATGCCCAAGAATATTAATTGGAAGATCATCTTCCCAATCAGAGTCGGGATAACCTGCACTCTTTAGTAGTTGGTTTGGGCTTGTTAATGGATTTTCATAATATTCTTCGATAATTTTATTTTCTAATTCATTTGATATTATATTTCTAAAATCAAAGGCATGTCCAAATTCATGGGCGGCGATGGCATGCGATCGCGAAAACCTATTGGGTCCACTGTGAGGGACGGGCACATCTTCATTAACTTGTTTAGGGGAATCCATAATTTCGGTAACCCAATCTGGTACGCTGTCTGGATGCGGATGATCATAATCCTCCACTCTCCTCATCAATGAGGGTGGCCTATCTCTAAGATAGACACGCTCTTTGTCCATCCCAAGCAGTCTTCCAAGAGGCTCTATTGTAGATTGTGGTAAGATATTAAGAAACGGTGGCAACTGATGCTCTTCCTTTTCGAGTGGCAATTCTGGATCATACCAGCCCGGCGCACCTGCCGCCTGTGCCCACGGAGGAACGGGACCATACTGTACTGAAACATCCCCTTGGGCACCACGACCACCACTTCCTATTATACTCTGTAATGTATCCATGAAAGCATAATATGGATTATCAAGTCCGCCATACTCCTCCAAGTACTCTTCTTCACTAGACTCAGGAGCAGGCGGGGAGGGTAATCCACGTAATTTCCGATACCAATCTGGTTTCTCTGTCTCCGTTGGAGTTCTTTCTTTCCACCATTGGCTCTCTCGCAGTCTACGAAAAAACTCAGATAATGGCCCACCCTCTTGGTACCCACGGAGACTAGCTAGACCCCTGCTCATTAGGTGCCCCACCTAGCAGGAGATGGACGGCCAATCATTCCCCTAATATCAACATGGGTAAACGAGTTATAACGACCTAAACCCAGTTGTCTCTTCCATGGGCTATCATCAATCAAGTCGGCAACATCAGAAGGTTCCCAACCAACCTTAACAATATCAGCGGCACCTAATGTCATATGCATTGAATGAGACACACCACCTATAGCTTCGTTATATCCTGAATCTCTGTACCAACTATTGATCAGCACGGGTGCCACACCATCCGCTCTACGCACCCACTGAAGCACATCAATCAACTTGACCGCATTACCAAGCAATTCTAAGGGGGGAGCAGATAGACTTACCCCACAATACTCACGGCCTACATCACAAATTTCCAATGCATTGAAATTATTTATTCCGTTGGCCTCAAGCCGGGAACCACATAGTGTGGCCCAATCACTTCTCGTCATCTTCCTTAAACCTTAGATCATTATCCAATACATCTGGACGCTGTGGCCCCTTAACTGCTTGGGCGATACCCGATGCAACAGCACCTATCTGAGGCCCGATATAAGCGGCCATCCTTGGCCCTGCCGTCCATGCAAGAAGACCCACGCCTAAGCTTCCAAGCAGGGCGTAAGCAGGTTCTGGTACATCCCATACTAGGGAATCAAGAACAATAATGAGTCCAGTAAAAACCATAGTTGTAGCTAAAAATACACGCGCCGCACTAGGGGTACCACGCTCATCCTTAAAGATTTCCCGTATCATGGCGTACCTTTTATTGTTTCAAGAATAGAAGGGCTTTCTCTAGTTATATAGTCATAAATATTTTTTGTTCTCTGTACCCTCTGCCTTCTCATATGTCTATATATCCTATCCCTCTCTTTCTCTTCTTCGCGGGTCAGGCCTCTTCGGGACATAAGCTTGTCGCGTTGGTCCCTCCAGTTAGCCATCCAGTTTCCGTGCGCCCGCATCCTGCCTTCATGTCTCAATAAATTCTCATGTATTTTACGCTTTTTCCAAACTGCATCCCGCTCTCCTCTTTCCTTAAGAACATTCAGGGTAGCAACTACACCATCTAATTCACCTTGTAATTCGTAGAACCACTCTTGGTATCCACCACCCCTATCTAAATCTTCTACTATTCTCAGAAAACTAAGAGGAGGAATGTTTGCCATACTTCCAGAGAAATGCATAGGAGTATCAGCAACACCCTGTCCTGTTATAGAGCGAACCATTGCATCTGTCATAGTAGTAGCGTAAGCACCCATCGTACCTAAATACTGCCGTAACATATACTCCCACTTTTTAGGAGACGATAAAAATGTTTCATCAATAATAGGTGTTTTAGCAAATATACTAGATACAGCATGGGCTACATTGCTTGTCCTATAATCATATTGCAGGGCTGGATCTACATCCTCCTCATAATGAGGGGGAATGATTACATCACCCCTGAATTCATCCCGATTCTTATAAGCATTCCACATTGGACGCATAATCTGCGGCATAATATGAAAGGCTAATGAAGTTCCAAGTTGCCTTTTCGCCTCCGCACCTACACTAGGTAGTCCATAATCTCTTTCAAACATTGCCCTCATAAGGGCAACAGGTAGTGTATACCCGATAACACCCGCCTCAAAGGGAGATGGCATAAATATCCCCATCAAGTGTTTTGAAAGCGGATCAGTAAACATCTTTTCTGGAATAAGTTTTCCAAGGGTATTAGGCCCAATAACGATTCCATCCATCTTCTTAGCCTCAGTTAACTCTTGCCACCAAGGCTCATCATGGACCATCCAGTAATAAAGACCAGACACTGAAGAAATAAAGAGTAGTCTAGAGAGTACTATGGCAGACAACCGACGATACCGCATATCTTCTGGAGTAAGTTGTTTGTCTCCTATCTGAATTGGCGCATCGAAGCTTCCATAGGCACCTCTATAAAATGTATCTAGACCAACCACACGGCCATTCATGAACGGATTCCACGCAGTAACAATATTCCATATTGGATTTTTACCACGCCGACCATAGTTCATGATCTCAAGACCAGCATACTGTGCCTCTGCCTCTGTTCCACCCTCTGCTAAGACACGTTCTGCAATGGCCAGCCTTGTAGCAATTTCAGATTGGTTGGCCAGACGGCCTAAGACCGCCCAAGTATTAGCCGCCGCACGAAGAGGTGCCCTCCACCCTTCTTCAAGAATAGTAGTTCTTGTACGCCTGAATTCTTTAGCTTGCTGTTTGGCTAATCCACCCGGAGTCATGAGGAAATCTGGACTCATCGCAACCCCAAGCCTTCTTGCTCGACCGGGAGCGTCTAGATCAAAAACATTCTTTACCACGTTCTTGAAAAGATCTGCATCACCTCCCACCAAGGTCCAAGCCTGAATAACATCTCTCCATATATTGTCTGCTTGGAAGGCAGGTGTTCTTGTGATCGACTCTCTTAAAACCTGAGAGAATTTTATAGTACTACCAGTAGCAAGCTTCCCAATATTGCCACCCCCCAGCCATTCTTCCATTGCCTTTGCAGGATTAAATCCAAGAGACATGGCGGCTGATGCAAGCATTGGATCTACATGCTCATAGAAAACTTCCGATCCATTCTCCAGAACCCTAATTGTTCTATTATTAGCTTTATCCCTAAGCCTTACACGACCAGTCCATTCTCCGGCTCCCTTTAGTTGATCCCTCCAAGATCCAGTCATCCCGGCACCTTCAGTAAAAATCTCCAGATCCTTGGCTTCTCTGGCCACCCTATTCACTGAGATATTTTGAAGACCATCTCTATACAGAGCTATAGAATGCTTGAGTAGGTTGCCCGCCAAGTCCTCATTCATAGGCTCTAGGCTACCAACAAGTGGCCTTTCTACCGAAATAGCCTGTCTTTTTTTACCTTCTTGTATGGACGGCTTATCTACAGCCTGCCATCCCCCACCAAATGCAGATGCCTGAACAAGTACATCGCTTTCTACATCTCTATAGAATGGTAGATAGCTCATCTGTCTCCACAAATCAGCTATCTCCGACCTTACAATTTTTGTGTCTTCAGCAAACTGAATATTCCCAAGATTTAATTCGCTGAATTTATTCCAAAAATTAGTGACATTATCACTAATGTTTGGTTTAGGATGTTCCTCAATAAGCTTTATAGTCTTTTGGGCCTTCGCGGGACTCATACCATCTGGAAATTGTGGAGTGCCGTGCATTCCCCTAGATGCCGCCACGGATGCAGACAGCATTTCCTTCAGGTCCTTACGAAGACCTTCGTAATAATTAAGAGTTTTCTTGCTATCGTCTAACTCGATACGAAGACTTGCTATATCATCAAAAACCTCCTGCGCCCTAACAACATCTCCAACCGCTTTAATAGCGTCATCAAGATTTTTTTCATTTGCCTCAACTATATTATTGAGATCTATGAGGTGGGCCTCGGTACCCTCAAGTAAGCTCCTTATAGTAGGACGCATTTTATCTAGATCTACAATTCTATGCGCCGCACCGTATTCTATTGCAAACTTTTCTACTTGTGGATCACGGATATGCTGTAATACATCTTCCAGAGATGGGCTGATGGCTTCTTCCGGGAAAATAATTCCACCCGAAAAAGGATCTTCTCCTGTGTAAACGGGCGCACCATCATAGTACATGCCAGCAGCAGCATTTGCGGCATTATCCATTAAGCGGAACATCGCGGTGGCCGACTCTTCCGCCATGATTCGGTTATATCCGCGCTCTTTTTCCCACTCCGCACTCTGTTTAGCAATTCTATTTCTTGCATCTAGGAATTGTTCCCTAAGTACATCCATCTGCGTAAATGTATCTTCCGCAGTATCTGGCGTATTAACACCTAATGCCTGCAAGACTTGCTCATATGGCAATAGTCGTGGCTCTGCGTCAGGATCGGGGGGTGTGAACCCCACATCTAAATAATCATCGGGTGTGACAGATGTCTCTCTTCGCATCCTATACTTAACTGCTTCAGGAAGCTCAAATGGAGCCGCACCATCTTGAATACGATAGAATTCAGAAAGACCAATATCCGATGCATGTGGATTAACTAATGGCACATCCCCAACAGGAACATTTTTCTCATTCCTCGTAGCCCTCATTCTGTTTTGGATTCTTTCCGGCTCATCCAAAGGAGCTGGAGCTACTGCCTTAAACATGGACTCGCGATCACCCCTAATTCTCTCTCTAATACCACGAATCTTGTCTTCAATAGCCCTGATTTGTTTTATATCAAGTAGATTTTTTCTCGCTTGTCGCAATTCTTTTAGTGCATCACCCATCTCCTTGACCATCTCTGGGGAAGTACGATCATAAAAGAAACGATTACGAACACCTTGGCCCTTCATAGCTTGATTGAGATTTAGCCTCATTCTCCCAACACTAGCACCTGAACGACCTATCTGATTCGCTCTGATAAGATCAGCCAGTTCACGAAGATCAGCTTCACTGCCAGCCTTGCGTATTATACCTGTAAGCTTATCACTAAAACGCTTGGCCTTACCCATATTACCAGCAGGTGCCACCAGATTTTGGCGTATATCGTTTAGTACACTGACGATTGCCTCTTCCTCAATATCCTTTTGGGTATACTCCTCAAACTGACTATAAGTATTTTCAGCAGATTCTAAGTATGTATCTCCACGCTCAAATCCTCCATTGTCAGTTGCTCTTTTAACTTTATTTTTTTGTGCAAAAGTTAAGAGAGAGTCGATCCATCTCTGAGGGTAGTATCCATACCGAATATAGGCATGATCTATTTCCTCTCCAGCTATCTTCATTAACTCAGGGATTGGCATATCCCCTTCAGGATCAATGTTAGACATAGAAAAAGAGATGATTGCATTTGGTCCATCAAAAGTTGCAAGAACACCCTTTCTATGCTTTGGATTATTATTGACTAGTACGCCCTTTACGCCGTCCCAGTTCGACCCAACCTCTGCCTCAACTAACGGCATAACACGGGTTAATCCCTGTGTACCCAAGGCAGTACCCATAGCTTCTAAAAATCTTTCTACCTTCTTTGCCATTTTTTGCAGTCTAGTACGGGTGGCAACCCCGTCATAATCAATATCCATCTTGATTTCTGTGACACTTTTTCCTTCTGCATCAGCAAGCTCTTGCAAGCGAACATCTTGGTCCTCCTTAAAAATCTTATACAAAGACGGAGGTGGTCGCGTACTGGCATCAGGGTCCATATAAAGTTCATGTACAGTTGCCCAAGCCCCAGCCTGATTCCCAACTCTCACACGCTGCGACCTTAGTGATGCATGGCCAGCAATCTGTAAATCACGCGCTATTGCCTGTATTTGCTTATCATATACCCTAGGTGCCTCACTTCTAGGATTTCTAGCTTTAGCATTATCCTTGATGATTTTTCTTACCTGAGAAGTGGTAACATGCCGTCCCCCTGCCATACTATTAATAACGTCACGATACCACTGTATTGGATAGGCACCTGACTTTAAGTCTTTTGGCGCAAGAGAAGCTCCAGACCCGTCGCCTCTACTTGGAACCTCCCATCCATACCACGTTGTTCCTGCGGACTTAAGCTTACCCCTAAGCTTCTCAATAGCCTTCTTAACATGAGGAGGTGTACGCCTCATGTTATGCCACGGTATTTGCGTTAGATCAACCTCACTATCAAACGTAGGAAGATTCCATAAATGTGAGTAAAAAGCTCTGAGTTGAGCGGCCTGCACTGCACTTCTCTTTGTTTTTTTACCGGGCCTTAGGTCAGAAAATCTCCCTACACCAGCGATTCTAAGTGAAAGTAAATCAAGAATATTCGTGCCCTTTTTACCTTTAGGTATAACTACATTCTTGTCCTTCAAGAGGTTTATAACATCTTCTCTTGAGATGGCGGCTTCCTTGATTTGCTTGGTGCCCCTTCTGTCTAAAAGTTTTTTCAAATCATTCTGAATTTTTAATGGATCTTTTTCAATCCTAGGCTGACCCGCAGTCCTACCACCCCGAATGATTTGCTCTTGCTCAAGATTATGGTGTTTTACCCACTTATTAAAATTAATCCCGGCTTTGAGATTAAATAAATTTGTCTTAACACGTTGCGCGGCATTCTCGGATCTCGCTCCGCTTTTTGATACTAGAAGGTCAATAATATGCGCTGCCTCAAGAGGATCTAGCATTACCTGCCTACTGTCATAGGTATAGCTCTTTCTCACAGTATTTGGCAGTGACTCAATTGCCTTTTGTAACTGTACACGCGCCTGTCTGGATTCTGGAGATTGCAGGTGAAGCGTAGGCTGCTGCCACAGCGCAGTATTGGGTTCTAGGATGTTTGATTCAGGCGTGGCCGTAGCGGCAGCACCGTATATAAGAGCCGCAGAAAACCCTGTTTCGTCAGTCTCAGTAAGATGCAAGTACCGCCTGTACTTCTCCGGCTCACCCTTCGATACTCTTGAGATTCTATCATTTCTAACTACATCCATAAAATCGTCATCAGATATATTCGGATCTCCAGCTATAGCACGAATATCCAATCCATCAAGCGCACTGACATACTCTTCACGCAAGACCTCAAATGCAGAATCCCATTGACCACTAAACCATTTATTTAGAATAGAACTTGGATTTCTATATTCATCAGGGCTATTCAACTGATCTAATAAATCTGCATTTACTCTTTCAATACTACTAATTGCAGAATCTTTTTCTATCTTAGTTAATAAAGTATTAGACTCTACGGCCCTTATCCTATCTGTTCTTATGCGCTCAATCTCCTGCTCTAGCGGATTAAGAAGCTCAGGATCTACACCAAGCTGCTTCTTGGTAGCACCGGAATCCATCTGTTTAATTTTTTCAGTTCTCCACTGCTCAAGAAGATTATTAATCTGTTCTTGTTTCTTTTGCTCCACTCCAACTAGAAAAATTCTATTCCATTGATCAGAGCCTTCTTCTGCGCCAGCCTTTTTAGCTCGCGCTGCACCAGCTACCTCCTGTTCCTTTAGGTGTGTCTCATTAAACTCAGGACGAGGAGTAGCTAGTTCGGCATCTATATAGTTTGCGGCAAGAGAATTTCTGAGCCTGTACCCAAGAGCAAGCTCAGTCAGCACACTTGCTATACCACCAACCTCACCTCCAAGTCGTGCGCTCTCAAGAACCCTAGATCCAAGATCCTCTAATGCACTGTCATCATAGATTGCCTTAGAAATAAATGCCTGAGAAACCTCTGCAAAAGATTCCTGTGCGGCTTCCTGTGCAGCGGTAACGGCAACCCTGCTAAACTTGCCGCTTGCTTCTACGGCTTTCTGGGCCGCCTCCAACCTTTTACTTAATTGAGAAACTGGAATAACCTCACTGAATCCCACCCCTGCACCACCAGCAAGTGCCAAGACTTCTTTAGATGTCTTTACATCCTCTCCTGTAGTCTTTTCATAGTCTGAAATCCTACGAGCCTGCTCGCTGATACCACTGGCACCACCTAATGTAAACGCCGCAGGGAGGCCACCTAGAAAAGCTGAGGCACCAAACGCAGCAAACTGTCCAAGACCCAGACCAATCTTAGCTATCTCAGATTCCTTGTATTCTTCGGGAATCCCAGACATAATACGATCAGAAAGATCTCTTAGTTCTTGTTCTACTTTGGTATCTTTATGGGGGGTAAGAACTGCGGCGGCGGCCTCAGGTACGGCAAGAGCCGCGCTACCAAAACCTCTAACAATATTCTTGAGGCCGTGCTGTAGGGCACCGCCAAGAGTGCGTTGGCCCTTTAGGTACTCATCGTATGCTTCATAATATGGCTTCCCGATTTCCTCAGGATAAAGGTCTGCCAGTTGCCTAACGATACTATCTCTTTCTTCACTAGAAATATCATTAGGGATACGAACGTATCTACCATCTGGTAGGAGATGCCACTCCTCTTGCATTATCTTTGCCCATTAGGAGGAGTTCCTAAAATTCCACTAGGATTATATAATCCAGATGCTCCGGTAGGATTAAGTAGCCCATGCATCTCTAGGAGCCGATCCAGCATTCTCAATTGCTCTAGGTCATTCTCATAGTTCTTCTGTTGATCAGCTTCTGGGGTACCGGGCATTACTTTTGGTGGAGGAGGGGTGCCATCGTTAAGTCTTTGAAGAATATCATTCTTCATCTCCCATATTTGATTGATATCGGCCATCCATGAGCCGGGTGAAGATGCATTGGCACCACCTCTAGTAGAAGAAGATATCAAGCTTGCAAGCAGACTCATTATTTGCTGTTCACCCATCCTTTCTGCCTGTACTATATCTAATAAGAATGCTATATCTCTTTCCTGCTTACTCTGAATAGCTGAGAACAGATTGGGCAAAAGATCCTCACTTCTTCTTGCCAGCGCATCCCTGTATTCGTCAAGACGTTCTCTGGCATTATCTCTTTCTATACCACTAGACAGCTCTGCCTCTAGAGCAGTAGACCTATATTCATCATAAAGCCGCTGTCTATCTTGTTCCGCAGCAAACATCTCACGATTTCTGGCTTCATCACGAATACGATTTTCTTGCATTCTATCGGCAGATTGCACAGCTAATGAAGAGAGTCCTCTTCCAAGATCTCCGGGGAAGATATTATTGGCTATCACATTAGCCACACCCGCGAGACTTCTCGTCATCATATCTCCCTTCTGTAATTCAGGCTGCATTTCTGATACGTCAGCAAGATATCTCTCTAAGCTACTAGGATCTTCATATCTTCCGCCTATCCCACGCAGTAGTTCAATTCGCTTTTCTCTATCCCTAAAGCGATTTCCTATTGATTCTTCACGCCCTTCAAGCACAGCTATTTCTTCAGGCGTGAGGGTATCTAATGCATCCATTTGTGCCCGGATTGCCGATTCAAGACTTTGATCCTCAGGAAACATTTGTTGGATAGCAGAAGCTACGCCACTATAATCCTGATCCCCTTGTATTCGGTCCATAGTCTCAAGCGCATTTCTTACTGTTTGCTCAATCTGACTCATATCTGTAGGAGACTGTGACGGAAGTAACTGGTCAAGAGTCTGCAATGCGTCTCGCTCTCGGATATCTAACTCACTAGGATCATCATCTACTACCTCCACCCACGAAGGATCTACAGTCATTAAGGAGTCAGCAAGCATCTCTTGCTCGCTTCTTGGCCTTGAAAGAAGGTCGATCAATGGATCTCCCGATATATCAATATTAGTTAAATCCCTTTCTGGTAATCTTCCGGGCAATCTCAACGGCGTTCCACCCCAAGGCTCTGGTGCCCTTACACTCATTAGATCAGGTATCGGTAACTGCTGCCTAATCATTTCCTCAAGATCATATCTTTCCTGCGTTCCAACTGCTGGAATATCAAGAGGGCTGATCTGACTAGCTTTATCGCCAAGAAGTTCAACAAGT
>Ga0098044_1001366_pt1 | contig 12740 bp, 9 predicted proteins | sample 10_taG_FD_75053 | JGI IMG/M metagenome (GOLD analysis project Ga0098044, IMG submission 75053) | Marine viral communities from the Subarctic Pacific Ocean - 10_ETSP_OMZ_AT15264 metaG | ecosystem: Environmental > Aquatic > Marine > Oceanic | place: Pacific Ocean | collected 2015-01-16 | reverse complement strand
CGATTCCTTGGAAGAAGCCGACCCCGCAAGTGCATGAGTCGGAGAAGTACATACAGCAACCCGACACGCCCAGCGCATCGAGGATGAGGCAGGTTGCAATGTACCAAGATGGCGAGGTTTCTGGACACATCGCAGCGTCAACGATGCCGCGAACAGGCAAGCCTGCCATGATGGTGATGGCTCTCGATGTCGATTCTGGGCATCCGCTGGTCGGACGGACATGGCTCCCAAACGCTACCGAAGCATCGGCGCGAAAGTGGTTGGCGGCAAAACTTGGCCCCGAAGATGACGAAAGCAACACGGGCAAGTCGCCGATCAATAAGTCAGTCACCAGCCAGCTTCAGCATGATCAGAAGCTCCGCGCCCAGCAGCCAAAAGCTAAAAACGGTCATCGCGACGATTTAGTCGTAGGACAACGGCTGACAATCCGAAAGTCGCACATTGTCAGTGACAAACCGACCTTCATCGAGGTACAACCTAATGGCGAGTTCCAGTGGGGCAACGATATCTATAAGAATGGTCGCCGCCTACTCAAAGCTGTTACTAATAATCCGAAGCATCATCTGACAATACGACGCTATTTCAAACTGGAGAATCAACAATGAAGGGTACACTGCTAGACCTAATCAAAGGTACCGACCAACATATTATCGAGCAGCGCTACGGTGGTTTAGGTGCAGAGGCATCTCTGGACGAAATGAACGACGGTGATCTTTTGGTCATAGAGGCAGACACCCGCGCTGAGGCTGATGCGATGCTTTTAGCGAAAGGCGCGAAGCATAAATACATCAAACGAGTACCTACGGGTAAGCCAAAGCCAAAATATCGCTACATCTACAAGATGACGCATGGTGGTGGTTTGCACAACCATGACCACTACAAGCGCGGCGCTAAGTTCAAAGGTAAAGATGGTCATTATCATATCGACGGCGTATCAGACGATGGTTCGATAACGGTTACACATGACGAGACAGGTGAGGAGCAGAAGTTCAAAGATCCAGCAGAGTTCGCTGATCACCTCAAGGGTATTCACGCCCCTGAGAAGCCAGAAGCTAAGAAGCCAGAAGCTAAGAAAGAGGCTGGGCATACAGCAACTTACCAGTTCAAACCAAGCGTGACTATCAGCACCACAGAGGAAGTGGTCGCTGATCTGCACCGAAAACTATTCCTGCTGGGTTCTGACGCAGAAGTACACCACATTGACAAGAAAGACGAGAACGGGATCAGGCAGTTTCATATTGAAATCAAAGGCGGTAGCCCAGAAGTGATCAAAGAGGTAATGAATAATCCGTCTATAAAACGCTATTTCAAAGCTGACGCTAAGAAGCCAGCGGCTAAACAACAAGCAGCAGGCTTCGATGAGAAGCCAGAAGCTGAGTTATTGGCAGAAAACGATGCTAAGCACAAGTTATTGGTAGAAAACCTGAACACAGCTCTCAAGACCTTTGGCCTAGACGGTTCTGGTTTGACTGCTGAACCCTACAAGACTGGCTCTTGGTTCGCTGGCGTTGAAGGGTCAGGCAACATAGGTCTTTGGGGTAAAGACTCAAAGACAGGAGAAAAGAAGAGGGTAGCCACGATAATGATTCAGGGCGGTAAGGCATCCCTCCTTGATCGCGGAAAGCATGGGCATGGGAAGGAGCGAATCAAAGGCGGCGGCTCGACTGTTTCAGCTTTTGTCGTCGCGGCAGAGGAGGCAATAAAAGCCACGGAATCTGGTAGAAAGATCGGGCCAATAACCGCCAAGACCAACAGCTTTGATGTCGGTGGTGTCGTGACTGTCGAGGAACACGCTAGGCATACAGACAGGTTTGGGACTGTGACCACAAACTCTACGCATACCCATCACACGAAACACGGTGATAAAGAATCCATCTCTGTCGTCACAAATCACCCCAGCGGCAAGATAGATCACCACAAGTCTGGTGCCAGCCACACCTTCAAGACGGCAGATGAAGCAGCGGCGCACATGCAGCAAGTAGCCGACAACGACCGTGAGAAAAAGGCCGCGCAAGAGAAAGTTGCTGCGACTATGCCAAAGCCGCCTTTCAAAAAGAAGGCAGGCAGCATCAGCATTTGGAATGGCAGCAAAGCTGACGGTAGCGCTAAACAGGTGAAAGCAAGTCATGTAGTTGGAGATTGGGCAGTATCAGGCAAAGGTGTTTGGCACATTCCATCGGGTCTGAGAGCCAACGGGTCAGCGGATTCTACACTCAACGAGCGAGTTCACCTCGCAGAGTACTTCAACGCGAATGTAGATAAGGTTCATTCGTCGCAAGGCGGTCTAGGAGATCCACCATCAGGGCCAGCTATGGACGCCATAGCTTCTGCTGCTAGGCAATACCAAAAGGATAAACCCTCTGATGTTTCGACAGGGCATTCTGTCAAGGTCGCTGAATACAAGCAAAGGGACGGCGATCACCTGATCACCGTCAAGAAACACCACAACGCCTATGGTGATGTCAGCCACCACACTTACGAAGACAACAAGGGGGTCAAGCCCAGACCAGTAGGCGCGAAGACCCTGAGCGGTATGCGAAACCACATTGATGACATCAAAAACACAGGTGGTAAGGAGTACATGCGGGTCGGCAAGCCCCACCACTCAATCCACCGCTCTTCTGAGGGCGACCAAAAGGTCGAAACGCTTGGTACTCATGGTGATTTCTCTATTCACAAAAATCACATCACAGGGGAGCATGTCGTAACCCACACGCCAACTGGCCTTGCTCTCGGTAGGCAGCACAGCCTCAAACAGGCTAAGGCGCAAGCTAAGCACATGAGCGAAAAGATGGCAGGCACCGACCACCGCTACGATTTCGGCAAGCAGCCAGATTGGAAGGCAATGGCAGATCTGAAGACAGCGCACGATGAATGGCTCGACCCGCCTGAAGTCAAAAAGGGATTGTCAGTCGCTGACAATCCAGAAAAATCGTTTCTCAGCGCCCTTGATCTGGTGAAGGGCAACAGACCTCACGACTATATCAGACGAACAGGTGTAAAGGGCAACTACAAGTATGTCTACGCCAACGGCGGCACACACAAAAACGCTGCCGAACGGCGGCACATGACGCACAAATACCACGAACAACAAATCAAGATGATGGGTGCTGCCACAGGTGAGCATGGTCATGGTGTTCGGGTGATACCAGATGGTTATGTACGCACTGGACGGGTCAAGCACAATGTCGAGTTTACGCATCGAGGCACCCGTACCGTAACCTCAAAACCGATGACCTTGAAAGATGCCCAAGCCCATGCTGCGGAAGCCCTCACGGTTGCGACAATGCGGTCAAGCGATTGGGCTGGTGAATCATACAGCCCAAAGACTTGGAAACCCGCAGCCAAAGAGCCTGTCGGTGGAAATGTCATCGGGCACACGCCAGTCAGAGGTAAAGCGATCTATGCTTCGCATGGCGGCAGTGTAAAAAAGGATCACCAGAACTTTAGCGCAGCCGAACACCTAGCCGCGTCAGAGGTACACCGCGCCTTGGCTTCCCAGTATGATGCTGCTGGGCATCAGGCAATGAACCTTGGGCAGGACAGCAACATCAATGTGGCTCACGACCACTTCCATGCCAGTGACTACCACACGCAGCAGTCGGAGAGTCACGAACATCTGCACCATGTAAAGGCGAGAACCCGCCTTCCAGCACACCTTCAACCCAGTATGCGCTCGCCCCACAGTGATAAAGAACTTCGGGATCACGCCGTCAAGATGCAAACAAAGCGTCTTAGGGCTAACGACAATACAGCAAAATCATTACTCAGCGGCAGCTACGCGCCACATGTTATTGAACACTACAACCTAAACAAACAGGGATTCGACGCCGTGAAGAAGTCAGTAGACGACACTCCCGATCTGGTGAAGGGAGGCAAGGAAGGTTCCAGAGGCGGGCATGTCATCGGTCACACTGGAAGTGGAAAGCCGATCTACGCTTCTCATGCTGGCAACTTCAAGGGGCATACAAAGGGTTGGAGCAGCGAAGATCACGACGACGCGGTGGATGCCCATGCGAAGCAGGCGACCAAGCACTTCATGGCCCGATCAGCGTCTATGAGAGCAGCGGCAACCTCGGACAAAGCGGCTGAAAAGGCATACGACAGAGCCGACGCAGCCCCCGACCGAAACTCGCGGGACGCATTCCAGCGAGAAGCGGATAAGCATGAAGCGGCTGAGGAGAAGCATCTGGCGACGGGTCAAGACCACCAGAGGGCGCTGGATTACCACCACGATGCGATGAATGTCCATGACCAACATGCGGGTGCAGCCTTGCGAGCGGAAGATGCGAAGGCAGGGATCAATCGCTTGACGCATTATGGTTCTGCCATGAAGCAGCAGTTCTACCAGCCACCAGAGCAGCCGAAGTCTTCAGCGGCAGACGCAGCTCACGGAGCAACCTACACATCGGAGCATGTCAAGAAGTCAGTCACTGACAATCCCGATCTGGTGAAGGGAGACAAGGAAGGTTCCAGAGGTGGGCATGTCATCGGACACACTGGAAGCGGTCACGCGATCTATGCGCCGAAGACCCCACACCCATCTACCCACGGTATGCACCGACGCTATGAGCACGAAGATCATGGAGCGAAATCCGCTTCGCAGAACAGTGACACGAAAGAGAAGCATTGGAAACCGAGCGATCACCTACACGCAGCACAGGCGCACAGTTCTGTCGCCCATCAGCACGACGAAAAGGCGTGGAGTCTTCCACGCGGAAGCAAAGAACGCGATCACCACCACGCGATGGCTAACTCGCATTTCGGTGCCAAAGACTTCCACGGTCGGGTCGCGGCTGGGCAGAAGCGAAACATGGCCTTGAAGTACGCGAAGAAGTCAGCGACTGACAATCCCGATCTGGTGAAGGGTGGTGAAGGCTCCAGTGGGAAATCATTACTCAGCGGCAGCTACGCGCCACATGTTATTGGACACTACAACCTAAACAAACAGGGATAAGATATGTCAAAGTTTATAGAAGGGGGCTACGCTCCCCACATCGAAAGTCACTACGGAGAGTCCCTCGCTAAGTCAGGTGGCCCCTACATCGGAAAACGCGGTGGTAAATGGGCAGACCCACAGCACACTATCCCTTGGGACGAGAAAAAACACGCTGGCAAGCCTGCACCACAGGCTAAGAAACATGACGAACATGGTGCAAGGGAACTTACTTTGCACATCGACAACACTGAGCATTTGGCTAACGAAAGCACTTCTAGTCAGAACGAAACTCAGCGTGGCTCGATCCACAAGAACCTAGCAAAGAAGATTGCTGCTGGGACATACGATCATGCTCAAGCGGGAAAACTGTTTCAGCACCATGTTGACAATGCCTCTAAACACTACAGCAAAGAGTATGGTGGCCCTGCGGGTGGAGGCCACCACTTCGATGCTGCCACGCGCCGCGCAGTTGCCCGTGACATGGCTGACAACTTCCACGATGAAGTCAAAGACGGTTACCATGATCACCATGTCTCATCTGGCGTTCACGCGAAACGGGCAAAAGCAGGCGGCGGCATTGCAGCAATGGCAGAACGCCACAGCGCGAAGGCCCTGCATGATCGTCTTTCAGGAAAGGGGCGGCCAGTTGGCGGCATGGCGAGCGTAGCCAGCGCAACCAAAACCGCAGTCAAGAAGTCGCTAATCGAAGGCTACGCACCACGGGTCAACAGCATATATAAGATCGACTAGACTAAAATCGTAAGGAGGCGGCAATGGATAGGGCAGATTTATTAGCATTAGTGAATGGGAAAGACCCAGCGACACGCGGAGCTACAAAGTTTCAGCAGGGCAGTGTCAGTATGGTTGATCGTGGCCCTTACGAGCCACAGGCTATACCCACGCCTGCGTTAGGAATGGATAGACCACCAGAGGAGGCTGTGACACAGGCTCCGAAGGCGGTAGAAGTTGAACTACCACGATTCGCGAATGGACGGCTTATGCACCCAGATTCTAATCTAGTGAATCTGAGTAAGGAGTAGCTGGTGGGATTTCGTGACGACATCAAACAGGTCGTAGGAGCGGGGCAACGAGCAGCGTCTGAGGCTGTACGCACTGCTGCGTCAAGCGTCGATGCTTGGGCGACTGAACGCGCTGACAATCGTAGGATGTCTGACATTGATGAGCGTCTGTACAAGGCGGCAATGAAGGACAAAGGCGCTGTTGAGCGTGAAGACCATTCACCTGAAGGTGAGCCTAAAGCCATTGCGTTTGACCCTTTCGACATTGTCAGCCTCATGGGCTACCGCGAGAAACCCAGCGAGCTAACATTCACAGCTATCGCAGGTATCGCAAATGGCGTACCTGTGATCACCGATATCTGCAAGGTGCGGGCAACGCAGGTTCAGACTTTCTGCCAGCGCCCTGAAGACCGACATGCTCCCGGATTTAGAGTTCGGCTAAAAGATCGCAAAGCAGAGGTCACGCCAGAGGTCGAAGAGCGCTGCCATGAGTTAGAAAAAGTCTTATTGCACTGTGGCTACATAGACGACAACGCTCCACATGATGCTATGTCTTTACGAGACTTTGCTGGCATGTTCATCAAGGACAGCCTGACCTACGATCAAGCTACCTTTGAGGTCGTACCAGATCGCAAGGGCGATCCAAGCTACTTTACAATAGTTGACCCAGCTACAATAAGGCTACTTGATCCAGTTTCCTACGAAACGCTGGACGATCCCTTCGCCGTTCAAGTTATGCAAGGCATGATAGTCACAGACTTCACAGGTCATGAACTAGCCTTCTGCGTCAGAAACCCTCGGAGCGGCATCAAGACTTATGGTTATGGGCAATCTGAAATCGAGACGCTTGTCAGGGAGATCACAGGATTTTTGTGGGGTATCGAGTACAACAGGCGCTTTTTCAGTCAAGGCTCAGCGACCAAGGGGATCTTGAACCTGAAGGGCACCATCCCCGATAAGCACATGGCGGCGTTTCGTCGTCAGTGGTACGCGCAGGTCGCTGGCGTCAGCAACAGTTGGCGAACGCCTATAATGAATGCAGAAGATGTGCAGTGGATCTCAATGCAAATGAACTCACGCGACATGGAAATGAGCGCTTGGATGGACTTCCTGATAAAGGTCGTTTGCGCCAGATTCCTTATTGCGCCTGAAGAGGTCAACTTCAGCTATGGTAATACAGGGCAGTCTTCAGCTATGGGGAATGTCAGCACAGAAGAGAAACTGCAAGCCTCCAAAGACTTAGGACTTAGGCCGCTTGTACAGTTTTTCTTTGACTCCCTGAACAAGCACTTTCTATCGCGAATCGATCCTCTCTACGAAGCTGTACCCGTCAATCTTGACAGCCGAGGCTCAGACGGTGAGACAGACCTTTTACAGAAGCAGCAAAAGCTATTCCTGACGGTCAACGAAGCCCGCGAGCAGGTGGGGCTGGAAGCCCTAGAGGAAAAACTAGGTGATGTCATCTTAGATCCGACATGGCTGCAATGGGCACAGAGCCAAGACATGGGAGATGAAGATGACGACGGCTACGAAGGCGAGGAAGATGGCGAATATGACGCTGAAGGTGCTGATGATTCTGACGACTCTGACGACTCTGACGGTGGCGACGATTCTGACGACGGATCTCTCGGAGAAATAACTGGGCCAGATGGAAAAGTTTATGGATCTGAAGAGACTGAAGAAGAAGTGCCTGACAATGTTGCAAAGTCAGGTGCTGCTGGGATACAATCAAATCGAGTGTTAGGGCACTCTAACAACAAACTTGTTCGCTTCTACGAAGTGGATATTGACACAGGAGTATAAAATGGGCGCACCTTCATTATTAGCAGAGCAGGCGAGTAGCGTTTTACCAATGCTAAACGCCTTCGCCAACTGGTTTCGTTCACACGCTGACGGTGTCGCCACCGCTGACAATGGCAGCGCCATTTTAGCTAGTGTCTGCACTCTCACCATCGACAACACGGGAGGTTTCGTTACAGGCGGCGGCGGGTTCGAGCAAGTAAGCGCGGCGTCAGCTACGGCTTTAGCTGATACCATCACCTTCACAGCAACAAGCGGTTTGAACGCTATTGCTGCTGTTGTGGTAGACATCAGCGGCGCACCTGCTCTAAAGGCTGTTTGGGGATCAGAAGCCGCCACGGGTTCCGAAGTAACACCTACTGACGCTGAGATTACAACAGCTCTCGGTGATAACCTCTGGTGTCGCGTAGCAGATGTCAATGTCGAGATTACAGGTGCTACTACTGGTACTTTCACTGTTGACAATACTGCCCGCAACTCGGTATTACTGTACCAAGGCGTATTGACGACATCTGACGCCATCTAATGGCGTTAGGATTGTCAGCACCTGACGGTGAGATCGCGGGAAATCCAGAGGAGGTTTTACGCGCACTCATCGCCGTCGCCGTCGCAGATGGTGCTGACAGAGATCAGTGGATTGACCGTTTAGTCAAAGCGACAGGCGCTACGAAGCGTTCGGTGGCTGTGAACGGTCAACCACGGTTCAAGGTACTACATGAAGCATTAGCGGAATACTTGAACATATATGACAAGGCCACAACATCCATGAACGGGGAGATCGAAAGGATACTAGCTGACGCAGTTAGTAAAGCCTCAGCGACTCACCTGCTAGGGTGAACTAGTGGATATTCAGCAGACAATAGTTAGTGGAGTGGAGAGGATGGGAGTTGTAGACATCAGCGTAATCGGGGGGGTAGTCGCGTTACTACTAACGGTTGTCGGTTATTTTTTGAAAGGTGTGATAGGCGACCTTCACGAAATGCGTGATGATCTAGCCGATGTTGATAAGCGTCTAGCACTTATGGAGCGAAACGCCGATACTTTAGACGCACTAGGTAAAGACATGGCAAAAGTACGCGAAGATATGGTGTGGGTGCGTGAACGGATACGCCACCTACAGCCTCCGACTCAGTAACTAGCGATGTCTCTGCTTTTCGACCCATCAGTGATACGGGAGATCGTCAAGGTGATCGAAGAGCATCATACCGCCGTTGCGGCGGCTCTTTACGGGGAAAGCTCAGTAACGCCCGAAGCGTGGAAAATGGCGATAGGCTTGGATCTTGTCGATCCCACAAATCCAGCAGTCAGGGTGTCAGAGCAGCTACATCATTTTGGCGCTTTCATGGCTCATCTCGACCATGCGAGCCAGTATACACGCTACGGTACAACCATTGACGACTTCATGGCCGAGATCAAACGAAACCCAGTGCCACGGACTGAAGTAGAGGTTTTAGCCTCTGAAGCAGCCAACCAGCGGGCAGCACAGTACATCGTTGGCTTAGGCAACAAGGTAGGTGCAAAGATAGGTAGTAGACTGATCGAAGCCGACAAAGAGCTAGATCACCGCCTGCGCTCAGCCATCAAAGATGTCGTTTCAGCTAGGTTTGGTGACGAACAAGCAGCTAAGCGTATGCGCGAACGCGGGATCAAGGCTGGTAAGGAAGAGACTTTTTTCGACGACTCATTCAGAAGCACGACGAAAAGGGTTGCCAGCGACATCGGACATGCGACTAACGACTGGGGTAGAGACTTGAAACGCATCGCACAGACTGAGACTCAGCGTGCGCTGAATGACGGCCTGAAAGCATCTTGGGATGAGCAAGAGAAGGAGAAGGCTAAAGCGGATAAGCGGCCTCTCGACAAGATTATAGCCTTCAAGTTGCCTCGCCCCGACGCTTGTAAGCATTGTCTAAGGTTACATTCTGACAATGCAGGTAATCCAAAACTGTACTATCTTGATGATATGGAAAGCAATGGGAACAATATAGGGAGACGAGCAGCAGAGTGGAAGGCCACTATAGACCCCGTCCACCCGTTCTGCGCTTGCCAGCTAGTTCGACTACCGAAGTTTATCGAGCTACCTAAAGAGTGGCGTAGTGGATTGTCAGCACCAGCGGTTGTTGGTGAAGGTGGCAACCTCATAGACGACGCTGGAGAATAGTAATGCAGCTAAAAGACATCATTGGCCCTGCTCACGGGAAATACAAAGGCGTCGTGAACTACTTTGGTATCTTGTTGGGGCTAGAGCATTTGGCGGGGGAGGTGAACCCACACAGCAAGCTAAGGACATCTGTTAGCTATGGTGACATCATCGGCTCACAGGGGGTAGACGGCGATCCCGTCGATATAGTTCTAGGTAGCGATCTGGACAGCGAGAAGATCTGGGTACTTCAAGACGCCCATCGGACTGACACAGACGCCAGCGAAGGTGACCTCAAGCAATATGGTGAGGACAAGATAGCCATCGGATTCAAGACAGAGGCCGCTGCTAGGCGAGGCCACGCAGATTACTATCAGTCAGATGACAGGAAAATCGTCGGCGCAATCGCCAGTACAGTCGATGAGATTAGGGAGAGGGTTACGCAACCAGAGATGAAAGGCGTGGCGTGGTTCAGCTCAGCTCTAGGTAAGTCTATCAAACCTGACAATCTCATAAAGGCAGGCGATAAGCCGCCAAAGGGCTTCACACCTATACCAAAGGGAAAGCATCGCGGCTTTAGGAAACCTAGCAGCAAGGGTGGTTATGACTACTGGTACCCTGACCAACACCACCATGATCATCATGAGCAGTGGGACGAGGACTACACGCTAGGGACAGGTGTGCATTCCGAGGCTCAGGCGGGTCACTTTTTCAAAGTACGCGGCAGGTCAGGTACTTTCGTTTGGACTCCAGACGCAGTGCCTAAACACCCCGCTGGTACAGTTGTTCTGACACCCTACAACCCAGAGCTAGGACATGCCTCTGGTGAGCCACAGATCATCAACAGTAGCAGCGTTGTCGGCCTGAAAGGTGGTAAGAAAAAGAGTAAGCCTAAGCGCCCTAAAGGATTGTCAGGTAAGGGTGGCACACGAATCTCTAGGAAACCAAAGCCAAAGCGCAAAGCCATCCCCCGTGGTCGCAGAGATACGCCACCTACGGAGGCAGGCGACACGCGAGAACGCGCCAAGGTTTATAAGAATAGTACAGCTAAAGCAGGTACGATATTAGAAAAGTTGGAGGGTGGACACTACCCCCTCATATCCATTCGCGACGATCATTTTGAAGGTCGCCGCACAACAAAGGGTGTGGACATTCCCCAGCCTGAACAGGCTGCTCTACTAAAGGAGTTTGAACCGCTTATTGAAGGTGCCATAGCAAGTATCGCGAAGCAGTGGCATGTTCCAAAAGTAGACGGTACAGGTCAACTGACTGACGACTACGAGTCGCTAAGATCAGGTGCGCTCATGGGATTTGTCTTAGCCATGCGTAGCTATGACGGTGGTAGGCCATTTATACCAATAGCTCAGGACTATACTCGCACATACGCTAACAGGGCGGCTCAACAGACTATCAAGGCTGGCGGCGCTAGTGTACCGCGCAGTCACTTGCAGCTAGTACATGGACTGATAGCAGCTCGAAATCGTGCGCGGAAAGGTGAGGCTGAACCAACTCCTGAAGCCGTAGCGAAACAGTGGCATGTCACGAAAGCAAGCATCTTCAGTAATAGAAAATCTCTAGGCAGCTATGATAACGGTGAGAAGATCGTCGATCAATCTCGCGAGCAGCTACCAATGGAGGACTGGCACATTGTCAGTCCTGACGGGACTGAACACGGCTCGCTTCATGCGGGTAAGCTGTCGATGATCGCTCGTCTACAGCCACTAATGGACGGCGACAGGCTAAGAGGTTCGGAGTGGATGGAGCGCCATGATGAAGGTCTTTTACCACATGGCGCTCACCAAGGAATGGCAGTAGGGACTGCCCATCATTTACAGTCAGAGGTCAGCAGCATTATCGGCAGAATGTCTGCTGACAATGCACAGGTACTGCAAGTATTATTCAACTTTGATGGTAAAGGTCAGGCGTTCAGCGCTGACAGTAGTCGTATATCAGATCTAGAGTTAGCCCAGCGGCTAAAACTCAAAGAGGGTAGTTCGGACAGGACTAAAATCAGAGCAGGTGCTGAGGCTCGACAGCAGGCGGTAGGTTCTTTCAAGCGACATGCCCAAGCCTCCAGATCAGAAGCTCGCAGGTATGCAGATATTTGGAGCAAGCCGAAATCGGTGTGGCAGCCGCCTGAAAACCAAGGCCCGTCGCACGCTGAGCTACGCGAGAAACTTGGAAATGACGAGAGAGTATCACTCATGCAGGCAGGCATTGCTATGGGTAGATCTAAAGAGGTCGAGAAGATTCTACTCAAAGAAAAAGCGGGTAAGGCCACATCGAAAGAGAGTAGGTTGGTTCGCACGATCTTCCACGATCATCGCAACGAGCAGCGTCTTGAGATGTTCAAGCTACACGCTCAAACCTTCACCGTAGACCCGTCAGAAGTCTTCGATACAGGCGTAGGTGCTACCGAATCCCGTGAGCATTTGATGATAGCTGATGTGCTGGACGGGGCAGCACAGGCTATTATGTCAGGCGCTCATCTTCCAACATCGACAAGTCGTCCTCGTTCTGGTAAGAGTAAAGTGATGACTGACGAAAAGTTCGCGAGATTCATGGGCAGGGAATAAAAAACAGCGTCACCTACAGGAGACTGACAATGGCTGAAGATTACGAACATGACACTAGATACCTACTGCGGAGAGAATACGCCTCAAAGCCTTTTTATCGTGACGCTTGCCATATAGTATTCGACACTGAATCCATTGACGGGTACTACCTGACAATGCTGAATCCGAAGGTAGCCGACACGGGTTTCGTCAGTCATGTCGCAAAAGCGATGAGCCTTCCCCAGACGCCCCATGAAAGTGTCGATGATGGTAACACTAACTATCGT
>Ga0098044_1001358_pt1 | contig 12793 bp, 16 predicted proteins | sample 10_taG_FD_75053 | JGI IMG/M metagenome (GOLD analysis project Ga0098044, IMG submission 75053) | Marine viral communities from the Subarctic Pacific Ocean - 10_ETSP_OMZ_AT15264 metaG | ecosystem: Environmental > Aquatic > Marine > Oceanic | place: Pacific Ocean | collected 2015-01-16 | reverse complement strand
GCAACGTGACCGCGATCCGTGCGCTGTTCATTGACTGCGACGGGTTCGAACCCGACACGCTACACTTGCCGCCGTCGATCGTGGTCGACAGCAAGGCCGGGCCGCACGTCTACTGGCGCGTCGACGACTGCCCGATCGCCTCGTTTCGTCAAGCGCAACGCCGACTTGCGAACCACTACGGCAGCGATCCAGCGGTTCACGACTTGCCGCGGGTGATGCGGGTGCCCGGCTTCGTCCATCGCAAGGCCGAGCCGTTCGCGGTGCGCTTGCGCTCGGCCGACCCGTCGCGGCGCTATGCGCTCGCCGATGTCGTCGCCGGGCTCGACGCGTTGCCGCCGCCGCCAGCGCCGCCGCCGCGGCCGACGTTCCGCGGCGATGTCGGATCGCTCGATGCGGTCGCGTTGTTCCGCGCCGCAGGGCTGTACCGTCGACCGCTTGTCGGCAACAAGCACGCCGTCGTTTGCCCGTGGGAAGCCGGGCACACCGAGCCCGATCACGATCGCCGGTCGTCGACGACATCGACCGCGCTATGGTCCGCCGATGGCGCGCGCCCGCCGGGCTTTCGTTGCCATCATGCATCGTGCGAAGGGCGGCGATTCGTTGACGTGCTCGGCGCGCTCGGCGTAACTCAGATCGAGGCGGCTTGCACAAAGACAGCGGCGCGCGGGCGCTTGGAACGTAGACGCGGGCGCCTTGCGGCATTGTGCAAGCGTTACGACTAACAACGGAGGGGCGACGATGACAACGGCGACGCGGGGCGGCTTGTTCGTGCCACTGTCCGATCTGGGCAACGGGATCCGCTTGGCGCAACGCGAGCGCGGGCGGCTTGTTTACAACGGCGACGCCGGCGCGTGGTTCGTCTTCGACGGCGGGCACTGGCGACCCGACATCGACGGGCGGGTGATGGCGGCGGCGAAGCGTTGCGCCTTGTCGATCGAAGACGAGGCGGCGGCGATCGACAACGACGACGTTGCCGAAGCGGTGTCGAAGTGGGGGCGACGGTCGCAAGGGCTCGGCAAGCTCGAAGCTATGATCAAACTTGCGACGAGCGAACCCGGCATGATGACGCGCGCGGCCGACTTCGACGCCGATCCGTGGTCGCTCAATTGCCGCAACGGCGTCGCCGACCTGACGTCGGGATCGATGGCGCCGCACGACCCGGCGAGGCGATGCGCCAAGATCTCGCCGGTCGACTTCGATCCGTTCGCGACGGCGCCGACCTGGCGCGCGTTCGTCGAGTGGGCGTTCGCTGGCGACTCGGAATTGATCGACTTCGTGCAGCGTTGCGCCGGCTACTCGTTGACGGCGTCGACCCGCGACCATGTGTTCTTGTTCTTGTACGGCACCGGCGCGAACGGAAAGTCGACGTTTCTAAACGCGTTGTTGGCGTTGCTCGGCGACTACGGCGGGCAGGCGTCGCCGGATCTGCTGGTCGCGACGCGCTACCCTGTCCACCCTACACAGGTCGCCGACCTATGCGGCCGACGGTGCGTCGTCGGCTCCGAGGTCGCCGAGGGCGCCGGGTTCGACGAGGTCAAGTTGAAGTGGCTGACCGGCGGCGACCGCATCAAGGCGCGATACATGCGCCGCGACTTTTTCGAGTTCGAACCGACTCACAAGCTATGGCTTGCCGGCAATCACAAGCCACGGGTCCGCGGGACCGACCGCGGGATCTGGCGACGCATGCGGCTTGTTCCGTTCGTGCGGACGTTGACGGCCGGCGAGATGGATCCCGATCTCCCGCTCAAGTTGCGCGCCGAGTTGCCGGGGATCTTGACGTGGGCGGTCGACGGCGCCGTTCGATGGTTCGAGCAAGGCTTGACGATGCCGGCGGCGGTGCGCGACGCAACCGACGACTATCGACGAGAAGAAGACGTTCTAGGTTTGTTTCTCGACGAGTGTACCGAGCCCGCCGCGTATGGCGAGCCGCCCAAGAAAACGCTGCGCCTGTGCTACGAGTCGTGGTGCTCGAATCACGGCCATCGCCCGATGTCGCCGCACGCCGTACGGGCGCGGCTACTCGGGCGCGGGATCACCGAATCGCGCGTCGGCAACGTGCGGATCTGGCGCGGCTTGCGGATCCGTGAAGGGTAGACGAAACGAAACCGCCCCGCCGACCTGGCGTCGACGGGGCGGCGTTGTGGCGGGTGTTGTGGGTGTCTAGTAGCCGCGCCCCAACCGGCAGTGGGGTCCAAGCTCGGCGTTTGCGCTCGCACGGGCTCGCGCCGTTTGCTCGATGAGCGGCAGGCGGTACAGGGTGACAAACTGGCGGGCGGCGTTTTCGGTCGCGTATGGATGGGAGTGCATCAAGTCTTTGATCTTGCGCTCATCTTCGAGCCCGCCCGAGTAACGCTCGATCGTCGCACCGCAAATGCAGGCCAATGCGGACCAGCCACCATAACTGACGGTGCGGGTATCGCCGCAGATCCCACAAGTAACCTCACACATGTGCGATCCGTATGTCTTGCGGTCTATGTCTGTCATGTTGGGGCGTGGTCGTCGGTTGGTTATCTTGGCTATGGTCGTCGTCGTCGTCATCGTCTCTCCTGGGTTCGTTGTTGTCATGACCGCATAGTAGCGACCCTGCCGACAGTGTCAAGTGTTCTTGACAAGATAGCGGTCGATTGTGTTGCGGTGTTGCGGTTAGCGGGTCGAATTCCAGGTCGACCAGATACGCCGGCGACGCATGATCGCCCGCACAACGCCGGCGGTATACCCGAGCTTGTACCCTTCGCGCTTTCGCTTCGCCTCGACGCGTTGCCATGTCGCCGGGTCGGCCCATGATGGCGGCGGGCGCTCGGCGACCTGGCGCGACTCGTCGCGGCGGCGGCGCTCGATGTCGGCTTTTGTAACGCGCACAAGTCGACCGGCGACGAGTCGCGGATCGGCGCGGTCGACGGGTGGACGCGCCGCGCCGCACCGCGGACAACGGGCAAGCGCCGCCGCCAGCACGGCGAAACACTCGGCGCACGTCCGCAACGCCAGCGCCGGCGCCGACGCGTTGCGCGGCCGACCTTCTAGCGTCCAGCGGATCGACGTGTCGGCGAGGCCGTGGCGTAACGCGTTGCCGCCGTGGTCGACGATGATGCACAACGACTTGCCGGGCGCCGATCGAAGTCCGCGCCCGCAACATTGCAGCCACAAGACGCGCGACGCGGTGCAACGCGCGAGCGCGATATAGCCGATCGATGGACAGTCGAAGCCTTCGGTCAACACCGCGACCGACGATACGATCCGCGTTGTTCCGCGCGCGAGCCGGTCAAGTATCGCCGCGCGCTCGGCGCTCGGCGTCGTGCCGTCAAGGTGCTCGGCGGCGACGCCGTCGGCGCAGAACGACGCCGCGATCCGCTTGCTATGCGCCACGCTCGACGCGAACACGATCCCGGTTTTCCCCCACGCCAGGCGGCGATATTCGCCGACGACCGAGCCGACAAGCTCGGCCCGGTCGAAGCGCGCCGCCATCTCGCCCGCCTCGAACTCGCCCGCCCGTGTTCGCAAGCCGCGCAAGTCGACGCCAGGGATCGAATAGGTATCCGACGCCACAAGCCACCCTTTCGCGATCAACTCGTTAACGCACGGCCCGTGAATCAACTCGGCGACGAGGTCATCGAAGCCGCGCCCGTCGAGACGTTCGAACGTAGCCGACACAAGCAAGCGCGACGCCATCGGCCATCGTCGGATCGTCTCGCACCATGTGCGCGCCTTCGCGCGGTGCGCCTCGTCGACGATAACCAGATCGGGCGCCCACGGCGACAGGTCGCGCCGGTGTATCGTTTGGATCATGCCGACCGCCAGCGCGGCGCCTTCGTTCGGGTTGGCGATCCCGGCGGCGATGATCGCCGGCGACAGCCCGATCGCTTCGAGCTTGGCGACAGTCTGGCGCACAAGTTCGCGCCGATGTTCGAGGATCAACACGCGCCGCCCGCGTTCGAGCGCCAGCGCCGCGAGTTGCGCGTAAATGATCGTCTTGCCGCCGCCGGTCGGCAACGCGTAACCGACGCCGCCACCCGCACCGAGACGTGCCAGCGCTTGATCGATCCGGTTGATATCGCTCGCTTGGTAGTCGCGGAGACGCACCGAGTAGATCGTCGGCGGTGCGGTAGGGATCACAAGCCGCAACGGCGCAACACCGCCGACGGCTTGACGCCGAGCGCCGCGCACCACGCGGCGAACCCTTCGAGCGTGTACGCGCCTCCGCTTTCCCATCGCTGGATCGTGTTCTCGTGATAGCCGACGCGGTAGGCGAGCGTCAAGATCGACTCGTCGCGTGTGTTGCGCAGCATCCGCAACACCGCGGCGACTTGGCGATCGGATGACAGGTCATCGAACGCGACGCCGTCGCGCGTGTACGCTGCGAGCGCGTCGTCTATTGTGTCGATCATTTCGACCCCTTGCCGATCCAGTCGTCGAACCCGTCGCCGACGAATCCAGGCGGCGCCGCCCATTGTGGCACGTCGACCGCGATCGGATCGACCGGATACGCCGGCCAATTGCCTCGATCGTCGACGCCGGCGGCGACGGCGTCAAGCGCGATCGTTCGCCAGGCGCGGCCCATTGCGAGCGCTCGATCGGTCAGGCTATAGATCGCCACCGCAAACGGCGGGAACGCTTCGACCATAACGATCCACGCTTCCGACACCGTGCCGCCGATCGCCTCGACGCCGGCGGCGTAGTGCGCGAGTTGTGTGTGATAGTGCGACCGCGCGATCCACGACGGCGCTTTTGCCGGCGTCGCGCCGTCGCGGTATACCGTCTTGAGATCGATCAGGATGTCATCGTATAGCGCGTCCGCCTTGCCGCGACACAAGATCCCGTTTTCACGCCACAAGACGGCAAGCTCGCACGTCGCGCCCGAGATGACAGGCCCGGCGATCGGGTGCGCCATAACCGCCGCCGTCGCCGCCTTGACCTGTTCGTGCGCCGCCGCGGTTATAATGTCGCGCTCGCCGGCGTGTCGCGCGATCGCCACCTTGGCATCCTGGCGCGTGCGGTACCCGTCGCCGCCATCGAACGACCACGGCAACGCCGCCCGCGCCGCCGCCGCTTTCGTCGCGTATCGTTGCGCCGGCGACGCCGGCAAGATCCACCCGCCGGCGTCGCTTTTCTCGGGCTCGAACCCGTCGAGCTTTTCGACGGCGGGCTCGACGAGATAGCGATCGGCGAAGTCGTCAGGCTCCAAAACCGCGCAATGGATCGCGGTTCCCATCTTCATAGCTTCGGACGGTTCGCCATAAGACCGCGTCGACCAGTGAGCGAGCGACCGCAAGATCGACGAAAAGCCCGAGCCGCCGACGCAAACCTCGCCGAGGTTGCGATAGTCGCTATCCGGCATCGGCCCGACGTATGGCAGATCGTACACGTTTCCGTTGATGGTCAAGCGGTCGCCGCCCATGGTCGCCCCCTCTAAAACGGGATCCCGTCGGCATCGGCGGCGCCGGACAAGATCCCCTTTCGCGATTCGTAGACGACTTGAAGGTGCGACCGGGTCGCCGGATCGTCGGTCGACTTCCAGCCGTCAGAAAACGCCGCCTTGAGCCCGTCGAGCCCCGTGGCCGCGCCCATCGCATCGATGGCGACATCGGCACCGCTGGCGCCGTTGCCAGGCGTTACAGGCGCGACAGCGTCGACAGCCGGCGCCGTCGGCACCGCTGGCGCCGGGCCGACATCGGCAACGCGCCACTTGCCAAGCCGCGCGCCCGCCCGTGTCGGGTGCTTGACCGCGTAACATTCGACCTCGACGACCCGATCGACGATGTCGATCCCCTTGCCGTCAAGCTCGGAGCGCAACGCCGCCAGCGGCGCCGCACGTCGGCCGGCGACGTCGAGCGACTTGATGCCGGCGTCGATGTCGTCGACGTCGAGCACCTCGAACATGATCCAATCGCGATCGATCTTGCCGTCGGGCCACTCCTTATCGAAGCGCTTGACGACGCGCAGAAATACAAGCCGGCGCTTGTCGTCAATGTTGAGCCGCACAAAACCGCCACCGCCACCCGCGATCGCTTCCAGTTCACCCCACGACATGATCTCCCCCTTGAGCCTCGCCAGCGGGCGCCGCCGAACTTCGACGACGCCCGCCTCGACAACAACAACGGAGGCGCCACTTCGAAAGAGCAGACAGAACGGACGCCCCGCCTGGTAGCAGAACAAACCGCGCCGACGCTGTCAAGCGCGCGCGACAGTGCGCAACGATGTCGCGCGGTTGCGACTACAACGCACAAACGCCCCGCCGACGTTGCGTCGACGGGGCGTTGTGGCGCGGTTGCTGGCGCGGGTCTAGACCTGCGCGTTAACTGGATTGTCGAAAAGAGTCTCGCGCAAGACAGCCCGATCAAGCTCGGTCTTGGTCAGGATCGCGCCGCGCAGGTCGGCGCCGGTCAGGTTCGCGCCGGTCAGGTTCGCATAGGTCAGGTCGGCGTCTCGCAGGTCGGCGCCGGTCAGGTTCGCGCCGGTCAGGTTCGCGTCGCTCAGGTCGGCGCCTTGCAGATACGCATCGGACAACTTTGCGCCGCTCAAATCCGCGTGACTTGCTGAAATGTTTTTCATGTCGGCGTGTCTAAAGTTCCAGCCGTTGAACTTTCCGCCCTGCAAACTGGCGCCGCGCAAGTTCGCGCAGAAAAAGCCGCGACCGTCATCGTACCCGCTGTCGGTCAAGTCAACGCCGGGAAGGTTCGCGGTCTTTCCATTGCTGCGAAAGTATCGGTCGTCCTGTCGTGTCGTGTTCATCGTCATGGTTTCCCCTGGGTTCGTCGTTGTCATGACCGCATAGTAGCAACCCCTCCGGCAGTGTCAAGTGTTCTTGACACATCGGCGGTCGATTGTGTTTCGGTGTTGCGTTTAGTCGGTCGACGGTGTCGCGGCGTCGGCGTTGTCGACGGGTGTTGCGTCGTCGGGAAGTTCGACCGGGTCGGCGTCGGGCGCCGTCGGCGCGTCTTCGTGACAGCCGACGACGAACAAGAACAACAAAGAGATCAGAAACGCGCGCATGTTTTCACCTCGAAAAGCCGCCGGCAATATAGCCACCCGCGCCGCCGATGGCAACGCCCGCCGCCAGCCATAGCCACGGCGACCGGAACCACGGGATTACGGCGTCGATCTCGACGCTTCGCGGTTGCGCGTTTATGATGTCCTCTAGCTTGTCGACGTGCTCGTCGCAGGCGCGTAGCAACGAAAGCGATCGCATGCTGCCGAGCGCGGCGCGGCGCTCGATGTCGACCCGCGCGACCTCGCACCGCGCCAGGTCAACAAGCCGACACTTCGCCGCCGCCTTTGCGCAAGCGATCGAGACGCTAACCCGGTCGCCGATCGGCGTCGCGTCGGCGCACGGGTTCGCGGTCGCCGGCGCCGCCATCGCCAACACGACAAGCGCCGCGACGACCTGGCGCGCGCTATCCATCGAACGCCCGCCGCAACACGTCGGCGGCTTGCGCCGCGCTGTCGGCGTTGTCGATCGTGTCGGCCATCTCGTCGACCTTGCGGCGCTCGGCCGCGGTCATTGCGTCAAGGCGTGCGCGCGCCTTGTCGTGGCGCTCGACGACGCGATCGACCACGCGCCGCCGTGTCGACTCGACGCGGGCGCGCTTGGCTTGCAAGTCGGCGGCGACCGTAGCGCGCGCCGCCGCCGCCCGCGACGCTTCGACTTCGCGCCGATGTCGCGACGCAATCGCAAACGCGACGCCGGCGATCGCCAGGATCAACGACCCGACGACGACCGTCGTCGTCATTTGCGGAACGCTGCCGCCGCGTCGACCGCGGCTTGTCCGCCGATGTAGACGCAAGCCACGACAAGCCAGGTTTGCGCGTCGATCATGGCGGACGCCAGCAAGCCGCACGCGGTCGCAAATGCGATCAGTTTTCTAGACGCCAGTTTGTTGAGGTAGTTCATCGAGCCCCCTACGCTGCAAAGTCGGATTTGGGAACGACGAAGATCGCACGCTTCGCCATAAACGCAAGCGATCGCTCGTGGATCGCTTCGCCGGTGCGCTTCGAACGCGACGACGAACAGTCGATCCCCATGAGCGGATCGACGCCGGTCACAAGCGCGACGTGTCCTTGCTTGCCGTCGTGATCTGGATAGACCGCGAACGATCCCGGCCGCGGGTCTTCGAGCATCAAAAAGAGATCTTGATCGCCGGTCGCGTCGCGCACGATGTTAGTCGTCTCGATCCAGCGCCCGAACAACGCCGACGGCTTGCGCGTGATCCCCATGATCCACGACGCGAAGCCCGAGCAATCGCAAGTTCCGGCAGCGTTCGCGGGGCTTGGCGTACTCGGATCGAACCCACCCTTGCCGAGCTTGTACTTGATGCCGCGACCGACGACCGATCGGGCTCGACTGATCCGCATCTCCGCCGACGGCAACGCGACCGCGTCGCGCGACAGCGCCAGCGCTCGGAGCGTATGCGTCCCCGGCTTGCCGTCAACGACGACGCCGAGCGCCTCTTGTGCGAGCGCGACAAGATCGGCGATGTCGGCAAGCGCGATCTTGTCGTTGCGTAGCGCTACTCGGATCCATTGCCCGGCGTCTTTGGCGGCGGTCATAGCTGCACCGCCTCGGCGTCGACGTCGGCCGATACCATCGGATAGAGGTCGTCGGCGATCTCCAGCGTCGACCGGTAGATCCGCGACGTTCGCGTCAGGCGCCTTTCGAGACGTTCGAGCGCGTCAATGATCCGGCGGTCGCCTTGATCGCCTTGTGTCGCTTCGTGCGCGGTGTCGTCGATGTCCATCGTCGCCCCCTTACCCGGCACCCGCCAGGCGGATCAATGTCGGCACGACAGCGCCGACGACGGCGCCAACGGCGCCAGCTATACCGATCGCAAACTTGATCTGCGTCGACCTCACGAGTTCGTCACGCTCGACGACATCGAGCCGGCCGCCGAACTCGGCGCAACGCGCATCGATCCGCGCGAGCGCCTCGGAGTCGCCGTCGCGTTGCGTTTCGAGTCTAACGAGACGCTGCGAAACGTCGCGCGCGACGGTGTCGAGTTCGTCGAGTTTGTCGAAGATACGCGCCAAGCTGTCGATTACGTTTTGCATAGCGGCGCCCATCGTATCAAATTGACTCAAGATCTTCGCTTCGAACCGTCGGCACAAGTCCAAAACCAACAGAGTTGACGATCTCGAACTGTTCGAGACTCGGCTTCGTGTCTTCTTGCAAATGCATTTGACGCGAGATCGCCGCGCTTGGCGACGCGTTGATCTCGTCGCCAGAAACGATCGTTTTCCACAAGCCCGGATCGGTGCCGATGTCGCCCATCTGAACCGGCCCGGCGATCGTCGCGTTAAACTCGACGGTGCTCGTCGTGTAACTGCCGACCGTCGACGTCGTCGTCGTGTCGATCGTCGTTGCGTCTTGTTGCGCGACGACCGTCGTCGACGTCACGCCGCACCGCGTGACGATGGCGCGCGCGTTGACAAGCGCCGGCCCGGTGACAAGCCAGAAACGCCGCGCCTCGGTCGCGAGCCCGTTCGTTTCGGTCGCGTCGTGCCCGTTGTAGATAAGCGCCGGGCACGCGTAGGTCATCGCCGCGGCGAGCGGGTAATTGTCCGCCGCCCGCAATAGCTCGACTTTTGCCGGCGTCGTCGCTTCGGAGATCATGGCGTCGTTTGCGTCGGCGTTGTTAGTCCAATTGCGCCACGGTGGCTTTCGCATCGTCGCCCCCTATTCGCCCGGCGTCCAAAACCCGCAAACGGCATGCACGAAGCACGAGTTGCCGGCGGTACGCTTCGCCCAGATCCCGATCTCGGCGGTCGACACCGCGCCGCCTGGCGTCTTTAATGCCAAGTCAGCCGAGACGATCGACCCGTCGGCGGCAAGTTCGATCGTATTGCCGCCGAGTTGACCGACGCGCAAAAGCGCCGCGGTCGCGCCGGCGTCAACGCTGGCGATCGCCTTGATCGTGATCGTTGGATTCTTTTGGAACGGAAAGGTGGCGGCGGCGACGCCGATCAAGTTCCAATAGCCGGCCGGGTGCGCGCCGTCGGCGATGTCGAGCATTGCCGAGCCGGTCGGTCCCTCTTGAACGAACGACAAAACGCATTGCTTGCGGTCGCGCAGGATGGCGATCGAATTCGCGCGGCAACGCTCGACGTGTTCGGTCGTGATCGGCCCGCCCGCGCCAGCTAAGATCCCGTCGTCGAACGGATAGAACCCGGCATCGGTTGCGCCCGCGCCAACGGATCCCGACGTGTTCGGAGATATCAATACAGACTCAGGGTAATAGGCGCCCGACGCGGCGCGACCATACGAGATCCGAAACTGTCGAATGTTCGACGCAACCGTCTCGGTGTGATTGTACGTAATCACGCTGTCCGCGGTCGACGTGATCGCGGTGTTGTTTTCCAGCGTCGACCACGACGAGCCGTCGTGCGCCTCGACTTTAACCGTCAAGTTTGCCGTGCCCGATCCGGTGCGGATCAGGTGCCGGAAATCATACGACAACCCGTCGACGCTTGGCGTCGTCGGAAAGGCAAAGGCGGCGGTGCGCGAAAGGCCCGCCGACGTCGTGTACACGATAGCGTGAAGCGCTGGAGCCATGTACTTGTAAAGATGGTTTGTATTTTCGAGCGCCGATTGTAGCGGTTGACTTGCCGCCTTTGGCAATATGAACGCGCTCGGCGCGGTTAGGCGTGGCGACGCGGGCGTCGTGATCGTCATTACATCCACCGCGAGCCGTCAGAGACGTGCATATATAGCGCCTGATATGCGCTGTCGTTTGCCGTCTCGGGCCAAGTCAAGCGCGTGCTTAAGGCTACGACAGATCCGGCCGAGATCGACGCGACCGCGAGCCGACAGATCCCGCTTGTCAATGTCGCCGACGAGATCATCAAGTAGTTAGCCGCCGCCTCAACTTCGCCCGGCCGATAGTGAACCACGCGAATATTGCCGCCCGCCTCGGATAGCGCCTTGCTGATCAGCGGTTCGTATTTCGTCGGGATGTCAACGGTCGACGGGTTCGCGGCGGTGCCAGCGAACGCCGAGACCTCGGCCGATGGACACAAGCCAGCGCCGGCGGCGAGCCCGTCGATCAAGACTGTTAGCGTGACCGCCGACGTTGCCAGATCGATCGCCTTGCCGAGCACCCGGCCTTGCCCCTCGTAGCCCGGCTCGGCGCCGCTGTATGACCAGATCGACGGGTGCGACAACGACAACTGCACCACGTCGCCAACGTCGCAGTCGATCCAGGGAACGATCCGCAATTCCAAGATCTGCGCCGCGACATCGGAGAAACGCGCCGCCGCCCAGAAAGGCGCGACATCGCCGATCGCGTCGTCGTCGTCGACCGGGATCACAACATCGAATTCGTTCGCACCTTGCGCGGCGATCGCGCCGTGATCATTGAAGATCCGCAAGTTGTCCGACCAGGCGGATCCGAACGTGATTATGTTCGGCGCCACCGCGGCGTGCTTCGGCGTCACGGGTTCGCCCGCCCGCGTCAACAAGTGCGAATCGTTGATCGTTGTGACGTGCGCCGATCCGCCGGCGCTTGTGTGCGCGGCCGAGATCTTGATCGCGCGGTTCGTCGCGCTTGTGTCTTGCCGCGCAACGATCGCGGTCTGCGTCATTGACAACAAGCCGCCCATGTGTTCGACAAGCGACTCGTTACCGCCGGCGATCCGCATCGTCAACGATCCCGCCGAGCCCGAGTCGATGACATCGCCGATCGCCGCCTCGTCGACCGCGTCGTCATCGATGGCGTAACCCTGCCCCGCTTTCAGCGTGTCATATGTGCCGCGCAGCGATGTCGTGCCCGAGCTTTCGATCATGCGCCGGATCACGGTCGCCGGGCTGCCGCTATCTTCAAGGATGATCGTCGCCGTTTTCTTGAGTAGATCGCCGACAGGATCGCCGGCGTCGTCAAGCGGCACAATGTCGCCGAGATACAAGAGATCGTCGGCGCTCAATTTGATCCCGTAGCTGAATCGCCGGCCGCCGATCTCGACGATGCCGGTCGACGACACGTCGGCGATCGCGCCGTCGTCAAGCCGGATCGTCGGTGCCGGGATCTTCTGCACACCGTGACGGGTCGGATCCGACGACAGGCTCTCCCATTGGCCGCGGGGGATCTTCACGACCACGTCGACGCTTGCGACGGGTACGATCATATTTAGAACCGCGATCGACGCGTCGCCGAGAGACACACCAAAGATCGAGCCAGCGAAACCAACGACGGCAATGTTCGCGTTATATTTGATCGTCACGCCCATGCGTAGACTTGACTCGACAAGCGGCTTGCCGGCGTGCGGATCGTTGGCGTCGTAGGGGATCGCGTGTTGGGAAAACTCCAACGCGCCGATCGCCGCGGTTGCGCTTTTGTTCGAAACCGCCAACGCGAACCCGTCGACGATCGCTTGTTGGATCTTCGACGGCGAGTACAACGTCGTCTCGGATAGCGCTTCGAACGGGTGCCAGGTCAACTCGTGCTTGAAGACAAGCGTCGACAAGTCGTCGCGGTATGCCGTGACAACAAGCCGGATCTCGGCTTGCTTTGATATCGTCGTGCGGTAGTCGGTCGCCACCACGCGACCCGTGATCAACGCCGCCAGCGGTCGCGCCAACTTGCGATCGATCGATAGCGCTTCGAGTTGCCAGTGTACGCCGACGCGGCGCGGCGCGGTCGAAATGTGCCCGCGCCAGATCATCTCCGCATCATCGAGCACCGCCGACCCGGTCACGTAGCCTGTCGGGTCGACCGGCAGAACGTACAGTTTCAACTCCCGCCCGCGGTAGTAGCGCGGCGAGTCGGTCACGAAAGCGCCGGCCGAGTTCGACTTGTGCCCGTAGGCATAG
>Ga0098044_1001355_pt1 | contig 12812 bp, 10 predicted proteins | sample 10_taG_FD_75053 | JGI IMG/M metagenome (GOLD analysis project Ga0098044, IMG submission 75053) | Marine viral communities from the Subarctic Pacific Ocean - 10_ETSP_OMZ_AT15264 metaG | ecosystem: Environmental > Aquatic > Marine > Oceanic | place: Pacific Ocean | collected 2015-01-16 | reverse complement strand
GAAGTCCTTCGTGGTTGAAGGCGTAGCAGAAGAAGGCGCGACCCAGACAGCCGCCGCCGCAGCGCCCGAAGTATCGCTTCCCGAGTTGTTCGCCAAAGCCGATATTGCCGAGGGCGAAAAGCAGTCGAAGAAGTGCCAGACCTGCCACAACCTGCAGGAAGGCGCTGGCGCCAAGATCGGCCCGGACCTCTATCATGTCGTGGGCCGCAAAGTCGCGACCTTCCCGGGCTTCTCCTATTCGGCCGGCATGAAGGCCCATGCCGCGAAAGACCCGGTCTGGACATTCGATCAACTCTTCCACTTCCTCGAAAATCCGCGTGGCTGGGTCGATGGCACAGCGATGGGCTTTGCGGGTATCAAGAAGCCGCAGCAGCGTGCCGACCTGATCGCCTATCTGAACACGCTGGGTTCCAACCTGCCGTTGCCGAAAGCCGATGCGGCGCCTGCTGCTCCGGCAGCAGCAGCTGCGCCTGCCGCCGCAGCGCCTGCAGGGACCGCCCCGGCAGCACACTGATCCACTGTCGATCAGAGACAATCAGAAGCGCCCGGCATCGTCCGGGCGTTTTTTTGTTGTGCCAATTGCGGCTCTCGCGCTCGCACTCCCCCCAAAAAATGGCCACAATGCTGGGCAAGGCTCGATGCTGGGGTATTGATAGACAAGACGTTGAGGGGACAGGGATGAGGCGAGACAGGGCAAGAGCAATGCTGGCACTGGTGGCGGGCATTGCGATGATCGGCTTTGCTGCAACACGGGCGCAAGCCGAAGACACTGTCCGCCATGGCGTCTCGCTCTTTGGCTCGCTCAAATATGCGCCCGACTTCAAGCATTTCGACTACGTGAATGTCGACGCCCCCAAAGGTGGCATGGTGCGCATTGGGGCAATCGGCAGCTATGACAGCCTCAACAATTTCATCGTACGCGGCACCTCGGCGGCTGGCCTCAGCCTCATCTATGACACGTTGATGGCGCCAAGCTACGACGAGGCAGGATCGGAATATGGTCTCATCGCTGCGAGCGTGTCCTACCCAAAAGATTTTTCCTCCGTCACCTTCAATCTGCGTCCTGAGGCGCGCTTCCACGACGGCAAGCCGATCACGACGGATGATGTGATCTGGACATTTGAAACGCTAAAAAAGGTCAACCCCTTCTATAACGCCTATTATCGCAACGTCGCGAAAGTCGAGGCAACCGGCCCGCATCAGGTCAAATTCACATTCTCCATTTCGGGCAATCGCGAACTGCCGCAGATCATGGGGCAACTGCCTGTTCTACCGAAGCACTTCTGGACGGGGAAGGATGCGCAGGGCAAGGCGCGCGACATTACGCAGACCACACTCGAAATTCCGCTTGGCAGCGGTCCCTACAAGATTTCGAAAATGGATACAGGCCGATCCATCACCTATGAGCGCGTGAAGGATTATTGGGCGAAGGATCTGCCGGTCAAAGTAGGTTCCGACAATTTCGATGAAATCCGCTTCGACTATTACGGTGATCCGACTATCGCTTTCGAAGCCTTCAAGGGCGACCGCGTGGATCTCCGTCTGGAGAACAGCGCAAAGAACTGGGCAACGGGCTATGACATCCCGCCGGTAAAAGACGGGCGCATCACTCTCGAGAAATTGCGCACGCAAAACGGTGAAGGCATGCAGGCCTTCGCCTTCAACCTGCGCCGCGACATCTTCAAGGATGTGCGGGTGCGCGAAGCCTTCGATCTGGCTTTCGATTTCCAGTGGGAAAACAAGAACCTCTTTTACGGTCAGTACACACGCACCGACAGCTATTTCGTCAATAGCGAGCTTGCTTCGAGCGGCGTGCCGACAGGCGCAGAACTGAAACTGCTGGAGCCCTTCCGCTCGCAACTGCCTGCCGAACTTTTCGCCAAGCCCTATACAAACCCCAAGACCGATGGCTCAGGAAACAACCGGCAAAATTTGCGCGCGGCAGCAAAGTTGCTGGACGAGGCGGGCTGGAAGACCGTCAATGGCGTGCGCGTCAACGGGAAGGGCGAACCCCTTGCCGTTGAATTTCTGCTGGATAACCCTCTGTTCGAACGTGTCATCGCACCCTATCGCCAGTCGCTCGAACGCCTCGGCATCAAGGTGACGCTACGCACGGTGGACACCGCGCAATATCAGAACCGCGTCGACAATCGTGACTTCGATATTATCGTTCAGTCCTTTCCACAGTCACTTTCACCGGGTAACGAACAACGCGATTACTGGAGTTGCGCTGCCGCAAAAGACCCCGGCAGCCGCAATGTGATCGGCATCTGCGATCCCGTGGTGGAGAAGCTGATCGATGATGTGATCTTTGCCAAAAGTCGCGAAGACCTTATCACCGCGACCCATGCGCTCGATCGCGTACTGCTGTGGCGTCACTATGTGGTGCCGCAATGGTATTCGCCCTACGACCGCGTCGCCTATTGGGCGCGTCTTGCGCATCCCGACCCGACGCCGCTCTATTCCATCGGCTTTCCAGACATCTGGTGGCACAAACCATGAGGGAAACGAATGTCTCTCGCCGCCAGACGCTGAAACTGATGGCGGCGACGGCGAGCGTTGCGCTCCTTCGTCGTACCGGCGCTTGGGCAGACACGGGTACAAAGGGACCAAGCCACGGGCTTTCGATCTTCGGCGACCTCAAATATGCGAAAAATTTTCCGCATTTCGACTATGTGAACCCCGATGCGCCGAAGGGTGGGCTTCTTTCGGAGATGCCTTCGACCGGCGCCTTCAATGCGTCACTTCTGACGTTCGACACTCTCAACGGCTACATCCTGAAAGGGAATTCGCCGCCGCGGCTCGATCTTATTTTCGATACGCTGATGGCGCGCGCCTATGACGAGCCGGACGCTGTCTATGGGCTCATTGCCGAAAGCGTCGAGTCGAAACCACAAAGCAATGAAGTGATCTTTCATTTACGTCCTGAAGCGCGCTTTCACGATGGCTCACCATTGACGGCGAAAGACGCCGCCTTCTCCTTCAAGCTGCTGAAGGAAAAAGGTCATCCACTGATCTCGCTCAATCTGCGCGAGATGAAAGATGCGGTCGCCATCGATGAAAAGATGCTGAAGATCACCTTTACCGGCCAGCGGACACGCGACCTGCCGCTCTTCATTGCCAGCACGCTGCCGATCTTCTCGGAAGCCTATTATTCAAGGCAAGCGTTTGAAGAGACGACGCTGGAACCGCCGCTCGCAAGCGGCCCCTACAGGATCGGCAAGTTCAAGGCAGGCGACAGCATCAACTATGAACGTGTTGAGGACTATTGGGCGCGCGACCTCAACGTCAATCGCGGGCAATGGAACTTCGACACGATAAGGCTTGAATTCTACCGCGACCGCACGGCTGGCTTCGAAGCTTTCAGCGCAGGCCAGACATTGTTCCGCGAGGAATTCACGTCAAAGGTCTGGGCGACGCAATATGACTTCCCGGCGGTGAAAGATGGACGTGTCAAACTGCTGGTGCAGCCCGATCACACGCCATCGGGTGCGCAGGGCTGGTTCATCAATGCGCGCCGCGAGAAATTTTCAGACCCACGTGTGCGTGAAGCCCTGACGCTCGCCTTCGACTTCGAATGGACCAACAAGAATCTCTTCTACGGTCTCTACAAGCGCACATCGAGTTTCTTTGAAAACTCACCGATGCGGGCAGAAGGTATGCCGAGCGAAGCCGAACTCAAACTGCTGGAACCCTACCGTAAGGATCTGTCACCTGCCGTCTTCGGGCCCGCTGTGACGGCGCCCGTCAGTGACGGATCGGGGCAGGACCGCAAGCTCTTGCGTCGTGCTGCCACTCTGCTCGTTGAAGCTGGCTGGACAATACAGGACGGTGTGCGGCGCAATGCCAAGGGTGAGACGCTCACAATTGAGTTTCTGGGCGACGATCCCATCTTCCAGCGCGTCGAAGGCCCCTATCAAAAGAACCTCCGGTTACTGGGGATCAATGCCCAATCGCGACTGGTTGACTCCGCGCAGTTTCAGGATCGCCTGAAAACCTACGACTTTGACGTCACCGTGCAACGCTATTCGATGGGACTGACGCCAGGCATCGAAATGCGCAGCTATTGGGGATCAGAGTTTGCCGACGAGCCGGGCGGCCGAAACCTTTGCGGCATCAAGAACCCGGCGGTTGATGCGCTGATCGAGAAAGTCATCGCCGCACCGACACGCGACGAGCAGATTATCGCCGCTCATGCCCTTGACCGCTGCCTGCGCGCCGGTCACTACTGGATACCTCAATGGTACAAGGCGAGCTACACAATGGCCTATTGGGATGTGTTCGACCGGCCCAAAGTGGCGCCGCTTTATGATCGCGGAGTCGAACAAACCTGGTGGTATGATCGCGAACGCGCGACGAAGATGGGGCTTTGAGGGGTAAAGCGGATCTATGGCGGCCTATATCATCCGACGCATCTTGCTCATGGTGCCGACCATCCTGGGCATCATGGCGCTGAGCTTCATTCTCGTACAGTTTGCGCCGGGCGGTCCCATTGAGCGGATCATTGCGCAGCTTTCAGGCACTGAGATTTCGGCGACGGCCCGCATCGGCGGCTCGGCATCGGGAGACTTCGCACAAGGGGGCGCGGGGGGCGTCGATGCGGCGCTCAACAGCAAATATCGCGGCGCGCGCGGGCTAGACCCCCAGTTCATCAAACAGCTCGAAGTGCAATTCGGCTTCGACAAGCCCTGGTACGAACGCTTCGGTAAGATGATCTGGGATTATGCAAGGTTCGACTTCGGGACCAGCTATTTCCGCGACGTGAGCGTCTTGCAACTGGTGAAAGAGAAACTTCCGGTCTCTATCTCGCTCGGCCTCTGGACGACGCTCATCACCTATCTCGTCTCCATCCCGCTCGGCATTCGCAAAGCTATTTCAGACGGCTCGCGTTTCGACCTCTGGACCAGCGCGGCGATCATCGTCGGCTATGCAATCCCCGGCTTTCTCTTTGCCGTCTTCCTGATCGTCATTTTTGCAGGCGGCTCGTTCTACAATATCTTCCCGTTGCGTGGCCTCACCTCGGACAATTGGGTGGACTTGAGCTGGCCCATGCGCATCCTCGATTATCTCTGGCACATCATCCTGCCAATCACGGCGATGGTGATTGGTTCCTTTGCCACGACATCGCTGCTCACCAAGAATTCATTCCTCGATGAGATCAAGAAGCAATATGTGATGACGGCGCGCGCCAAGGGTCTCAGCGAAAATCAGGTTCTTTACGGCCATGTCTTCCGTAACGCCATGCTGATCGTCATTGCCGGATTTCCCGGCGCTTTTGTCGGCGCTTTTTTCACCGGCTCGCTTCTCATCGAAACGATCTTCTCGCTCGATGGGCTCGGGCTTCTCTCCTATGAGTCGATCGTCAATCGCGATTACCCGGTGGTGTTCGCAACTGTCTATATCTTCGGACTGCTAGGACTCTTCATTACCCTGCTCAGCGACCTCACCTATACATGGGTGGACCCGCGTATCGACTTTGAAACGAGGGAGGTCTGACTTTGCGCCTGTCCCTTCCCTTCAAAATGAAACTCAGCCCGATCAATCACCGACGCTGGCAGAACTTCAAGGCGAACCGTCGCGGCTACTATTGCCTGTGGATTTTTCTGACGCTCTTTACAGTGTCACTTTTCGCCGAGTTCATCGCCAATGATCGGCCGCTGCTCGTCATCTTCAAGGGCGAGGTCTACACGCCGGTTTTCGTTGCCTATCCCGAAACAACCTTCGGCGGGGAGTTCCAGACGGCGGCAGATTATCGCGACCCTTATGTACAGGGTCTCATCAAGGATGCAGGCGGCACCATCATCTGGCCGCTGATCCCCTACGACTATCGTACGATTAATCTCAATCTGCCGGTACCTGCACCCGCGCCGCCATCACTCGAAAACTGGCTCGGCACGGACGATCAAGCGCGCGACGTGACAGCGCGATTAATCTACGGCTTCCGCATCTCGGTTCTCTTCGGACTGGTCCTGACCTTCGCGTCGTCGATCATCGGCATCGCAGCTGGCGCAGTGCAGGGGTATTTCGGAGGCTGGACAGACCTTCTTTTCCAGCGCTTCATCGAAATTTGGACAAGCGTACCAACGCTCTACCTGCTCATCATCATTGCCGCGGTTATCGAACCCAATTTCTGGATCCTGCTCGGCATATTACTCGCCTTCAACTGGGTGTCTCTGGTAGGCGTGGTGCGCGCGGAATTCCTGCGCGGGCGAAACTTCGAATACGTCAAAGCTGCCCGGGCGCTTGGGCTCAACGACACGACGATTATGTTCAAGCATCTGCTGCCCAATGCGATGGTGGCTGCACTCACCTTCATGCCCTTTATCCTCAACTCATCGATCACGACTCTGACCTCGCTCGACTTTCTGGGCTTCGGCCTGCCACCCGGATCGCCTTCGCTCGGTGAATTGCTGGCACAGGGCAAGGCCAACCTGCAGGCGCCCTGGCTCGGCTTTTCCGGCTTCTTCTCCATCGCCATCATGCTGAGCCTTCTCATCTTCATCGGCGAAGCGGTGCGCGATGCCTTTGACCCACGCAAGGTTTTGCAATGAGCAAGCCCCTGATCGAGGTCAAGGACCTGTCCGTCGCCTTCCGCGGCGAAAGCGGCGAGACCGTGGCGGTCGACCGCATTTCCTTCAGCATCATGCCGGGTGAAACGCTGGCGCTTGTCGGAGAAAGCGGCTCGGGCAAATCTGTCTCGGCCCTGTCAATCCTGCAGTTACTCCCCTATCCGCAAGCGTCCCATCCGTCTGGCGAAATATGGATGGAAGGCGAGAACCTCATCGGCGCGAGCGAGAAAGTTCTCCGACGCATACGTGGCAATCGCATTTCGATGGTCTTTCAGGAGCCGATGACCTCGCTCAATCCGCTGCATACGATTGAGCGGCAGGTGGGCGAAATGCTGATCCTGCACAAGGGTCTCCGCGGAGATGCCGTCAAGAAGCGCGTCGTAGAATTGCTCACAAAGGTCGGCATTCCAGATCCCGAGTCCCGGCTTGATGCCTATCCACATCAATTGTCCGGTGGACAGCGCCAGCGCGTGATGATCGCTATGGCCCTTGCCAATGAACCCGATCTTTTGATTGCCGACGAGCCAACGACAGCTCTCGATGTAACCGTGCAAGCGCAAATCCTGGAGCTGCTGCTCGAACTCAAGCGCGAGATGGGCATGGCTCTCCTCCTCATCACGCATGACCTCGGTGTAGTGCGAAAGATGGCCGATCATGTCTGCGTCATGACAGGCGGCAAGATCGTGGAAACGGGTGCGACCGAAGAGGTCTTCACAGCACCAAAGCATCCCTATACCCAACATCTGATCGCCTCCGAGCCCAAGGGCCGCGCGCTTGGCGGGCCTGTCGATGCGCCAGTCATCATGGAAGCGGATGACCTCAAGGTCTGGTTTCCCATCAAGCGTGGGTTTCTGCGCAAGACTGTCGACCATGTGAAGGCCATCGATGGCATCTCATTGAAGCTTCGGGAAGGCCGCACGCTCGGCGTCGTGGGCGAAAGTGGCTCGGGCAAGACGACGCTCGGGCTCGCCATGCTGCGGCTGATATCGAGCGATGGCGGGATCGAATTTCAAGGTCAGAATATTCAGGGGCTGAAATCGAAAGAGCTACGCCCCCTTCGCCGCCATATGCAGATCGTCTTTCAGGACCCTTACGGCTCGCTCTCCCCGCGCATGTCAGTCGGGCAGATCGTCGAGGAAGGGCTGATCGTGCAAAATCTCGGGCTCACGGCTGATGAACGCCGCGAACGCGTGGCGCAATCGTTGGCAGAAGTGGGCCTCGATGCCAATGCGCTCGATCGCTATCCACATGAATTTTCAGGTGGGCAGCGCCAGCGCATTGCGATCGCGCGCGCCATGGCACTTAAACCGCGTTTCGTCATGCTGGATGAGCCCACGTCAGCGCTCGATATGTCGGTGCAAGCGCAGATCGTCGATCTGCTCCGTGACCTGCAACGTCGTCATAATCTCGCCTATCTTTTTATCAGTCACGATCTGCGTGTCGTGCGGGCACTGGCTGACGACATTCTGGTGATGCGCAACGGCAAGGTTGTGGAGGCGGGCACAGCCGACGAAGTCTTCGACAGACCGCAAACCGACTATACCAAGGCTCTGATGGCCGCGGCCTTTGACCTACGCGCCGTGCCCGGGGCCGTGAAAGCCTGACCTAGCGCTTCGACAAGCGCTTGATGCTAGTTACATGGCCTGCACTTCTGGCAATTCGCGTCATGGCAATGTCGAGACGTTCGACATCGACGCGCATGTGAAAAGCGTTTGCGTGAATGAGATGCTCGCCGTCGAGCATGATACCTACGTGACCTTTCCAGAAAACGAGATCGCCGCGCTTCAAGGTCGTAAAGTTGATGGATTCTGGCAGGCGCTCGCCAAGCGTCGCTTCCTGCATATCAGTGTCGCGCAATGACGCAATGCCTGCGCGCTCCAGCGCCGTCTGCACGAGCCCCGAACAATCGAGCCCCAGACTGTCGCGACCGCCCCAGAGATAGGGAATACCGCGCAACTCTTCGGCCACCGAAACAAAGTCACGCACATGCGCGCCAACGGGCGCCAGATGATTGGTGAAGATCCAGCCACCGCGTTCGATTTCGCTGTAGTCGCCCTGCGCGGCAACCACCCGGACCTTGGTATTCAACCCAAGCGGCGTGACAGGACGCGTTTTCAGATCTGGTTCGGGATAGATGAAGCTGCGGATCGAGGCCACGACATGCGTGGGTCGGTACAGACGCGGGTCGAGCGCCGTCAGTTCGACATAGCCTACATAATCATCCTGCGTGGACTGACCATAGGCCCAGCCATCCTTTTCCTCGTAGACGCGGAAAGTCTCGCCGAAAAGAAGTTGCGTATCCATGGGCGCATCGGCGCGTGGTTCGCGAAGCAGCGGCACGCAAGGTAGCGTCACCTGCATATCCTCGCCTTCAACAAAACGCTTGGCATCGACTTCACCGCGCAGATGAGCCGCAGCGAGATCGGGCCGATAGAGATTGAGCCGACGATCAGGCAAATTCTTACGGGTCATGCGTCGAGCGCCCCTGCCCGCTCGGCAACGAGATCGCCGAAATCACGGAGATAGACTGCGCCATTGACGGTGCGCTGAACGAGCACATTTCTTCTGTCACTCTCGTCACGCTTGCGCTTCAGGAGATCAAGATCACCCAGCGTATCGAGTGCGCGCGTGATGGCAGGTTTGGAAACATTGAGCGACAGCGCCAAGCCACGAACAGTATGCGGTGGCGGCGTCAGATAAACGGTGAGCAGAATGGCGAGTTGTCGAGACGAAAGGTCCGGTCCGTCGCGACGCACGGTCTCCAGCACGACATTCTGCCAGAGCGCCAATGCCTCAACCGGCTTCATCTGCAAAGACATTCGCTCTTGTTCCCCCCCGGCTAAATCCGTTTCGGCTCCGTATCAGTCTAGCGAAGGCCCAAGCCTGGTCAACCAAAGCGAGACTTGAGAAGGCAATAGAGAGCACGAATGGCCTGTGCCTCGCCGCCGACGGGTCGTCCGGGGCGCGGCTTGGGCATCCATCCGTAAATATCAAAATGCACCCAGGCCTTCGACTTCTCGATGAAACGTCCAAGAAAGAGCGCCGCCGTTATCGAGCCAGCGAAGGGCCCGTCAGACACATGGTTCACGTCGGCGATCTTGCTGCTGAGCCAGCTATCGTAAGGTTTCCAGAGCGGCATGCGCCAGAGCGGGTCGAATGTCGTCTCGGACGCCTCGGCAATTTGAGCCGCAAGCGCCTCATCATTCGTATAGTAGGGTGGAAGATCTGGACCGAGCGCGCTGCGGGCCGCCCCCGTCAGTGTCGCCATGTCGATCACAAGGTCGGGCGTTTCGCTATCGGCTTCCGCCAACGCATCGGCGAGGATCAGACGACCCTCCGCATCCGTATTGCCAATCTCGACGGTCAGGCCCTTACGGCTTTGAAGCACGTCACCGGGACGGAAAGCATTACCCGAGACATTGTTTTCGACAGCGGGTATCAACACGCGCAGACGGACATCAAGCTTCGCGCCCATGATCAGATCGGCAAGCGCGAGAACGTTCGCAGCGCCACCCATGTCTTTTTTCATCAGCAGCATTGCGCTCGACGGCTTGAGATCAAGGCCACCTGTGTCGAAGCACACGCCTTTGCCAACAAGGGTCACCTTAGGCGCGTCCGCGCGGCCCCATGTAAAATCGATGAGACGCGGCGCGACTTCGGCTGCGCGACCGACGGCATGCACCATGGGATAGTTTTCGGTCAGTAGATCATTGCCAACGATGACGCTCGCCGAAGCACCATGCTTGTTGGCGACCTCAACTGCGGCGGCGGCAAGATCGGCCGGGCTCATGTCGTTGGCAGGTGTATTGATAAGATCGCGCACGAGGAAGATGGCGCGCGCTAAGCGACTGATCTCTTCACCATCAACGCCCTCGGGTAGAATGACTCGCGGATTTTCACGCTTCTTGCCTGCATAGCGATTGAACTGATAGGTGCCAAGCGCGAAGCCGAGAACCGCATTCGCGGTATCGATCCCGTCTGCCTCGACAAAACGATAGGTACGAAGCGGCAGAGCCGCCGCAAGCGCCCCGGTGGCAAAGGGATCGGACCCATCGCCCAGCCCCAAGAGCGCTCCCGCAATCCCGCCAGACCCATCAGGCAAAAGCAGGACCTTGCCTGCTTCTGCCTTGAAGCCTGACGTTTCGACCCAAGCCGCTGCAGAGCCCGCATTTCGCGCGCACCAGGCATTCAGGTCGGAGGAGCGGAGCAGCCAGATGGGTGTTGCTGCTGCGTCATTGGATTCCACAAAAATATCGAGCATTCAGACCTCAACTAGCGTCGCTTTCGCAATTCATAGACATTATAGAGAGGTTATGAGCCCCGCATAGGGCACATTCAGGAGGGAGAGAGGGCGATGGCCGCTGCGATTTTCGAACTGGTAATCGGCGATAAGTGCTGGTCGAGCTGGAGCCTCCGGCCATGGCTCGCAATGAAGGTCGCTGGCATCCCATTCGATGAGGTCCATGTCCGGCTTCGGCAGGATGACACCAAGGCGCAAATCCTTGTCCACTCCCCATCGGGTCAGGTGCCGGCCCTCAAATGGCGCGGCCAGGTCATCTCGGATTCGCTGGCAATCTGCGAAATGCTGGCCGATCTCTATCCTGAAAAATCGCTCTGGCCAGCGGACCTTGTTGCACGCGCTCAGGCACGGAGCGCGGCGGCGCAGATGCATTCCGGCTTCATGCCCCTTCGCCGCGACATGCCCATGGACGTGCTGAACCGCTATCCCGGCGAAGGTCACAGTGACGAGGCGCTGGCGGCGGCAAGACAGGTCATTGCTATCTGGCGGCAAGCACGCATCAATTTCGGGCTTGCCGCAAGCCGTGATGGCGGATTTCTGTTTGGTGGCTTTTCTATCGCCGACGCAATGTATGCGCCCGTCGTAAGCCGCTTTATTACCTATGACGTGGACCTTGGTGCCTTGGGCGACGACGATGGCGATCATCCGGGCCTCGCGCGCGCCTATATGCAAACCATAATGGCCCTGCCCGCCTATAAGGAATGGATTGAAGGCGCACGCGCCGAGATGGCTGCACGTGGCTGAAGTCGTCGTTTACATTTCAGAAATATTTTCCAAAATCCGAATGCATGCCACGGGGCGAGGCCCCTGCAAGGAGGCTACGGAATTCTAATATTATAATTAATCATTTCTTGATGGATGGCGGTCAAAATCATCTGAGGTTCCTATTCGCACAGATTGAACGCCTGGACCCATGCTTTACAATTCAACATCTCCCAAGACTTCGATGCGGCCACGCCGCCGCACTCTGCTTGCCACCACTGCGCTGCTGACAGCCCTGAGCCTTTCGGCCTGCGCGACAGCGCCGGGTGCAAAGCCTGCTGCCTCGAGTGCCCCGCAGAGCGACGCCTCATTACGTGAAGTCGCCATCTCCTCGACAAAGTCTCAGGATTACATCGCTGCTGCTGCCTATTGGGGCAGCCTCTACGACAAAAACAGTAAGGACGTCGAAGCCGCTCTCAATTATTCCAAGGCGCTGCGCCAGATCGGTTCAATCCAGCAAGCGCTCAGCGTCATGCAACGCGCTGATCAGGCCAACCCGAACAATGCTGACATTCTCGCCGAATATGGGAAGGTGTTGGCTTCGTCAGGTCACCCCGACCAGTCGTATTCCATTCTCACGCGCGCCAACCAGATCAAGCGAGGCGACTGGACTGTTCTGTCAGCCATGGGTGTGGCGCTTGATCAGCTCGGTCGCTACAGCGACGCCCAGAAGCAATATGACGCCGCGCTCAAGATCGCGCCGGACAATCCGTCCGTCCTGACCAATCTCGGTCTCTCCTACGCGATCGAAGGCGATCTCGACAAGGCGGAGGCGACACTGCGCAAGGCTGTCGCCAATCCGAAAGCCAATGCCAGCGCGCGACAGAACCTCGCCGTCGTACTGGGACTGCAGGGAAAATTCGATGAAGCAACGCGACTTGCCCACGCCGATCTGCCGGCCAATGTGGCAGATAACAACATCGACTATCTGCGCGAGATGCTGAGCCAACCGGCGCTCTGGAAGCAGATGGAATCGCTGGACAGCACAAAACCAGCCAAGACGGCGGCGGCTACGCAGTAATCACAGCAAGGTAGAGAAACAAAAAGGCGCTCCAAATTCGGAGCGCCTTTTTTATAGAACTTCAGTTCGACGAAGCTGCAAGCTCTTCACCCAAAGAACCTGATCGCCGCCGGACCCAGAATGACGCAGAACAGAACCGGCAGGAAGAAAGCGATCATCG
>Ga0098044_1001354_pt1 | contig 12826 bp, 4 predicted proteins | sample 10_taG_FD_75053 | JGI IMG/M metagenome (GOLD analysis project Ga0098044, IMG submission 75053) | Marine viral communities from the Subarctic Pacific Ocean - 10_ETSP_OMZ_AT15264 metaG | ecosystem: Environmental > Aquatic > Marine > Oceanic | place: Pacific Ocean | collected 2015-01-16 | reverse complement strand
TTTAATAAACTTTATGCGATCAGTTTGAGGTATGACAGGGTCCATAGCTATATCCAGCCCGTAAATTTTTTGTATATTTGTATTTTGTTCAAACCATTCACACAATAAACCTCTACCTGTACCGACATCAATTACAGAAGTTATTTCATATTCTTCGATCAAATTTTGAATTTCATCCACTCGACCCTTCGCGTGGAACGATTGACCGTAATCTGTATTTTTATTAAGCCATTCATACTTTATTTTTTCTTGTTCTCTCAATATCTCAACATTCATATTACTATCTCCTTAAATTGTGTAACATTTCCCATATCAACAATATCGTCATTTAATATTGGATCACATAGTACGTCTAAAAATTTCTCATATTCAAAATGAGACTTGCTGTATATAGCTCTTTCCATATATTGATCGTTCGTCCAAGTACCCCAATTGACTACTAACGAAAAATAAACTTTATCTACTTTTAATTTCTTACCTATTTCAACAACTAATGGCATTTCTTTATAATTAGCCTGCTGTACGACAAAGTCTATTCTAAGATCGCCTATTAATTTTTTTTGTCTGAGCTCTGATAAGAACTTCATGTTATACTGTAATCGGTCCCAATCACCGCCTTGCCTAGTTATATTATACGTATCTTCTGTACCTGCGTCATATGATACAATAACAGTATTGATATTATTATGAAGCTTGTACATTTTTTTCCAATACTTTTCCGTAAACATAACACCGTTTGTCTGTAAATTAATATTGAGATTTGGACATCTTTCACAATCTACATTAAACAGTAACTCGCGAAATAATTTCGAGCCGAAAGGATCACCTGAACCCGTTATATTCACAGTACAGTTTTTTGTATGTGACGTATAAAACAGATCCTTAACAATTCGTTCTTGAACACGTCTCCTATGTTCATATTCATTACCGGAATTGAAATTTATTTTATTCTCTCTACAGCTTGGGCACTGTAAATTGCACGACTCATCATAACATAGATTGTAAAAGTCTGGCATAAGATTGTCAACTAGCCTCTCTTTTACAATGCGCTGCATTCTTGGACCTTCAACTTCATCTCTACCCGGCAAGTCTCCGTTTTGTATATGCGGACATAGTGTACTATTACAGAATCTAAACGAACCGTCGTGTATACTCTCGCGAATTTCTTTCACCTTCTCAGAGTTAAACACATCTTTAATTGAAGTGTGCTTGTCTATACGACCGGCATGATATGGTAACCATGTATAACAACATAATGAAACGTCTCCTGACGGGTGCACTTCAAAATGCTCAAAAGGCTTTCTGCAGAATTTGTTCTCTATTTTCATAAGCTCTTATATATTTCAGATTCCTGCAACGATTGTCTAAAATAATCTCCTGTTAGTTTATCTCGCACATGCCACTGCTTTAGATAATTGTGAGCATCTAATATAAGCTGATCGTCATTAATTTTCTCTGCAGCTTCATCCAACGTATTAAAATACAGTGGGTAATCTTCGCCTAAGTATTCAACAACTGCAGGTATTGGGCTTGCGACAACAGGCGTTGTACGTGCAATACATTCAATAATAGCATTATTAGCGCTCGACTCATACAAGTCTAAAAATACAATATTTTCTGATAGCGATATATCATATTCGTCGTTTGATAGCCGGTCTATTGTTTTGGTATTCGCGAAATGTTCATCGGGTATGATGTTATACACTTCCCGCTCTTTAAGCAACAACGCGTCGATTGCATTCTTAGGTCGGTCTGTAGTATACGGCATAAGTCTCCATTTTTCAAATCTTCTATCAACTGGTAACATATAGATAGAGTTCATCTTTCTCAGCCAGTAACCGATATTAATTACTTTTTTAGTTTGATTAGCATTGTATCTATTAAAATCAAAAAGCATGTGAGGAAACTCAGTCGGATGATACAAAACAGAAACAGGCACGCCTGTTAGCTGGTTAATGTAGTCAGCGTGATGTTTTGATAATGCGAAGAGTCCCCCACATGCTTTTAAGCTTTGTTGGAATGTATCTGATGATAAAATGTTTTCAATTGAAAACTGACTAAAAAACCAGCCCGGTATATTTTGAGGATTATGGAAAAATCCAATCCACGGTTCGTCATAAACACGTCTAGATAAACGACCTTCTCTATGTTCAACTTTAGGTCTCCAAGCAAAGTTATTTTCTAAAAATCCGTCAAATAATACTCCTCGCTCATTGTGTAGTGGGATTAAACTTTCCATAGCATACTTCCACCCACTACGGTGAGAATTAAAAATCGTCTGCGCTCTTAAATTAAGCTTGCCGTTGGAATTACTGCTACCCGGCGTTACCATTTTATGGGTATCCCAATCATCACGCGAATATTTCCCATTAACTAACTTCAATTTGCCCTGCTTTTTATCTCGTATACATTCTATAGCTTCGCGAATAGCTCGGTGCTCTCCTCGTTGCGAATCACATAAAAAGTCTAAAACAAAATTTCTATGAATGTCCTGAGATGCTGCCGTTTTATCATTGCGCCCCTCAGGTAGTCCAAATATGTGGCAATGAAAGCTCTTATAGTTATCTATATGATATTCATTTCTCCAAAACCCGTGATTGTGCTCCGGCCCGAAAATATCCAAATCATAACTCTCAGAAAAGTAGTTCGTAGCCTCTTGTTCACAGAAGGTAGATCTGTTGAGGTATAAGTCTCTCCAGTACTGAGTAAAACCTTTGTCAGACGTGAATATGTACCCGGCATTATATATGCCATACTCAGTATGTGCACCCCAGAAATGTGGCGACATTACTAGATCGCTATACATTAAATCATCTATCCTATCTACAATAATTATGTCACTATCTAAAAACAGTGTATTCGGCTCGTTTTCTAGAGCGAAGTCGATAGCTCTCATTTTATGATAGATACGGTCTTGTTGATGAAGATTGTTATTTGAACGAGCAAATGCAGTTTTATGTTCTTCTTGAATTTTGTCAAATGTATCTTGAGTAGCAGAACATTCAAAAAATACATTAAAGCAATCTACATATCCCTCAATGCTAGCCTTCGTCTCTTCATCACAAATAATGTATATAGGTAGATCATGAAAGCACCTTATACTGTATACTAAAATAATAGCTTCAGTAGCAATTTCTTTGGTAGCCATAAAGCAGAAGCTTGAAACATTTTCACCTTGAAATGCGGCATCCGTATTATGAACGATTTTTAATAAATCTGAATCACTAACAAGATATTCTTTAGCGTAGTTTAAGCATACGTTTATAAATTTCTTTTTATCTACAATTCTATTAATAGATAAATGTAGATAATTATTTGCTGCAGTTCTATGTTTAGATATTTTTTTATATGTATCATCTACGCTACCATTATCGATGACAATTAAATTCCATATATGCCCCGTCATGTTAGCTTCAATTTTTTCTAATTTTTGCTTGACCGAGTCGTCGTTGTTTTGAAAGTAAGTTACGACGTTTATTACGTGTTTATCCGGGCTACCACCTATCGTTTTTCTAAGTATACCGATATTCTTAGGCTCGTATACATTATCCTGTATAGCTCTTAAGCCTACATACCGGTCACATATTTTTAATTTAGGTTGATCCATTTATGGTAATTTTGTAACTGACGTATAACCTGTCCAATCTGGGCTAGTACTAACAATTTCTTCAATTTCGCTTGAAGTATATTCCCATAATCCTATAGTATCTTGCGTTATAAAAAATACAAATGCTGGCTGCTCGCCAGTATATTTTAATATAAACTTTTTGCCGTCACATGAATGTCGAGCTGTTGTCGGTCCATTATCAAGTACATCATTCCACATAACTTTGCTTAAATGTATTGAGTCTAATATAATGTATTTTACTTCGTCCATATTAAGGCCCTGGTAGACCTGACAAAGCGGTCGGATATCCGCTCAACGGATTTGTATCACAAACCGTGAGCCCGCCTAAGTTGTCAAGTATATTTTGCTTTGTTTGTCCTGGCGGTATACCGAAAGTATCTAATTCCCAATGTATACCAAATTGTCTATAATCATAACCGCCATATCTAAATGTAATAGCAGAGACCGGTGCAGCATGCGCATTGATAAAGTCGTAATCTAAACTACCGGGGTTTACTGCAGATAAGCTTGTAGATGAAAGTGAAAAGGATCTTGTACCGTATAATAAAGCATTAGACCATATAACCCACTGTAATATAGCTAGACCGGATATACTAAAGTCGGTAAAATCTGGATCCTTTATCCATTGCGATGAAACTGTTTGAACAAAGCCTTGTACGTTTTTACGAAGTGTAAATTTAGGCTTACCGTCGTCATATCTCTCGTATGTTATTATAGGATAAATCGTTACTGTAGCGTCGTCAGACATAGCTCCAATGGTAACTTTAATTACATCACCGGATAATGCGTCCGCAGAAACCATTACGTTTTGTGTATCATTTGACGCAATACCGTTATATGTATCAGTTGGTAAAGAATTTTTAGTTAGCGAGGCTTTAACTGATAATTTGTCATACGATGCTTGAGCCTTTATAGGAGCTTCAAACCTATAAATACCATCCGCTGTAACAGTATATGTAAACGTTAACGCGTCTTCGTCATTCTTAAGTATACGTGTGGTTGTTGTAGTAATTGGTGAATAGTAAGCACTACCAGCTGTTAATGTCGGTGACGTTAAGTCAAAAATCTTTTCTATAGCATCAAGTGGAGCTCCAGACGTTGTTGTAACTGTAATGTCTTTAGATGTACTAATATTAGCGTAAAATTGTTCACCAAATCGCGTACCTCTAGGCGTGATAGGTGGTATATAGCCTAGATATGGACCTGGTTTAGCGAGATTGATTGCTCTGTCACCTTTTTTGTAATGTGGCACAAACGGTTGATCTAATGTTATAGTACTTGCATATACATTTTTAAGATCCCCGTATTGGTCTGGCCACCAAGATCCTCGTTTAGCTAGAGCTACTATTGTAGGCTTTTCGTTAAATGGGAACGTTTCTGATGGCGTTATTATACAAATCTCATCCATACGACTGGGCGTTCCACCAGAGTGTAATGTATTGTATTGAAACGGATCAGTATCATGTGTAAGGTTAGCACCATGAGTACCGCCAGGTGAATATGAACCAATATGGAAATCTCCTCTTCCACCAGATATAAACATTTGCTGCATTGCAGTAGGTATAGTACCTACATATGTATCTTCTTCGTTCCCGTTAATGTATATTTTACCTGCTACTACAAGGTCACCTTCTTCTTTTGCACTATACCAATTCAACTCAGTAAAGCCTTGAGTTTGAGGAGCATCTCCAGGATTATACTTTCGACCTACCAGAACTAATCTCCAATATCTATGTTTGCCGGTACTTACACTGTCCCAGCGAGCTATTATATTAGGGTCACTATGTGGATCACCTACAGGAGCCGTCACCACACCAGCGTCATTTGTAAATGTCTGATTTGGTGTTGTATTATATGTCTGCCCTTGCATTGTACAAATCCAGCTTTGAGGTAGTTCAGTTGTTGTATAATAGCCGGGCCTATCCTTCCATTTATCACCAATTACTTTTGTAAATGTAACATTAGTCCAATTTGTATCATCGTCTGACCACTGTACCTGGAACCATCCACCGTTATCTAGGTCTGACCGGGCAACTAATCCTACAGCGCCCATCTTTGTCGGAGCTCCAGCATCTAGACGTATCCAAGTTTTAGCATCATCAAATGCCCCGAGTTCTTTCTCAAGGTCGTAAATACTAAACGCTTGAGTTGAATTGTCGAAAGGATTAGCAGTTTCAATATTATCAGAAATCTTTGCTTCTTTGATTTCTATATTACCGGATGCCCATGCTGGAGACGGGTAGGTTGCATCAATAGATATGTCGTCTGCAGTAGCTGATACCTTCCATACAACGCTAAAATTGTACCATCGATCTGCTTCAATAGATGTTTTTGATTCTAATATTTTGTTATTACCAAAATAGTAACATAGTTTCGTACCTGCTGATGGAGCCCAAAGTAACGTCCATGTCGGGTCATCACTAAAGTCGACATGCGGCCCGCCAATAGCATTCTTAGTAAAGAAAGGCTCCTCAGCATAAGTCCAGATAGCAGAATACGGGCTAGACGTAGTACCTAAACCAATAATTGATTCCTGTAAGCTATTAAATCTATCAAACTTTACACCATTCGCGTCAGCCAAATATTCGTTATTGTCGCCAGTTAAACTAAAGAAGAATGATGGATTGTCTAATATATAGCCTGAAGGCATAGTTGTGCGCGTATAGTCGCCAGGTCCGTCGGTGTGAGGTGTCGAGAAGTCTAATGCCAATAGTCCACCAGAGACTGTACGTCCCCAATTTGCTAACGGCATGATACCAGCATTACCCTCGTAATCGCCCCATCTTTGCGAAATTGTTTTACCTGTACCTATACCTCCACCAGAAGCAGGTCTGAACCAGCCACTAAAAATAAAACTATCAAAATAATTATAAGCGTGATTTTCAGGATTTACAGGGATACCATACCCGGGATCAGTTGCAGTAAGGAATACGCTTAAGCCGTCTGATTGAAAATATGAGGCAGGATAGCCAGCTGACGTCCAGAACCATGACGTCCCTAAAGAGTACGGCTGCATACAATATACACCATTTCTGACCCACATGGTACCAGGTGAAACCATTCCTGGTTCTTTTTGTCTTCGAGTTTGATATGTATGGTGATCAGTACCGCCCATATCTGTATTAATTTGACCTGCTGTATTGCTCCATGGTCCTGACGGCGCAGCACCGCACGCTTCACTGAAAACCGTATAACTGTTTGCTAATTGATTTGTTTTAGTAACGACGGAAGCTGCTCCGTCCGAATCAAGCTCGGTAACAACCACATCAGACGATACTAAATCAAACCCAACGAGAGCCGGTCCTACTTTTGTTGTTACTGTCGCGGTATCGGCACCCGCCGCGGAGGATGAAGTATGAATAGTTTCATAAACATAAACTTCGCCTCCATAAGGCGTAGCAGGGTCTAAAATAACCGGATGATTTGGATAACTTCTGTGCCCAGAACCGTCTGGTACAAATTTGAATACGATACCATCGGCACCACTCAATGGACCAAATGATGGTACATTTGAAACATATGCGGGTCCAGCTACAGTAACTGCGCCTAGGGTACTCATTAGACTACATTAACATAATAAGTTATTGCAGCTTAGAATAAATGCAACTAGTTTTGAGTTGAGAATGCTGCTATTATATCATCTTCTGATGAACCGTAGCATTGCAGTGTCAGAATTGAAACTTTACCACCTGGTATAACAGCTGGCTTAGCTCCCATGAACTTCCAGTCGGAGTTAAATTGAATATTTGTCGTATTGACAGCGCTCAGTCTCATTGATAATGACGGTCCGGGCCTTTTCGCTGATGTTGAATTTAAGAAGACTGTACTACCAGTAACAGTAGCTGTTTGCATTGAGAAATCGTCAAACGATATTGGATATATATTATTACTATGTGATGATGGATGGCTCCAATCTTTAACACCTACAACATGTACCGGACCTTGCGCTGTTAATCCACCTCCAATTGTAATGTCTCCCATCGCGCTAACGTTACCGGCAACAGTTAATTTCTCTTCTGGCGCACGTACACCTATACCAACATTGACGTTGTCAACAGTCCAAATGTCTGTACCTGTTAATGCCCAACCCGATGCTGATGATAATGGATTTGTGTCCGCTATAACAAAGCCGCGCAACGGCTGTATTAAGATGACATCCGATGTTATCGCTATACCGAGCGGTTTAGATATTCTATTAACCTGCGTCGGTGCTTCCGCATCAATTTCGCCAGCTGCAGATTCTGATAAGAATATCGTCGATCCTACAGAGAACCCGTGAGCGGATAAGCTTAAAACACCGGAGTACAGTACGCTGAAGTAAGATGAGCCTGAGTCGAAAACAACACCTATCACATCAGCTGAAGCAGCCGCTACTGCACTTGCACGTTGATACGTACCGTCAGCTGCTCTGTATAATACCGTACCCGGTGTAAAGTCATTTACATATGCAATTGTCTCAGCAAGACTCGCTGCTGATAATGGAGCGTACCAATAGGAACTAGCGGCTGTTACTAAAGCCTCGACGCCGTTTGAATCTTGACCGCCAGAGTCCCATGTGGAACTATACGATGTAACAACTGTATGTGTATCTGTCCATTTAGATTGATTCGAATTGACCGCCGTATACGCTGTATCCCAATTACCGCTATTAGCTGTGAGCGAGTCATATGCATTCCCGCCACTACTCCAACCGGCGCTAAGCGCTGCAACATTATCATACGCAAGCGACCATTTAGCGCTCAAGACCGATATTCCACTAATCGATGTATATGCTGTGCCCCAATAGCCGGTATTCGCATTTAAGTCTGTATGCATACTACGATGTTGTTGCATCGTGTCGTATGTGAATGTATCAAATGATCCTCCGTTGTTAAATACAATACCGGTTTTGTCGACAAGTATTTGACCTTGAGCACTTATAGAACCACCAACTGTTAGCGTCTTGCCTGTCTCTACACCATACGAGCCAGCCGCTATTGATACCGCAGACAAGCTCTTATCGACAAATACAGTGTAGTTGTTTACATTAAGATCTGTTGTATAATCTACTATTTGATTATATGCATTATTCCAATTGCCGGATGTAGTTGCTACATCAGATAAGCGGTCATTATTAACACGGCTATCAGTATAAGCTGTATCCCAATTACTACTTGATGTGCTAACTGATGTATATGTAGATGACCAGTCTGCACTTGCTGCACCTAGCTCATCAACTTTATCCCCGACAACAGCATTAAGAGTTCCGCCCGAGCTCCAGGCCGCACTGTTAGCTTGTACTGTTTCATTCAGTGAGCCCCAGCCGCCCGCAGCTGCAGACAGCATTACTGTGTTTGTTCTCGGATCTGTTAATATAGCAATATTAGGTCCGGCACTAAGTGTTAAATCATTTGTCGTATATTCCGGTATACCTGTAATGTCGCCGCTTAGAGCAGCGTTACGCCATTGTAGCGTGCCGCCTGAGTTACATCCACCTGTACTAAGGTCATGTTTTGCTCTAAACACTAACTGCATACCAGCCGATAAACCAGGTACAGATAATGATATCGTCTTCCACACAGCGCTGCTACCGCTCGTCGTGCCAGCGTTAACGTAACTTGAATATGTTAAACCGCCATCTGTACTGTATGCAATCTTCGGCATCCACTGGCACCAAGCCTCAGAACTGTACGATCTAAATTCACCTTGGAAGTTATAGTCACCGGCACTTACTGTTGTATATTCGCCTACTGTGGCTGTACTACTGCCTGGATAGAACGGATATATACCGTCTGTGTTATCTGCAAATGCTGATACTTCCTGTGTTGTAGTCCTGTCAGGCCTTGGCCAACCGTATTCTGGAAGTATATGATAACCGTCAACGCCGGTCTGAATACCTGACAGCAAATTACCCGAAACGCTAAGCATCGCAAATGATGCACTATTAGCCGCAACTTCATTCCAGATCTTTGAACCAGTAATATTATTGTTATACGTCCAATTCCAGTCAGCACTGTTATTAGCAACTGATGCAAACTTTCTCTCATTATTAAGAGCCCGTATAACTGCATAATCCCAGCCACCACTAGCTCCTGCTAATCTGGATATATTAGCTTCATTTGCAATCCACCAAGAACTGTATGTATTAACATGTGTCCAAACATTCTCCCAGTCACTACTATTTGCATTAAGACCTGTCCATGCAGAAGTCCACTGATCGCTTCCTGTTGAACCAGCAATTATCTTATACGCGCTACCAGATGGTATCTTGACATTCAGCGCGCTTATAGTACCACTAACAGATAATTTAACATCTGGATTCGCTGTTCCTATACCTACATTAGTACCGTTATCGTAAATCTGAGAAAGTGTTATACTATTAGTACCGTTCCATTTAGTTATGTAATTTACGATACCGGCGCTTCCGCCTTCCAAATATCGCCCATCTAAGACAGTAGTACGAACAGTACTATCAGACTCTTGCAGCGTTAGTGTTCCGGTAGAACTATTAAATCCAAGCCCTGATACTCTTATACCCCAATCGCCACTGTTACTTTGTACCGTTGAAAGTGTACCGTTCCAAGAACCTGATGCAGTCGCAATATTTGATACATCTAATCTATTTGTCTCTGCTAAATTTGCTGCTGCATCCCAACTAGCTGAGTTAACAGCGACGCTGGATAAGTCTAGCTCATTATCAGCAGCCTTCTGCCATATTGAGCTATTTGCAAGAACGTGTGAATATGTATTGTCCCAAATAGGTTTGTTCGTATCGACTGTAGATTTAGTAGCTTGCCAATCAGCACTTGTAGCGCTTACTGTCCCATACACCGAGCTCCATTCTTCACTATTACCGGCAGAGGTAAATACACTTTGCGTAGTACCAATACTGCCCCAGACATTAAGCGATCTGCTTAATGTATCTACCCCGTTAGGTGCCTGTATACCAACACGACCTTCCTGATTGATTCTCATTGCATACAGCCCAGGCCCTGATCCAACTAATGCGCTGAACCAGATCTCGTCATCTGCACTGTTTCCGATCTGCCATTTGTCGGTACCACCTTCGTTGAATTTTATCCGAGGAAAATAATTAGCATTAGACTGGATAGTGAGAGTTGGTGAAATACTATCCAGAATTGTAAGATCACCCGTAAGTGTACCACCAGCTAATGGGAGGTGACCTACTTGACTATATGTATATCCTGCGTCCCATTGTGTACTGACCGCGCTAACCGTTGAATATGTGTTTGTCCAGTCTCCAGAATCAGACGCTAGATTACTTAAATTAGCAACGTCATCCCATGATGCACTGAGCGCTGAAACTGTTTCGTATGTACTGTCCCATTTGCTGCTAACAACTGCCATACTAGCAACATCACGCCTGCCCTGAGCACCATAAGTATACCCTGTATTCCAATTACTTGATGTAGTTGCAACATCAGATACATTGCTCTTAAGAGTAGCAATATCAATTAGACCTGTATTCCAACTGCCTGAAGTACTGATTACATTAGCTATATCAAGCCCGTTTTGAATGCTATTAGTATATCCTGTATTCCAATTACTTGATGTAGTTGCAACATCAGATACATTGCCCTTAAGAGTAACAATATCAGTTGCACCTGCATTCCAGCTACCGGAGCTTGCAATAACGCTAGCTATGTCTAACCTCGACTGTAAGCTATTGTTGTAAGCTGTATTCCAATTACCTGAATAACCGGCAATGTTGCTTATGTCTGCAGTATTAGCTATACTGTCAACACTTGCAGTATTCCATATACCAGAACCGGTACTTACAAGCGTAACGAGATTAGAGACTAGCGTGTTGTTGGATTGACTGTCTGCGTAAGCGGTATCCCAATTACTTGATGCTGAGATGATATTCGTCAAGTCCTGTCTAGATTGCGAACTATTCGTATATGCTGTGTCCCAACTACCAGAGCTGGACCTTACAGCTCCTAATTGTGCTTTATTTAATACCGAATTATTATAGCCAGTGTTCCAATTAGCAGTATTGGAATTGACATTTGTAACAAGGCTGTTGACAACCGTACTGTCTGTCCAAGTACCGGACAATAATGCAATGTCGGATAGGCGGTCGTTATTAACCTGGTTGCCTGAATAAGCTGTATTCCAATTAGAACTGGCAGACTTTAATACTGTAACAGCATTAGCATTTTCTCCGCCAGCATTCCAGCTAGCAGAATTATTAATAACATCAGTTAAGTAAAGTGAATTCTGTGTAGACGATGTATATGCTGAGCTCCAGTTTGATGTTAAACTGGTAATTGTCGATATATCTAATTCATTTGCTACACTCTTCGCATAGGCTGTATCCCAATTACCGCTCTTAGCGGTTAATGTTGTAAACGCTGTTGCGATCGTTACTGCATTTGATACACTGTTATTATAACCGGTTGACCAGTTGGCTGTATTACCGTTAACATTGGATACTAGACTAGCAATCTTAGCTGCATTTGTATTGGTCGCACTATACCCTGTATTCCAAGTACCGCTCGTTATAGCTACGTTAGAAATATCGAGCCTATTAGCTTCAGATCTCGTTGCCGCGGCTTCCCAATCAGCTGTATTGCTATTAACATTGGATATCAAACTACCAATCTTAGATGTATTAGTATTGGAAGCCGTATAAGCAGTTTGCCAATCAGCTGTATTGCTATTAACATTGGATACCAGACTAGCAATCTTGCCGGTGTTATTATTAGCAGTTGTATGAGCTGTGTTCCAATTAGCACTTGCTGTGGCTACGTTAGAAATATCAACCCGGTTAGTTTCAGATCTTGTAACAGCAGCTTCCCAATCAGCTGTATTGCTATTAACATTTGTAACAATACTAGCAATCTTAGCTGTATTATTATTAGAAACTGTATAAGCCGTATTCCAGTTAGCAGTATTACTGTTAACGTTAGATACCAGACTAGCAATCTTACCGGTGTTTATATCAGTTGCGCTGTAACCTGTATTCCAAGTAGCACTTGTTGTAGCTATGTTGGAAATATCAAGCCTATTAGCTTCAGACCTTGTTGTAGCAGCTTCCCAATCAGCGGTGTTGCTATTAACATTGGATACCAGACTAGCAATTTTACCTACGTTAGTATTAGCAGTTGCGTAACCTGTATTCCAATTAGCACTTGATGTTGCTACGCTGGAAATATCAACCCTGTTAGCTTCAGCAATAGCCGTTGCTGTATTCCA
>Ga0098044_1001352_pt1 | contig 12838 bp, 9 predicted proteins | sample 10_taG_FD_75053 | JGI IMG/M metagenome (GOLD analysis project Ga0098044, IMG submission 75053) | Marine viral communities from the Subarctic Pacific Ocean - 10_ETSP_OMZ_AT15264 metaG | ecosystem: Environmental > Aquatic > Marine > Oceanic | place: Pacific Ocean | collected 2015-01-16 | reverse complement strand
CTCGGTATCATAAAACAATCCGGGTTTGTCGGGCATGGTGCCGGAGTCAAAGTCTGCCTCAGATAACATAGTTTCATCGAAAATCGTTTCCCCTATTGAAGGGAGGAGCGCCTTGTCACCATAAATCGCCATCATGGCAGCGAATTTCTTGATAGGGAAAATGTATTCAGTCAGTAACTTGTACTCTTGGGTCAAGAAGAGGTTATCAATCAAACACAATAGAAGCCGGCTATTAGCTGTGGCTGGCTCGTAAAGCTCAATAGCTACATCGAGTGCATCGATGAAGGAGGAGGCTATCTGGACGCCATCATAGTAAAGTATGACACCCTCACGTACACCTAAGCTACCTTCTAATCCGACCACAGTGCCAGAGTCGTTTAAAACCTGGGCTAAAGTTCCTGGGTAAACATCTGATATGTTTAATCCGCTGGTGTTAGACCTTATGGTTGTGGCTGCGTTAGATGGGCTGTAATTGCTTCCGTCAATTTCTACTACTTGTCTGATTGCAAACCCTGTAGCTGGAACGGCAGTATCTCCATACTGAGATAGAGAGCCTATAGGTTCACTATCAGAGTCAACAACGATAATCTTGTTTTGGTATACTTTAAGACTGTCTGCTTCTTCAGCACCTTCTTTGCCGGCAATGAATTTTGTCGCATCAGAAGGATCCTTATAATAGAATCCCACATAATCATCGCCGGTTGTGAAAGAGCTTTGCGGATCTATTACTTCAAATACATAAAGCTCTCCGCCGGAGGTATAATGAGGAGAAGGTCCCGACGGGACGTCTTGTATTACGTCTTTTAGCGTTCCTTTGAGCTTAAGAGCTTCTGAGCCATTTACCATGGTCTGCAGAAACCAATAGTCTACTGATGAGTAATCTGGTGTTAAGTTTATGTCTTCCAGCTTGGCGTTCATTCTTTTGGATAATAAGTCAAACTCTCTTCTAACCAACTCAGCAAATACTATCTTTGCGTCTTCTTCCGTGGCTCTAACCGCTTCTAAGTTCTTCTCTAGTCTGTAAGCTGCTAGTCCGGAGCTAATGTTAAAGGGTCCCAAAGATATTCCGGGTTGATCTCCGATGTCTATAGCGTTTGCATAATCTGCTTCTGACGGATAGTTATAACTTAATTGTGCCGCGGCGAGGCGAGTTAGAGCGTCACCAACTGCCACAGGTACTTCCAAAATAACGTCGGTTTTGACTAGTCTTACATATAACTGAACAGTTTGTTCTAGGAAAGCGTACCAGAACTCATGGTCTTTAAACGAGTTAAAGAATTCTCCGAATCCGGACTGAGCGTCTAAAAGAGACTCTTCTATTACTTCCACTATGTAACTGTTAAAGATGTTACTATAGTTTTCTGTGCTCGGTGCGATGTAAGTGAATACAGGCATGCATTTAACAAAGTTAGCGGATGCTAATACTTGGATCGAAGCTGTTATAAGAGCCTCTAGTCCTGATTTTGATGCTCTGTCTAGAATTTGATAATAAGGTACGACAGGCTCACAACCGGGTGGTTTTCCTATTCTGGAGTCCTCGGGTACTGAGGGGTAACTGTCTGCAACCCTTTTCTCGATTGGTTTAAAATCAACCAAATCGGTTGCTGCATCATTTGTGCATTCAGATATAGCTGGGAAGATCGATTCAATAAACCCCACCCAGCCGTCGCTTGGGGCTGGCTTGACTGCTATGGCTGGACTCTTGTAAGATTCACCGTATTCTGATGGGTGTAACATAATTACACGTGCAGTTTCTGAGTGTCCCGATACTTCTTTTTGGAATTGATCACGGCTCATGCCAAAGACGAAATCACTATTGCGAAGCCTTCGTCTGCCATCACCAAGACCGAGAGACCAAACTGGCCACGAAGTCCAGCCCGTTCTTTCAGTTAGGACATGTCTATAAAGAAGCCCGATTTCGCCGGTGTCCTTATTAACATAAAGCCCATCAGTAAAGTCATATTTATCTTCGTCAGCATTTCCATCAACAATTTGCATGTCCATTGGAGCCATATAATCAAAAGCGGACTGTGGCAGACCATCAAACGAGGCGCCGAATTTGTAGGCTTTGCGACTATCATCTGCGATGCCTTTACGCATTGTTTGCAGCATTTCCTGATTAACGTTCTCAAACCCTGAGCTGATTGTTTCTATGCTTTTGCCCATCATCTCGGATAATAAGATTAGTTGTGGCGCGTCGTCTGTATGTTCGTTGAAACAGCGTTCAAAGTTTGGGTATGTTGATCTCTCAAGACTGTCTAAAGTATCGTCTATGGCAAAAAACTCATATCTGGTTTCAATACTAGCTTCGTCTTCTGAGAAGAGTCCTGCTTTAAAATCTTCTAGTTCTTCGGCACTTATAAAGAGTCCCAGGTCTTGTGGTGCAACCGGGCCTGTTTCATTTATAATGTCCCCAATCAAGACTCTGGCATTGTTGCTTCTTATGTTGGCTACCTGATTATTGGTGTCCTCTAACTCATTTGTAAACAGATTAATTTGAAATCCATTAATAAAGGAGGAGATTTCTCCGTCTGCCGAACTAAACTTTTTCTGTCCCTTAGCATTATCGTAATACACCAGTGATGCATCTGCTGTGCTTTTTCTGCCGGCGTGTGTGATTTTGATCTCACCAGCTATCGGCTCACCTGTATCTACTATCTGGATCTCGTTTATGTCTGGGTATGCTACTGTCATCTCTACATTGTAGCCCAAGTCGGCGATTTTAGTCAGGTCAATGTTGGAGTCCAGTCCAGCAGAACCTGCCATTAAATCCTCAATAGGAAAATAGGAGGATGCTGCAGGCTGCCAGTCATTACTTGAGTTTTTCCAAATAGTATCATTATGGGGTGCACCCAAAGATGCACTCATCCACAAGCCTATGTGAGAAGGCAAAGCATCATCTTGAAATGGTGAAGGCTTAGGTTTACTTAAAAGAAGTCCAGCTACTTCGCCGATAGATGGAAACCACCCGTCCCACTCAAACGTTGAATTTGTTGAGAAGTTTGTGGTGAATAAAAATGGATTTTTTGTTTTATTATTATGGATTGTTAATGGGTTGCCAGATGTATCTGACATAATCATGTTAAGGAGCCCAAAGTCTGCATCAGTAAATGGCATGCCACCATCACCCATCATGTCCTCAATAAACTCAAGTCGCAACTGTTCTAAGTCGTCCGAAAGGATTACATTCGTCGCAGCTATAGTTTGCTCTGATTCGTATGGTATTAAGCCATCATCGCATCCGGGATCCGATACAATAGGGGGGAGATTATTTGCTACATACGCTTCGGGGTTTTGCATTATTGCCGCAATGTCTTCGAGTGTTCCCGCCATCTCTTGGCGATCGTTTTCACACATCTGACGGGATTGCTCTGGGGTTGCTCGTCCTTGTAGGAGTTGCGCTCGTGTTTCGCAGAAATTCTCTAACGCTTGTGGGCTTGCGCACATGCTTGGGTTAACAGGAAGGTCTGAATCTTCAGAACTATCTATCATTGCTCTCATTTGTTCTTTAAACGGTTGTGGGAATAGATTTCCAACGTCAGTAAAGAACTTACAAATTTTATCATCTGTTCCAAGGCTTGATGTTAGTTCTGGGTAGTCGTATTTTATGATTGTTGAAATTATCTTCAGGAAAGTCGGTGTACATTCTCCCAATGTAGCCAAGGACATTTCTTGTCGAGTAACATTTGAAGAGCAAACTTCAGTAAATTCTCGGGCGCCCTCTGGGGTAGAGAAGACTTCTCCGGTACCAAGAGTTGTGACCAAATCATTGATTGTGTTGTTGAGGTCTTCTTCGGAGATGTCATCACCGCAAATAGCATCCTTGATTATGTTAGCGAATTCATCTGGCGCGCCGCCTATGGAAGTGACGGCTTCCGATGCAGTGGTCAATGCACTACACGTGGCGCTACCAAAGACTTCACAAATCTTAACAAGCATCTTCATCATGACATCTATTATCGCCTCTTCCAAGGCTTTCTTTGCAGCATCAAAGAGAGCACTGCTGATGTCCGTCATTTTAGGGTAATTCTTGAATGGATTTTGTAGCTGCGGTGCTGCTAGTTCGTAATTGTCACTGTGGCAAAGTGGCATCTCGGCGCTATTTATAAAATCTGCCACCGAGGGGTCAAAAATGGGTCCAACTGGGCAGGCGCCTAAAATAGAGATAGTTGTTGCTATAAGTGGGGCGCCTGGGAAGGTATTAAGAATATCGATTATCTGTAAAAGATCGTCATCATAAGTTTCAATAAGCGCTTTAGCATACGCTTGTAACCAAGTATCGTCTCTTATCTTATTCTTAAATGCGTAAGGATCGATTTGATCCATAATGGTTTTTCTGCTTGAATTTGAGTTGACTTCTGAAGGGGTCCACGGAGGATCAACTGCAGTGCGGCTGTCAAGCTCATTTGATAAGTCTTGGTTGTTTCCGCTATCAGCAAAGAAATCGCTTTCTATTTGTTTCATGGCGATAGAACTTATCTGAGCGCGCTTATCTTCCGGTAGTCCTATGAAAAGCTTTCCGAAGTCTTCTATTGACATTGCCTCAAGTGCAGCCTTTACAATTGATGACAATGATTCTTCTAGAGTTAGTCCCTGCATCAAGCACTTCATGGTTTCCAGTGCCATGGCTTGTAGTCCGCACACTTTAGTGCTTCTAGTTAATTCTGCCCAGACCTCCGAATTGGGCGCGTCACCAGAGCTTGCAATCGTTGCGGCGCATTTCTGCTCGAATGTGTTGTTGCCCTTCTCTAACTTTTTAAAAGCCTTCTCTTGCGCTAGGGCGTACAGTACACTAGCCGATCGTGGAGTAACTTCTTCCGGTGCATTAGGATTTGTCGGGGCTGCTGTCTGTGCCGGATCAACCACTTGTCCGGACGCTATAGCCTGCTCTTCCGCTTCTGTGGGAGTCTTACATGCACTCTCATTAAATTTGTATGCTATAGCATCTGCGAGACTGAATACATCGTTTAAGACGTCAAATCCTAGCTGGATGCCCTCGGTTTTGAGAGCGTCTGTCATGCATGTGGCGCCGTTATCTGAAAATTCGTCTACTTCTTGTTTATAATTTTCTTTCTCAACTATAGCTGGACTAGTGTATTTTATTACGAATTCTTTCCAATCCATCGGAGAGCGTGAGGTGAGGCTTTGGTGCATCTCATGCACTTTTGAAAAGTAATGTAATGCTGTAGGGTCTTTGAATCCTTTTGAGTCATTGAGAAACTTTAGAGAGTCTCCCGTGTAAGTCTTCACCTCCGAACAGCCCTCGAGGGTTACGTCTAATCTTGTTAACCGAGCATAGTCTGGTTCGAAGTAAAACTTTAATGCAACAGCATCGGGTCTAAACAAATGAAACATGCCAGACCCTATTCCTCCTGCTTGAGGAAAGTCCATCTTCCTGTCGTTCAGAAACTTATCAATTTTTGGAACGATCTTTGAAAACGCTGAGTTCGGAAAAATTGTCGCATCACCATAGATTGATAAGTCGAATAGCTTGCCGGAGTCTTCATAGATCAGGGTTTTGGCGTACAGTGCCTTATCAATGTTGTAATAAACACTGTATAGATACATGGCAAATCTAATCTGCCGCAATTTCTGGTTGACCGATGTTAAATTATCTATCTCAAATGATATCTCTGCAGAGGTGGATTCAGATTCTTCTTCTTCTGGTTCAGGATCCTCCAGAGTCTCGCCATTTTCCACTATCGGTGCAAAGTATTTATGAGGAATAGAGTATAAGAGCCTGACCCTTGAAGATTCATAACTATCTAAAGTGTATTTCTCATCTTCTAGATATTTCTCAACTTGTTCGCGAGTTGATGAATTATTTAATTTGTCGGCGCCTTCTAACAAAGCTCTTATAGCTTCATCTTTATAAGATTCAAAGACCGATAAGATAAAGTCGTTAGCTTCTTCGTCAGTTGCATCCGGCGAAGGTACCAAATTTTGCTCTGAGGTCTGAACTGGGACTTCGTAGGTACACTCTTGTCCATTGAACCAATACAGTTCCTCTGTGTTCTTCCAGTCGGGAACTACAGCCGAAGAGTTTGGGACGCACTCTTGACATTCCGGCTCTTCGGGTGGAGTAATTTGAGTTCCACAAACGTCAATAAGTTTATCGTTATTTTTATCTTGGTACTCTAGGAATTTTGATTTAGCCATCTTAATTTCTCATGTTGCGTAAACGTTTCTGCTGCAGATGTATTTGTAACCGTATGGCTCTAAATAGTTGATCTTCCACATTATTTTATTAATACGAGTTTGCCATAATGGATTTATCACTTTAGATAGGTACTGGATTCCCGCCACACTAGCTGCCGTGGCATGAACCGGGTTTGGTCCGACACCAAACGCACTATTGGCAGTCATTTGTATTAGTGCCATGCTTTGGATAGTTCCTAACAATTCTTCGACCAGATCTCCCAGTTCTTGTATTGCATCCCGGTTATTCTCGCCTTTACTTAATGGTTGAAGGTTCTTTATCGTTGTTTTCGGAAGACGAAGAGGTCCCCCGCCAACAGTCCTTACAGAATCTGTGTTTCCTGCTATCAACTCGATTGGCGGTGCAGGCTCTAGTGCTCCTCCAAATGAATTGGTTTCTCCTCCGGCTGAAGCGCCAGAGAAGTTGTGTGCACGTCCTGTTACGATCTTTACTCCTTCTCTCCCCACAATCCTTACACCATCGGCTTTAATGCCGATTGCAGAATGAGCGGCTACCGATCCTATGTTACCATTAACTAAACCCAAGTTGAGGTCGATGTCAGTCATCTGGCTTATGTAAATTCTTGCTGCGTCTAATCCGAATGAGGGATCGACCTCAGTGCCCTCTTCCGGTCCTCGGCCTTCGTCGGCGGCGGAAAGCCTTCCCACTACTATGTCTATTGTTTCTGAGCGTTGGGCGCCTGATCTGCCGTAACCAGTCAGTAATCCCGCGGGGCGGTCTTTTCCGAACACAATTGCGCTGTTTTTAAACTCAATCTTGTGTTGATCTGGAGCGTCAATGAAGTTCGTTTGGGGAGATAAGGTCTCTGTATGTAGAAGTCCGCTGTTTGGTGGTGCGAAGTTTAGCCTATTAACGTTATTGAATAGCTGTTCGGCTGATTCGCCATATTGCTTTTGATAATCGGATAGTTTTTCGTCTGTCCAGAGATGGGTAAATGGATCAGTCATAGGTTTATTGTCTCTCTACTATTTTATAACTATAGGCTACCTGTTGTGCTGCGGCTCTCATAGGTATTATGTCACTTGGATTGTTTGATTGGTAATGCCAACACATTTTCCGGGCCCGGTTCTGCTGGATACTGTAGTCGTTCCTACACAGATTAATAATTCATCTACTCGTGTGCTCTCAAAGTGCCATGGCTCGGGTTTGCTGCCGGCTTCTTGGGCCCATGGGGGATTGTACCACTTATAAGTGGGGGCATTCGCGAGTAACCACTTATATTGAACGGAATCAAAAGATAGAGACCTGGCGTCTGCAAATACTAGTTTATCAGGTTCATAGTAGTGCGTATCCACAGCCATTCCCCAGCCGTGATTAGATGTTCCTGCCACAGCTGCTGCCCTGGGCTTCTGAGCTTTAAGTCTGACCTGGGTACTATAGCTGCGATCGCCCCAGCCGCCTAGGCGAGAGCCTCTACTTCCGTCGGTTGTTGAGGCAAAATGAGCGTTAAAGGCTCGCGCGAGATTGTTCCAGTCTTCTACCACGTCTTTTAATACATCCGGTTTTGAGCCTCGGACAGCTCCTGCTTCGGCAGTGGCAATTAAGCCTGCACTGGCAAAAGACCCATTGAGATGTTGGGTATTGGTTGGTCGATAAACGGCGCCCTCTATAATAGGGTGTGTGGGGGCAAATCCAGTGATGGGTGCTGGTGATGGAGCAGGGCGCGCTGGTCCGGCGGCATCAGGCTCCGCATGATCATGATCATGCGCGTTTGGAGCGTTGGCGTTGGCGGGCGCGGGAGGACTGGGGAGGGCTGTCGGATCAGCACTTTCGCGTTTAAATAAATCTATTAACGAATCGCAAGTATCTTCTCCGGAGGTTTGAGCTTGAATTTCGCTAACAAGGGCCATCCCCACCAATTCTCCATTTGCCGTGTCCCAACTTCCTGCGTTAGATCCCGGTTGTCTGATTTTGTTGAGACGAATGTTTACCCAGTCTCCAAATTTGGGGCGTTTGCCGGTATAGCCGTGTTCCGAAGTAACTTTAGTGCAGATGTCTACCGTGGACACAATCTGCGCAAGGCTACCCGGTATACCGGAGGCGCGCGCCATTTCGCAAGGATCCGGGACGAATCGGTGGGGATTCTGGTCCCAGTCAGCATCTACGATGTATCCCCTGAACATAAAAATAGATTTTGATTTTTCGCCGGTTGCATTTTCCATTGCTTCGCGGGCGCGCCTTTGAGTGGGAGTCTCAAGTCCATAAATTTGAATTGCATCTTGGGTATTCAGCGGTATCGGGGCACTCACAACTCTAGCAAGGACTATAATCGAGTTACCAATTGTTTTTTCAGCATCACGTCCAGCTCTTAAGAGAAGTTCGCCGGCGGCTTCAAGAGATCTGCTCATTAATCAACCTTCCCTTGAATCAAATCAAATAGCCCCTCCTTATCAGATTCTGATAGGACGTTGCTCTCTTTTTTACTTTTCTGAAGTACTGCTATGATTTTGACTAGCTGCTCATTTGAACGCTGCATAGTTTCCACGTGTTTGGCAGCGACTGGGCTAAGGTACTTGTTTTGTTCTGGATCTGTGGCTATTTGATTAGCGATCTCGTTTAAAAACTCTCTTGCCGAAATTCTATCATTTCGAATGTTGTCGAGAGCCTCATCAATAAGATTGTCTATCTTCTTCGCCACGATTATAATCCTCCCTCTTCCCAGTTATCTTTAAAGCAGTAGTATCTCTTTCGAAATTTCTTGAGAGAATTTACAACTTGTTTGGTGTTCAAGCCGGTTATTTCTCTCAAGTATAAATAGATAGCCTTCTTATTAAATATGTCTATCTCCTCTTTTGAATCGAAAAGAATGTTGATAGCTTGGTATACTTTTACATCATTTTCTTTCATGCCAGAAATATCCCAAGAGTTTAATTCATTATAGAATGAATTCCAGAACTCTTTTTCTATACGCTCACTTAAATAAGATTTTGATGTAGATAAGAATTCCTCTTCATAAGATTTAGAGATGTTATCTAGATCAATCTCACGGCGGTTTCGCTTTTGTTGCTTCTTTACTTTTCCTATAAACCAATTTTTTGTAATTACAGAAAAATAAGAGAAAGCTTTTGAGCCCTTATCCTGGTTGTATTTATCTAAAATCGTCATAAGCCAAATCTTGCATTCGTCTCTCAGAGGATCTATGTTTGGCAGATTCGTAAACTTATACGTAAATACTATTTTATCCACCATCTCGTTAAAAGCCGGTTGGATGTACTCAACATACAGGAGTGCCTTTTCTCGTTGGCAATCAGTTTTAGTGTATCTAACAATAGCATCTTCATGTACAGAGGTGAAGTAATGGTTCTTATTCTTTTTCTTCCGGAGCTTCTGGCTCGGAGGCTTCGGGGTTCGGCTCTTCTCTGTCTTCTTCAGTGTCATCTGGTTTGTTCTCTTCTTTTTCTGTTAGTGAGATAAAATAATCAAAGGTATCCATTTGCTCGTTAAAGGAGCTTGCGTGCTCCAAGAGCGCTCTCAGCGTTTCGTCGCCATAAAATGATTCCAACTCATATACGGCTTGAAGGTGTCTTGTGAAGGAATCTACCATCCTCTGAAGATCTGCTAATTCTAATGAGATGGATAATAATCTCTTAACAGCTTCACGGATGTAGATCGCACCAACAACATTTAAAAAGATTGAGATTGCTAGAAGAGCGGAAAGTATTGTTTCAAGACGTTCCATACTGCTCCTTTAGCGCTTCTTCTTTTTGAGTTTTAAGCACTTCGCGGTTTGCTTCAATAAATTCTTTAGTTATTTCTCCGACAGAGGGTTCTGCCGGAGTTGATGTCGCTTTAATGCTTGGAGTTGTGAGTTGCTTCTGCATGCAGTCAGTACCTTCGCATACGGGGCAGTTCTCTATTTTTTGCTTAATTAAGTGAACAATCATCTGCTCTTTCTCACATTTACTGCATTTATAACAATATCTAGGCATTACTTGACAAATGCCGTAAGTTCGTCTTCTGAAATCTGCGTGTTGTCGAGCCTTACTGTGGGGGGATTCATTACAACAAGTCCTTCATCTCCTGACTGTAATTCAAAACCTTGGAGGATCGGTACTAGATCCGTCTGATTCATTAGTGATTCTTGTAGTGCCATCATAATCGCGCCAAGGGCTTGATTTGATAGTTGTAGTTTATTATTGGTGTTCATTTTATTTCCTTATAGGTTGTTTTTAGTGTTTTTAAATCTTCATCATACATCATTCGCGCTAAGCCCTTGAACCCTACTTTTGGGCTCCAACCTAACTTCTCTTCCGCAACAGTGTTATCCCCAAGAAGTAGTGGTACCTCGTGCGGACGGTATAAGCGTTGGTCTATTTCTACGTGTTCAGCAATTTCTAAGCCGGCATAGCTAAATACCTCACTTAAAAACTCTTGTACAGAATGTGTCTCCCCAGTAGCTATTACATAGTCTCCCGGTACTTCTTGCTGTAACATTAACCACATTGCCTCCACATAGTCTCCCGCAAATCCCCAATCTCGCTTGGCCTCTAAGTTGCCAAGGTATAGCTTGTCTTGTAGTCCTAGCTTTATTCTTGCGGCTGCCATAGTAATTTTCCTAGTAACAAACGTTTCCCCTCTGCGCGGGGACTCGTGATTAAAAAGTATCCCGCTTGAAGCATGGAGATTGTAGCTTTCACGGTAATTATTAATTAGGTTATGAGCAAAAACTTTGGCACAGGCATATGGAGAAGCCGGCTGTAATGCTGTCGTCTCACTCTGTGGTGCTTCAGGATTGTCTCCGAACATCTCCGATGAAGACGCTTGATAGATCCTAGCAGAAGGGCACACATTTCTCACTGCTTCGAGCAAACGGAGGGTACCCATACCAACACAGTCAGCTGTCTCTTCCGGGGTGTCGAACGAAACCCTGACGTGTGACTGTGCGGCAAGATTATAAATTTCATCAGGCTGATAGTTTATCAATGTTCGATGCAGTGCACCAGAGTCATTCATATTTCCATAAATTAGTTCGAATCTTGGATGTTCCATTAAGTGGTTTATTCTATCGGTGTTAATCAAAGAGGTTCTCCTCTTAATACCTATAACATGGTATCCCTTCTGAAGCAACAAATCAGCCAAATAACTTCCGTCTTGTCCGGTTACGCCTGTAATTAATGCTTTTTTACTCATTTTCTTCTCCGTTTTTATTTTGCAGATACCAATCTATTGTCACTTTAAGTCCTGCTCTTAAACTAGTTTGGGCTTCAAATCCTAACACTTCTTTAGATCTCGAGACATCTAAGCTTCTTCTGGGTTGCCCATCTGGCTTAGAAGTGTCGTAAACGAACTCTCCCTCAAAGCCCATCATCTCTCCTATCATCGATGCTAACTCGCTAATCTTCGTCTCTTGACCGGTTCCAACGTTAATGGGTGCAGGAGGCGCCTCTTTTTCGATTGCCAGTGCGATGGCATCGGCACAATCTGATGCAAATAAAAACTCTCTGGACGGTGTTCCCGTACCCCACAGTGTTATTGTGCCCTGTTTATTACTTATTGCTTGGTCGACTTTCATTATCAAAGCTGGTATGACGTGGCTACTGGTTAAGTTAAAGTGATCGTAGGGACCATACATGTTGGCTGGGATTAGGTTAATTCCGTTAAATCCATACTGTTTATGGTATGTTTCTATCATTTTCATTAAGGTCTTCTTTGCGATACCATATGGGGCGTTAGTTTCTTCGGGGTAGCCCTTCCACAGATCATCTTCTTTAAATGGTACATCGCAAAACTTAGGATAAGAACACACTGTTCCTAACAAGATAAACTTTGAAATGTCATTAGCCATTGAAGCGTGGATTAAGTTAGTTCCCATAACCAAGTTTTCATAGAGAAACTTGCCAGGGTTGATTTTGTTGGCGCCAATGCCCCCTACTGCGCCGGCAGCGTGGACTATTACATCTGGCTTAATAGATTCCAATAGTTGTTCACACTGGGACTGCTCCCTCAAGTCCCATTCTGATGATCCTATTGAAACTACCTCATGGACTCCACTAAGTCGCTCCACAATGTTTTGCCCGACAAATCCGGTGCCTCCTGTTAATAATACTCTTTTCATTATTCCTCCTCATTGGGGTAATTTGTAAGTTTTCCATCCTTGCCGGAATATTCGGTAAACTTTGGCTCGTAGTTGGTTCCAAGCCAGCCGATTGTTTCAGCAAGCTTGGCTGAATTTGTGGGATTACCATCATATAGTGAAAAATCTTCTAAGCTCTCTGAATGTCCAGCAGCAACCAACTCTTCCCACAATTCTGTTCCCGGAAAGGGAACACAGTCGCTTATTTGCCAGTGCACCTTATTATTGTTCTGGCTCGCGAGAGCAGCTAAATCCTTAAGGATCGCCTGATCCTTCTCCCAACTCCCAGGTTTTTCACCCGGGAGATTCTTCATAGTAGTAAGGTGAAACTCCATGTTTTTGAATTTGGTTACTATAAATTCTAAGTTTTTGAGCGCTTTAGTTGTATCCAATTTCTTTTTAACATTGTTTGATAGTTCTTGATTAAATGTTTCTACTCCAAATCTCATCCCGACACAGCCGGAATCAACCATAATCTCGTATAATTCTGGGGTGCTGGTGTCTATTCTGCCCATCATGGTCCACGGTACCCCGATTTCTTTTAG
>Ga0098044_1001348_pt1 | contig 12864 bp, 7 predicted proteins | sample 10_taG_FD_75053 | JGI IMG/M metagenome (GOLD analysis project Ga0098044, IMG submission 75053) | Marine viral communities from the Subarctic Pacific Ocean - 10_ETSP_OMZ_AT15264 metaG | ecosystem: Environmental > Aquatic > Marine > Oceanic | place: Pacific Ocean | collected 2015-01-16 | reverse complement strand
GTGAATTAGGCGCGACTAATGCGCTTCTTTATGCACGAATTGAAAATGATGCAGAGAACCCTGACTTTATCACAGGAAACCAATTCGCAAGAATAGGTATTATTGAGAATCCATATGCATGGGGTTCTACACAGTTACTTACTTTGGATAAAGCATCTGCTACTTATGCATTAAGATTAGCAGGTACTGGGTATAGTTCAGTATCTTTTGCTGGTGATAGTATAATTACACAGACTGTTGGTACTGGTGTTACTGCTGTTGGTAGGGTTGTTTCATATGATCAAACTACTGGAGTATTGAAGTATTGGCAGGATAGAACCATTGCTGGTTTTAATACTGTTGGTACTGCACAAACAAACCCAACTTATGGTTATGATACTACGCGATTTACTTCAGATCCAACATCAGGTGGTAATCGAATTATTGTAGGTGGTAGTGCTAATTTGTCTATTAGTACTACATTTAGTGGTCTATCTACCTCAATAAATAATAGGACATACTACCTTGGTCAATCCTTTACAAAAGGATTAGCAAACCCAGAAATTAAAAAATATTCTGGAAATATGATTTACGTTGACCACAGACCTTCTATTACACGATCTTCAAACCAAAAAGAAGACGTTAAGATCATATTACAGTTCTAAAATACTATGGCCCAACAAACTAATCTCAACGTCAGTCCATATTTTGACGACTTTGCAGAGGATTCTAATTATCATAAGGTTCTCTTTAAACCAGGATATCCTGTCCAAGCAAGAGAATTAACTGGTCTGCAGTCAATACTGCAGAATCAGATTGAGAAGTTTGGTCAGCACTTTTTTAAGGAAGGGTCTAAGGTTATTCCTGGAAATACAGCGTATTCTCCAGAGTATTTTGCTGTAGAATTAAATAATACTCACTTAGGTGTACCCGTAAATTACTATATTGAACAGTTGGTTGGTAGAAAGATAATTGGAATGTCAACTGGTGTGACTGCTATAGTTAATCAGGTTTTAGAAGCAACTGAGTCTGAAAGAGGAAATTTAACAATATATGTGTCTTACATATCTTCTGGTGTTGAAGATAGTTCTATTAAACAGTTTAATGATGGAGAACTTTTAATAGCAGATAGTGATATAACTTCTGACTCTTCAAATAATGCATATATTCCTTCTGGGGAATCATTTGCATCTTGTATAGCACAGAATGCAACTTCTACTGCTGCATCATTCTCAATATCTAATGGTGTTTATTTTATAAGAGGGAATTTTGTCAATGTTCATGATGAGACTATAATTTTAAGTCAATATGATGCTACTCCTAGTGGAAGAATTGGTTTAAGAATTGAGGAAGATATTCTTAATGCTGATGAGGATCCAACTTTAGCAGATAACTCCAAAGGTTTTAATAACTATGCTGCACCTGGTGCAGACCGTTTAAAGATTACTGCTACTTTATATTCAAAACCATTAGATGATTTTAATGATTCTAATTTTATAGAATTAGCAACTGTTAATAATGGTACTTTAACATCTCAGAAGGTTAATCCTGAATATAATTTTATTGCGGATGAACTTGCTCGTAGAACATACGAAGAGTCTGGTGACTATACTATAAAACCATTTAATATTACTGTAAAGAATTCTTTAAATGATGGTATTGGTAATAATGGGGTATTTAGTGAAGGAGAATCTACTCCTGCAGGAACTTTAGCTTCTGATGATCTTGCATTATATCAAATAAGTCCAGGTAAGGCATTTGTAAAAGGATATGAAGTAGAAACACTTGCTTCAACTTACTTAGATTGTGCTAAACCAAGAACATCTAAAAAATTAGAAACTCAAGGAATATCTTATAATACTGGTACAACACTTACTCTTAATAGAGTGCATGGAGCACCTGTTATTGGAATAGGTAATACTTATATTGTTAGTTTAAGAAGTCAAAGAACTGCTGGTGCTGGCAAGGTGGCTGGTCAAGAGATTGGTGTTGCAAGAGTTTATGACAATGCGTTAGAATCTGGATCATATTCTGCTAGTAATTCAAATACTAATGAGTGGGATATTTCACTCTATGATGTACAATTAAGTACTCGCATAACATTAAATGAGAATATTACCCTACCTGTTCCAACACATATAAAGGGAAAATATAGTGGTGCTACTGGATATTTAATGAATGCTGTTAGTGCCAGCACATCTATGGATGTTTACGGTACAACTGGTCAGTTTTTACAGAATGAACCATTTATCTTTAGTAGAAATGATGCTAATCAAAATCCAAATAGTCGTGTTGCAGTTGCTGTAACATCATATGGAGTTGGGGATGTTAAGCAAATATATGGTGGGCCACAATTAGGTGATAGGGTTGGTGCTGGTATTGGTACTTTTTGTGCTGATGTTATACAGGAAGATGCTTTCACATTCGGTGAAGCAACAATGACTTCTGCAACTGGAAGTGGTGCTGTTTCTATTAGTACTATAACCAGTGAGAATACATTATTTCCAGGAAAATTAAAAGTTGATAATATTCTTTCGTTTGGTGGTCTTGGTAATAATGAAAGTTCATATGTAAGAATCACTGAAGTTAATGCTGCTAATGTAGTTGTTACAGGTGTTTCAACGGTAACTGGAGTTCAAGAAGGTGCATTATACAAAAGTACTGCTGGTACTACATTAAATGTTCCTAATTTAAAACTTGTAAGAAGTCCTTTATCAGCATCAACTGAGAATACTTTATATACATTGATGCCAAAAATGTTGGTTTCTGATGTTGATCTTTCGGATGCTGTATTGAGTATTAGGAAGACACAGACAGTAAGTATTGTTGGTGGTCAACTTTCTTCTGCTTTAACTGCAGATACTAATGAAGCGTTTTTGGCATATGATGAAGAGAGATATTCTCTAACAAGAGCAGATGGAACGACTATAGCACTTACTTCTGATATGTTCCAGTTCTCATCTGGATCTACTTTGTTACAAATTAATACTGGTGGTGCTGACTCTGCTGGATGTACATTAATAACAACATTACAGAAGTCAAAACCTTCTGCCAAGATTAAGAGATTAAACAGAGTCAATTCTGTTACTATTAATGCATCATCAGCAGCAGGATCTGGTATTGGTGCAACAACATTAAATGATGGTTTGGTTCGTGGTGATTTCCCAATCGGAACTCGTGTTCAAGATGAAGAGATTGTATTGAATAATGCTGATGTTATTAGGATTCATGGTATCTTTGAATCTCTTGATACAGGTGTCCCATCTGCACCTAAGATGACCTTATCTACTTTGAATGGTCCTACTGCAAAGACAACTGATCTTATTGTAGGTGAAAGAATTACTGGTGCTAATAGTGGTGCAGTTGCTATTGTTGCAGAAATATTGACAGATGCTCAAATATCATATATTCAGAAGAATACAGATGGTTTTGAAGAAGGTGAAGTAGTTACTTTCGGAGAATCTAATGTTCAAGGTGTTGTTACTACTTTAGATAATCCAAGTAGGAATATTTCTACCCATTATACATTTAATACTGGTCAAAGACCAACATTCTATGATTATGGATTTATTAGAAGACTTCCTAATGCTAAAGCACCAAAGAAAACTTTAAGGGTGTATTTTGCTAATGGTTATTATGATGACACTGATGATGGTGATATTACAACAAAGAATTCCTATGATACTTGGAATTATGCAAAAGATATTCAAACAATTAATGGTGATAAGGTTACTGATACCATTGATATAAGACCAAAAGTTGGTACTTATACCGTAACTGAATCTAAGAGATCTCCATTAGAATTCTATGGAAGGAATTTTGCTTCTAGTGGAAATTCTGCTAAAAATATTTTGGCATCTGATGAGACTATTACTACTAATTTCTCATTCTATGTTGGTAGGGTAGATAGAATTTTCTTAGATAAAACTGGAACATTCCAGGTTCAGTATGGTGATCCATCAGAGAAACAAGAAAGACCTATATCTATTGATGATGCAATAGAGGTTGGTAGTGTTACAATGCCACCATTCCTCTTTGATACTGATCATGCTGCACTTTCGTTTATGAAGCATAAGCGGTATAGGATGAAAGATATTAAAGATCTTGAAGATAGAATCAAGAGTCTTGAATATTATACATCATTATCTCTTCTTGAAACAGAAACTGCTAATATGTTCCTTCCAGATGCAGATGGAATGAATAAGTTTAAGTCTGGTTTCTATGTTGATAATTTTACTTCACTGTTACCACAAGAGACTAGTGTTAAGATAAAGAATAGTCTTGATCCAACACTTAAGGAATTAAGACCACAGCATTATACAACATCGATTGACTTGATTACTGGACCTGTTGAAGGGGTTGCTGCTAATGTTGATAGAACATTTATGGATCCAGAGGGTACCAATGTTAAGAAAGGTGCTGATATTGTTACTCTTGACTATACTGAAAAAGAATGGTTAAGTCAGCAATTTGCTACTAGAACAGAGAGTGTTACTCCATTCTTGGTAAGTTTTTGGCAAGCATCAGTAAAACTATCACCTTCATCAGATACTTGGGTAGATACTGCAAGAATTAAAGCAAAAATTATTAAACAAGAAGGTAATTTTGCTGGAACAATGGCTCAAGCAATGCAGGAATTTGGTGTTGACCCACAAACTGGTCAAGCTCCAGTAGTATGGAATGCTTGGGAAACTACTTGGACTGGTAGAACCTTTACTGATCGTCAAGAACAAAGGACAGAAGTAACAGGGACGCATGAAGTAGAAGAAATTGTTAAGGCTGGTTGGATTAATGGTGGTGATGGTGTAAACCATTCTAAGATGATTAAGTATGAAACTTCAACAACATACCAAGATACAATTAGAGATACCTATGATACAGGTACTTCTAGAAGAAATGGTACAAGAAAAGTTGTTACTGAGCAATGGGATAATGAATCTATTGGTGATAGGGTGGTTAGTAGGGATATTATACAAATAATGCGTTCTAGAAATATAGAATTTAGAGCTACTAAGTGCAAACCATTAACTCAGATGTATCCATTCTTTGATGGAGTAAAAGTTAGTAGATACTGTACTGCAAAATTAATGGAAATCACAATGGAATCTGGAACATTCCAGGTAGGTGAAACTGTTACTGGAACTATTGCTAGTGTAGGTGTTCAAGCAGAAGGTACTGATAAACCATTTATTAAGTATAGAGCTGCTCAAGCAAATCATAGAGAAGGACCTTTTAATGCTCCAACAGCAGTATTCAAAAAGAATCCATATATCTCACAAGTTGGAGCAACAGGGTTAGAGACATTTTTAGGAACTCCTGGAACTGTTCAGTTAGCTAGTGCTTCTGGTGGAGCAACAGATCTTCCATCTACATATTCAGCAACTACAACTATATTGAATGTTGATACTAAGTCCTTAAGTGAACAAGCACAAGGAGATTGGTTTGGATATGCTAAGACTGGTATGGTTTTACGTGGAGCAACCAGTGGTGCTATTGCAAAAATTAGTAATGTTAGATTAATAACCGATTTGGGTGCTAATCTAATTGGTTCATTCTATCTTCCAAATCCAAATAGTGGTAATCATCCAAGGTTCGAAACAGGTACAAAGACCTTTACTTTGATTGATAATACTACTAATGACCAAGATAATACTGATACCTTTGGTGAAGATCATTATACTGCTACTGGAACACTTGAAACTGTTCAGGAATCGATTATTTCTACTAGAAATGCTGTTATTCAAACTAAGCACACTAAAGACTCTAAATCTGCAAAGAGACTTGTAGGTTCTGGACTTCAGAGTTCTAATGTAATATCAACATCTACTCAGAAAGCAGGTGCAAGGGATATCTGGTATGATCCTCTAGCACAATCTTTCCAGGTTACAGAAGATAAAGGGATCTTTATTACTAGTTGTGATGTCTACTTTAAGTCTAAGGATGACATGGATATTCCTATGACATTCCAGATTCGAACAATGTCTGGAGGTGTCCCGACGCAGAAAATATTACCATTCTCTGAGATTGTAATGGATCCAGATGATATTAAAATATCTTCAACTGGAACTGTAGCAACTACATTTACATTTGATGCACCAGTATATCTTGAAGGTGCAAACCAAGAATATGCAATTGCGCTTTCATCTTGGTCAACAAAATATCAAGTGTTTATCTCTAGAATTGGAGAGTCTGATTTACTAACTGATGAATTTATTTCACAGCAGCCATATTTGGGATCTCTATTCAAGTCTCAGAATGCTTCTACTTGGGAACCTTCTCAGTGGGAAGATCTTAAGTTTAAGATTAGAAGAGCAGAATTTGAGACTTCGGGGACAATGGAATTATATAATCCAGTCCTTTCAGAAGGTAATGCTCAGATTGCAAAATTAATGCCCAATCCAATCAATATCAATTCAAGAGAGGTTAGAGTTGGTTTTGGAACTACAGTAACTGATACTGCACTTACTAAAGGTAATACAATTACTCAGCAAGGATCAAATGCAAGAGGAGACTTTTTATCAGTCGCAGGTGTTGCTACTGGAGCATTAGGAGTTATTAATGGTGGTTTAGGATTCTTCCCATCATCTGGAAGTAAAGGTTATACTGGTATTGCTTTAACTAACATAACGGCTGGAGGAGATTACTTAAATGCAAATATACATGTTGTTGATGGTGCTATAGGAGTTGCAACAGTTGTAACTTCTGGTTCTGGATTCCAAGTCGGTGATGTTCTTGGTATAGCAACAGTTGGTGTAGGAACATTGAATGTTGGTAGAAATGCTCGTTTCTCTGTTACCAATCTTGGTCAGATTAATGAATTATTGCTCGAAAATGTTCAGGGCAACTTTGTAGTTGGTGCTGGTAAGACTATTATGTTTGATCATCCAATTACTGGAATTACAACAACTCTAGGTGCTAATGGTGGTACTGCTGGATGGGGATTCTCTCCAGAGAAACTTACTGTTGTTAGTGATGGATTGCATCTTACTGTTGATCATAGAAATCATGGTATGCATCATGAGCAAAATAGAGTAATAATATCTGATGCAGTTTCAGATGTTGCGCCAACAAGATTATCATTACCATATGGTTCAACTTCTACTACATCTATTCCTGTAGAGAATAGTGCTGACTTTGAATCTTTTGAAAATGTTGGTGTTGCAGCAACTAATCCAGGTTTGGTTCAAATTGGAGATGAAGTTCTGAAATATACTGGAGCAGGTGGTGGTAATTTAACTGGAATTGCTAGAGGTAGTGGTGGTTCAAACTATCTAAAAGGACAACCTGTTTATAAGTATGAATTGGGTGGAGTTTCTCTTGCAAGAATTAATAAAACTCATCTACTGAGTGATGTTACTGTCCTTGATCCCGCACCAATAACATTTGATTCATATACCCTCAAACTAGATCATAGTAGGATATCTGGTTCTGATGGTGTAAAAGGAGATGCTGAAGATCGAAGTAGTAATACTGCAGGAAGTAATCCAGTACTTTACTTCAATGATACTAGATCTACTGGTGGATACAATGTTAAAGGAACTCAAAACATACCGTTCCAAATTATATCTCCAAATATTCAGAATACTACTGTTCCTGGAACATCTATAAATGCTACTTTAAGAACTGTTTCTGGTACTAGTCTTGGTGATGGTAAAGGTCAAGGTACTGATATACCATTTATGGATAAAGGATCTGAATCTGTTACCTTGAATGCGTCTAACTATTTGAATTCTACAAGGTGTGTTGCATCTAGAGTTAATGAAAACAATAATGCTACACTTAAGTCATTCCCAGGTGATAGATCACTTGCTATGACCGTTAATTTGAGTACATCAGATCCAGCATTATCACCTGTGATTGATTTGGAAAGAATTAGTGCAATTTTAGTCTCTAATAGAGTTGATGCACCAGTTTCAAATTATAAGACTGACAATAGGGTTAACAGTATGTTTGATGATCCAACAGCATGTCAGTATATTTCTAAGGAGAATACTTTAACAAACTCTGCTACTCAAATTAAAATTATAATGAATGCTCATATTAATGAGTACTCTGATATCAGAGCATTCTATGCAATTAGTGATACTGCTAACTTTGACCCAATCTTTATTCCATTCCCTGGATATTTGAATTTGAATAATAGAGGAGAGGTTCTTGCTCAAGCAGACAGTGATGGGCGACCAGATAAGTATAGTCCTAAGCAAGATGCTGGTAAGTTTAAAGAGGGTGAGATATCCTTTAGGGAATACACTTTTAGTGTAGAAGATCTACCAACATTTAAGCATTATAGGATTAAGTTTGTAATGACTTCAACTGATCAAACATGGGTTCCTAAAACATCTGACCTACGTGTTATTACATTGGCATAATTATGAGTTACGTAAAGGTAAAAGATTTTTCAAATCTTGCTAGAGACCCAGATAGTGGTCAAATAATTAATACTAATGATTTTGAATATGATCAGTATATTGCTCGTCGATCTGCAAAAAAACTTGAAAAACAAAAGCAGGTAGCAGTCGAGGGTGATTTGGATACTATGAAATCTGATCTTGATGCCCTGAAGGGGGAAATTGGTGAAATTAAGTCTCTACTAAAGGAACTAGTCAATGTCCACTAAAAAAATTACATTCGATCCAGAGTCTGGTGTTGCATATGCAGCTAATTTTGTTCTTAATGGTGGTTCTGATTTCACAGGAACATTTGAAGTAGTAGATACTAGTGGAACTGGGTGGAATTTTTCTACAACCAATTCAGTTGGTATTGCTACCACTACAGGATGGACTGGATCATCTCAGATGACCAAGAGTATTTCTATTGGTTCAACTGGGTTCCCTGCAGCAACTTTTGTTGTTGGTATTGATACTACCAGTGCTACTGCAGGTAAGTTTACTATTTCTTTAGGATCTACTGCTACCAGAACTTTAAGTGAAGGTAGGTATGTGTATGATGTTATTGTTAGTTCTGGATCGACGTTCTATAGGATTGTTGATGGAACAATCTTGGTCCAACCAGGCATTTCGTCTGCAATATAAATATTGATAGAGGTATAGTATAAATGTCCCAACCAGGATCACGATCAGAACTTATCACTTACTGCAAGAGGCAGTTAGGTGCTCCAGTATTGGAGGTTAATGTTGCTGATGAACAAGTAGAAGATCTTCTCGATGATGCTATTCAGTATTTTCAAGAGAGGCATTTTGATGGTGTATACCCAACTTTTTTAAAGTATAAGTTAACAGAAGATGATATAAAAAGAGGAAGATCGAGAGATGGAAATACTGATAATGTAGGAATAACAACCACTACTGCTACTGCAACTATTGATGGTGGCACTACTACCTTTAGTTGGACAGAGACTAGTAATTATTTGCAGGTTCCACCAGAGGTTATTGGAGTAACAAAGATATTCCATTTTGATGGAACAAACGCCATGTCAAGTGGTATGTTTAGTATTAAGTATCAAATGTTCCTGAATGATGTATATTATTGGGGTGCAATGGAGATGTTGACATATGCAATGACTAAGACATACCTTGAAGATATTGATTTCCTATTAACAACACAGAAACAAATAAGATTTAATCAGAGACAAGATAGATTGTATATGGATATTGATTGGAGTAATGTTGTTGAGGGTGATTATATTATTATGGATTGTTATAGAGCAATGAATCCGAATGACTATGGAAGAGTATGGAATGATTCATTCCTTAAGAAATATACAACTGCTCTCATTAAGAGACAATGGGGACAGAATTTAATGAAGTTTACTGGAGTTAAATTGCCTGGTGGAGTAGAATTAAATGGTAGACAAATGTATGATGATGCTGAAAAGGATCTTGAAGTTATTAGAGAAATGATGTCTAACACTTATGAACTTCCACCACTAGATATGATAGGTTAAGATTATGGCACTTAACCCGTTCTTTCAACAAGGCTCATCTGGGGAACAAAGTCTTGTTCAATCTCTTATTAATGAACAATTGAGGATGTATGGTGTAGATATACACTATATGCCTAGAAAGTATATTGAAGAGAAAACTATATTAAAGGAAGTAACTGCATCTAAGTTTGATGATGCATATCCAATAGAAGCATATATTGATAACTTTGATGGGTATGGAGACAACCCAACAATGTTGTCGAAGTTTGGTATTCAGGCAACTAATGAAGTTACTGTAATTATTTCCAAAGAAAGATTTGAAACTTATATTTCTCCTTTGATGAAGAATGAGGAGAATGTAAAATTATCTACTAGACCTAAAGAGGGAGATTTAATATATTTTCCATTAGGAGATCGTCTATTTGAAATCAAGTATGTAGAGCACGAGAAACCATTTTATCAACTTAAGAATACTTATGTTTATGAACTGCGTTGTGAGCTCTTCCGTTATGAGGATGAGGTTATTGATACTGGGGTTGATGAGATTGACGACACCCTGGAGGCGGTTGAAGGTGCCGATGGTGAAGATGTACTCATCGGTTCTGGTGGTACACAGAAATTAACTCTTGCTGGAGTATCAGTACAGGCAACTGCTGTTACTGGAGTTATTAATGGTGGTATTCAATACATCAGTATATCCAATAGAGGCAACAGTTATACATATGCACCAAGAGTAGCAATATCTTCTGCTCCTGCTGCTGGTGTAACTGGTATAGCAACTGCTAATTTACTTGGTGGTATTACTGTATGTTCTGGTGCTGCTGATATTAATAATAGTAAGAAGAGAGTAGTTCAGTCTATTAACCTGATAAATCCAGGTATGGGATATACAAGTAACCCAACAATTGAAGTATTTGGTGATGGTACAGGTGTTGCTGCTACATCCAAGATGGAGAATGGAACTATCGGTATTGTTACTATTACTGCTGGTGGTTCTGGTTATTCTACAAGTCCTACTATTTCCTTTACAGGTTTATCAACAGTCTCTGCTGCTGCAACAGCCGTTATAAGTGCTGCTGGAACTATTTCTCAGATACAGATAACAAATGCTGGTGCTGGTTATACCGTATCTCCAACAATGTCTATTTCTTCACCAGGAAGTTCTGGTACTGGAAATTATACATTTAATGAGATTGTTACTGGTAGTGTTAGTGGTGCTACAGCAAGAATAAGAACACATAGTTCTGTTACAAATGAAGTAGAAATTGGTAGTATCTCAGGAACATTTAAGATTAATGAAGATCTTACAGGAGCATCTTCTGGTGCTGTACAAAGAATAAGACTAATCGACCTAACCAATTTTGATGATGGATTTGGTGAAAATGATGAGTTTGAATTACAAGCAGATGCTATTTTAGATTTCTCTGAAGGTAATCCGTTTGGTACTCCCTAAATAGTACGTCAGGTCTATAACCATGTTTGAATATTTTTATAACGAAATTTTTAGAAAGACTATAATTTCTTTCGGTACCCTTTTCAATGATATCTCTGTTAAGCAAGAGGGATCTGTTGTAAAGGTTCCTTTGGCATATGGACCAACTCAGAAGTTTTTAGCAAGATTAGAGCAAGCACCTAATTTAAGTCAGTCAGTTGCAATATCCTTACCAAGGATGTCTTTTGAATTTATTGGACTTACATATGATCCTGCTAGGAAAGTTACTACTACTCAGCAGATTACTGTAAAGGATCCTGATAGTGGAACTGATACTAAGAAAGCATTTATGCCTGTTCCATATAATATGCAATTTGAACTTGCTATTATGTGTAAATTGAATGATGATGCATTGCAGATCGTAGAGCAGATATTACCATATTTTCAACCACAATATAACCTAACAGTTCAGTTAGTAGAAGGACTTAACGAGAAGAGAGATATTCCTATTATATTAGAAAACGTATCAATGCAGGACGACTATGAGGGAGATTATACTTCACGTAGAGTTCTTCTTTATACATTAAGATTTACTGCAAAAACATACCTATTCGGTCCTATCTCCAGCGCAAGCAAGGATATCGTCAAGTCTGTTTCTGTTCGTTATCTTGCTGGTGGTTCTAAGAGTACTGAAAGGGATATTACATACTCTGTTGTCCCTAGAGCAATTAAGGATTACAGTGGTGATATTCGTACTGAACTTGCAGAAGATATAGATCTTGGAGCAACAGAGATTAATGTAGCAGATGGTACTCAGGTTACCGTTAAGAAATACATTGATGTTGATGGTGAGGAAATGTATGTCAGTAAGATTACTGGTAACAAACTTACCGTTAAGAGAGGTGAGGATAGCACAACTGCTGCAGCACACGTAAGAGGAACACCAGTCAAGGGTATTGATTACACCGCAAGAGAAGATAGTGATCTCATAGAAATGGGAGATGACTTCGGATTTAGTGGTACTATAACATGAAGAAAACCAACCTAGATGATGCATTTAATATGGATGCGACAGTTGATATTGTTCCCGCAGATAATGTTGGAATAACACCTGAACAGAAACCTGATAGACTTACTAAAACTGATATTGATAAAGACTATGAGTATACTCGTGGTAATCTTTACAGTATTATAGAGAAGGGTCAGGAAGCAATTAATGGTATTCTAGAACTAGCACAAGAGAGTGAGATGCCCAGAGCATATGAGGTTGCAGGACAGTTGATTAAGAGTGTCTCTGATGCAACTGACAAGTTGATGGATCTTCAGAAGAAACTTAAAGATGTAGAGGAAGAGACACAAAATAAAGGACCATCTACTGTCAATAATGCACTATTTGTTGGTTCTACTGCAGAACTACAAAAGATGCTAAAGGCTCAATTACCTAAAAATTCTAAATAAATCAGGGAGAAAAATCCCGAAGTACCTAAGATACTCATACAATGTCGGATAAGTTACCGTCACTCGATGATCTACTCGAAGAGAGTAAACTTCCATCAGTAGACGATTTTAT
>Ga0098044_1001342_pt1 | contig 12896 bp, 28 predicted proteins | sample 10_taG_FD_75053 | JGI IMG/M metagenome (GOLD analysis project Ga0098044, IMG submission 75053) | Marine viral communities from the Subarctic Pacific Ocean - 10_ETSP_OMZ_AT15264 metaG | ecosystem: Environmental > Aquatic > Marine > Oceanic | place: Pacific Ocean | collected 2015-01-16 | reverse complement strand
TTGGGTACTCTTTACCATCGGGTGCGGTAATGGTTTCTTCTCTGTCTCTGTAGTTTGTTTTGTTTGTTTTGTTTGTTTTCATAATCTTTTAACTGCGTCTAGTATAGCATACAAGGTAGGACATCCGCTGTCCTACCTGTTAACTTTCTCAATTTTTTTGATGATCATCTCTATCGTTAGTTCAGCCGATAGCCACTGCGTACTGTTACGCTCTACGATGAGGCGAGCGTGTTCCTCATCCATCGCCTTGATGAATACGGTGCTGTCATTGGTGAATGTTACCTCGAATATGCTTTCGTTCTCAATCATCATAGGTTAAATATAACATACAAATAGCCATTTGTCAAGGGGTAAGTTATTCACAATCTGTTTTGGCACGGAACGTGCGGCACGCTGCGTGCCAAAAAGTCAAGCACTACCACTCAGGGTACTCATGCGCATCATGCCACGCATCATCGGCATATGTGCCATAGCCATCATCCACGCTGTCACCACAGCACCCACAGCAGGGGGCATCCTCACACACACCCTTGGGCTGGTCTACAGGGGCCTGCTCTGCATAGAGTTCCTCACTGGTGGGCATCATGTCTCTAAGGTCGTCGCTCATAGGTTGCTCCCTGCCAGAAAGTTCTCGTTGGCTGAGTGATCCGCCCAGCAGTTGTCGTAAACAAACTGCACCTTCATGATGAATTTCCTTTTGTCAAATGAAGGATGAGTGGCCTCAAAGAGGCTCGCATAGGAGTCGGTCAAATCCTCCCTGTTTTCCTGATCATTGATCTGGCCAAGGATCTCGGCAACGAGGGTGAAGTGTTTGCGGGTGAGTTTGAGGGCTTTTGCTTCGTTTATTCTCATAATCTTTTTAGCGGTTAATAAAAACGTCAATCTCGTTTTCTGTTAATTCTAACTCTTCACCGTCTTGATCAATCACGATCACGGTGTCAAATTCTGTGATTTCATCAACTATCATTAGTTGCATTCCTACGCGAACCTCGTCGCCTACTTTTACTTGTTGATCTTCTATCATCATAATAAATATATTCTACCATACAGGGTGAGACATCCGCTGTCCTACCGATTAAATAATCTCAAATTCTTTTAGGGGCAACCAGCCAAACCAACCCGTTTTAGACCTAAAAAGCCATTCGGGGCGAAAGGCATCAATAGCCTTTGATTCAAGCCAAAATATGGGGCCATGTTGCTTAATGCGTTCTTTGGTGCGTTTACTTGCTTCGACGGTTGGCTTAATCTTAATTTTCATGCGTACATTATAGCAGTCTGGCAGAAAAATACGAGAAAAAGTTATTCACAATACGCGAAAAAAAATAAAGAAAATCCTTGCAAATTGGCACGCGCGGGGCAGCCGCCCCCGTGCCAAAAAGTCAAGCAATAACTTTAATTACTTTAGCGCATGGCCCATCGTAATCACTTTCTTCTGAAGTTACAACACCCTCCCAAGTATCGCCTTTGAATTCCCTTAGCCAGTGAGCTGTTGGCAATAGAACTTTATCTCCAACTTTTACTGTTGTGGGTGCTTCGTATGTGTATCCGTTTACTATTACTTTTTTCATAATTTTTTGGTTTTTTCGTTTATGGTTATAATTAAGAAGTTCTATCCAATAATCACTCATTAGTTTGTTATGTTTAATTCTGCTACTGTGTTTCCGTTAACGTCTTGCGCTGTGACCATGTGGCCAACCTCACACACTACATTGTCTAAAACTTTGTCTGAAAGGTTATCTAATACCCTTGAGAGTTCGTAATCAACTCCGCCTTGCACAAAGGCATCGTTATCCAATTCAATTTCAATTATAGCTTTCATGGTAGTTTATAAAAAAGATGGTTTCCAATAATTTTAGTCGGTGTTTTTCCTTTGATCCAATATGGTTTTACATAGCTCGCATGATAATGATTAGCATTACCTGTAAAGGTTTGCGCCAACATACCACCAGCACACATTGCACGGGCAAGACGTTTTGAATACTTGGCTTGCTTGGTGTTAGCTTTTAGTAAACGCTTCATAGTATCAATATAAGGTTTGTCATTCCAGCAAGAGAATTGCCAAACTCTTACGCCTTTTTTGTTGAGTTTGTTTTGTAAGCAAACCTGTGAAAGAGTTAACCCTCGTTCGGTTGCTCGTTTTTGTATCACACAAGCCACGGCATAAAGGCCAGTCTGTTTTTCTCCACGCGCTTCACCCATTAAGGTAATAGCAATGGTTTGTTCATCTTTGGTTAATGGTAACTCTTCTGCTGAAGCAGAATAAACAGCAAAGCATAAAATTGCATAAGCTGCCATTCCCCAAACTAATAGCCAAAGGGCTATGTCTAACGTGGTGTCTAGTAAGTCTTTCATGTTTTTAATAATTAAAGTTTACAGGTCTTGCGCCTCGGCATATACCTTTCATGCTTCTCATAAGCGCGTTGTTAACGTCAAGGTTCGCAAGGGCAACAGCTTGCGGTGTTGGGTTGTTTGCTGCCCAATCATTCCATAATGGGCTAGAACCATCAGGACGGGGTGCGCCTTTTGCGGTTAGTGGGTTATCTTTTCTGGTTTTCATGTCTTTGTTAATAATAGTTAAAATTTAAGTTTCGGTCAAGCTAAATCGGTACACTTGCGGAACACTTTTTCCAACACGGTAAAGTGTGCCACTGTGGTTCCTTTGTTTCTGTTGTAGTAAGAGGTGCGCATAATACGCTGACACTCCTGCAGGGTGTCACCAATGGAAACCGCCATAACAATTATGTCAAAATCCTCATTGGTCACGCGTGGTTTGTTTTGCATAGCTGCAAGGCGTTTCATTTTCAATCTCTGTTTTGTGTTTAAGTTAATCACTATATACTCTCTCTGTTTTGGTAATCGCTGTCTGGCCTCTCTGCCGTTATGCTTCCCATCGCGTAGCAATCCAAATTGGCAATGGATACTTGTTTGCCAAGATTAAGCAACTTCGGGTTGTTTTCAATCTTTGCAAAGCGGTCTTTTGCAATACGCTTGGCAAGCGTCTCCGCTTCTTCTTGTTTATCATCTTCTTCCAACTCTGGGTGCTTGTTCCAAAGCTCAAAAAGCGTCGCGTTTAGAATTGCCTTCTTTAACTCCTTTTCAGTAGTCCAAAAATAGGCGTTACCATCAGTGAGTTTGTGAAGCTCGCCGCTTGTCGCGCCGTGGTTCCAGAATGAATTGAAACGGTCAAGAATATCATTTTCTTCGCCGTGTAGTCCAACCGCAATGCGGCTGCCGCAGTTTTTTTGTGTCAGTTTTAGTTTCATTGGTGTCAATTATACAGGTTCAGTGTTAGTTTACGATAAAAAGTTATTCACAATTTCCCTTGTGTTTTGGGTGTCTCTTAAAGGAGCCTTTTCCCTTCTTGACTCCATGCTCGCGAGACGCGCTGCCCATGAAGCCTTGGGGATTGACTCTTGCTTTTGCTTGCTTGTTTCTTACTTTCATGCGCACATTATAGCAACTCAGCAGAAAATTACGAGAACAAAGTGTGTCATAAAATCAGAAAATAGTTCTTGCTTTTTGGCACGCGGCGGGCTGCAAGTTCCGTGCCAAAAATGTCAAGGCAAAATCTTGAAAGTAATTATCTTATTTGTTTTATTTGTTATTATCTCAAACGTTATTTGTTGTTTTATTTGACGTTATTTAAAGCAAAAGAAAAACGACGCGATCCGAAGACCTCGCCGTTTCCCTTAGTGCCTACTATTAATATTATATTATCCGTTAATTATACCTATAATGACTATGTTTAATACTATGATTCCCGCAATTATTAATAATGTTTCTGTCATTCATTTTTGTTCTCCGTATACTTTGTTTCATTTACTTTTTGAGTTTATCCTTTTTCTTTAACTTTTGCAAGGCAATACTAGCAGCAGATCCTTTTGGCTGCGTTCCATGAATTAACAATGCAAAATCTTCCTTGCCAAATGCTGCGTGGCTGTCGTCGTGGTCAATTTCCAAACCACGCTCTTCTGCCTCTTCCTCACTATAAACAACAACGGCTTCTTTCCAACCGGCAGCGTCAATCAATTCGTCGTGCTTGCCACCGCGTGAAGCAGTCAACACAAGGTTAGAAGGCAAGGCCCATTCCAACATAAGGTGAAGGCTTTTAGAATAGGAATAAAAAACTTTGTCTGGGTTGCGCCTTGCCACCTCAACCCACGCTCGCAAATATTCTTTGTTAAAGTAATCGCCACCAACGTGAACACGCGCAACATCAAACTTAGCTGGCAAGCTGGCGCAAATAAGATCCGCACACTTTTCCCACCCATCATTCAGGGCTGCTTTTATCAATTCCAGATTGTGCCACACGTTCTTTCTTAGTGATGGACTCCGTGCTTCTGCACTAGCCATAAAACAACGGAATACTGTGTCTGCTCCATCTGTAACTTTACCCGTAACTCGGTCTGCTCGTGATAAACAATCTTTTGCACCGGGGCAAGTATAGCCAGCGGGCAGAGTAAAGGTGATGAGCTTGACTCCAAGCTTCTTTGTCATTTTCTTGAGCTTCGCGTTCGGCTCTCCAAACTTAAGTAGGCTTAACATGTCCTAATAATAGACAAATTTTGCGATGTGGTCAAGCATAAAGTTTCGCTTGACTTTTGGCACGCGGGCGGCTGCACGCGGCGTGCCAAAAACTTCAGGCGAGCCAACGTTTAAGTTGCCTTCTTTAATGGCAAGCATGCTCTCTCAGTAGTCGAGAACATAATCTCGTTTGTTTTACCAACCTAAATTAGTGGAACGACAGGACTTCTTGATTACCTGCAACTACTCTCGGGCCAAGATCAAGATCATTAACCCTACAACACTTCGTACCCTACTTACATCATAGCTGTGTCCTTACGGACTGCGCTACTAGGCTCCCAGAGATTGATAGTCTCCTGCTTCTTGTTTCGGTGCGCTAACCCTCTTGTAAAGGCTTGTTACGCTACGCTCCGTTGGAACAACCGTCGCTGCTCCAAATTGTTGCCACGTTGAGGATTCGAACCCCGCCCGATACCTATCGTTTCGCTTTCACTCCTTGTTTGGATTATACGTTTCCCAGAGCGTCCACTTTCGGCTACCAGACTGCTTGTCTCCAATAAATCAAGACTCGCACCAATTTACGCGACTTAAATTGTCAAAAATCAAATAGGGTTTTTATGATAGGAACCCTTGAACCTCATCGTCAGTTGCAACACGTAGTTGTGCTACGGGTACGGCTGCAACGTTACCGTCATCTTCATAAGTAGCAAGAACGCTGTTGCTGTTCGCCCTGCTTCTCACTCGTAGAATCTGATTGTTGCTCTGATTCATATAGAGCGAGCCGTTTATAATGTCTTTCATGCTCATCGTTCTTTAATAATAGTCTGGTTTTAGATTTGAGTCAACTACTTTTTTATACTTCAAGCAAGTTTCTTATCCGCAGCTTTGGCTCTAAAACCCACACACCTGTTCCGTCAATGTGGGCCATAATTGCACCCAGTACATCAACGGATTGATCATCATCTAAAACAAAGTGTTCATGTTTGTAGGGGTTATATGTTACCCTCTTCCAGTTTTTTCCTTTACGTCCGTGCTCACCTTTCATCCTCTTTCCCTGAACATAAGCGTGAACATTTTTGCGCTTCTCTCTCCGCACTCTTTCCCTACCCTTTTTTCCAACACGGAACTTGGGGTCAATTAACGTAACTTCAGTAGCGTGATCCTCTACTATGTTTTTATCATTACGGACGCTGTAAACGGTTTCCCCCTGCTTGCTTGTCTTGTGGAGGTTCTTGTAGATTTGTACTTCACCTTTCATATACTAATAATAAACAAAATCTGCAACCGAGTCAACAAAAACTTTTTTGGCACACGGGGTGCTGCCCGCGCCGTGCCAAAAAGTCAAGGAAAATCCCCCGCCCGAAGGCGGGGGAATGTTTGTTAAGCTATCGCAAAAGACTTCGGTTTGTATTTGCAGAAGTTAAATGCTACAGGCATATTCTGTGGATTGAATTTAATAGCAACCTCGTGAGCCTTCTTGCTGTTGTTTGGTCTACCTTTTGAACCCTCCCAAGGCTCATCAATCCATTCTTGCTCACTGGTTCCAACCTTATGTCCATAGGGCATCCAACCAAATCCTTCTTCCACTACAGCAATATCAAATTGCCGGATTTTTTTGTAAGCCCAACGCATACCCGCAGAAGTGGGGGTGAATCGCGCAACGTCCTCGGAATCAATTTGCTCAACCGTTCCTTGAGCAAGCAAGCACACTAATAGAATTTGCTCTGCTAGTGGAACGTCTTTTGCAAGCTCTCTCGTTGTTCCTCCAAACCCATTACCAATGCGGTAACGGTATGGGCCAAGTTTATCGTGAAGAAGCTGTTCTAAATCAATCGTGTTTGTTTTCGGGTTTTCAGTGACAGCTAAAACATTTAAGTTCGGATGATTAACTTTTCTAACTATTCCTGAATACCTTTGCTGTCTTTCGCAAACCTGATAAGACTCCCCCGGTTTTATTAGGTTTTGCGCCAGTTTGTTGAAATCATCCACGCCAATAATGGGAGCGTTGTTTTTTAGTATGTAAGTTTTTTTCATAATAGGTTTATATACTGAGTTTAAGATTCCCGCCCCCGTAGGGGCGGGGTTTGTTCTATTCTGTTATCGTGATTTCCTCATTCTTGGTGAGAGCAGTAAAGGTCTTGCCTTCCTTGCCAGAGTGCGCGGCTTGCTCAAAGTATTCAAGCACCCGCTTGCTGCTACGCTGGGCGTACTCTACAGAATCTTGATCGTGCGTGAAATACTGAGTCACGGCGTTGTTCAGATTGTAGAGGTTGCGGTCAGCGTCCTCGTTGTGCGTTGGGTTGTTCCAGATGCGTGAAACACCTTCACGCGCCTTCTCGCTCAACACCTTTTTGAAGCGCGGAGTGGTCAGGTTGTTGAGGATGGAAATCCCTTGCTCCTGAGATACCTCTTGGTCGGCAAGCAACTTGTAAACGTCAACGCTTCTGTCTAGGCGTTTGATCGCAGTTTCCAAAGCGTCACCAGCAATGAAGTCATCCAAGTTGAAGCTTTGGGAGTGCTTCTTAATCATAGAGATCTCCTTTTCCATTGTGGTCATACCATTAGTGCAAACCAAACGGATTAACCCCAAGGCAAAGGACACGCGCAGAGTGCGGTCAAAGGAATTCTGAGCAATCAAGCGGAAGCCCATAATGTCACCCTTGGAAACCTTGCGGGTCATAGCTTCATTGATAACCTTCCCTTCGTCATCAACGCCAATGTCGTAGTACGCCTTCATCTTGCGTCCACCTTCAAGACTGTAAACCTTGCGCTTGTAAGGCATACCCGCAGACTCCAGAGCAGAGTCAGCGCGGTCGGTTATGTCTTTGTTGTTTACAATAGAATAACGCTTGGACACAACTCCAAGGATTTCATTGTTGTCCTGACGGATGTTTGCAAAGAGTCCAGTTTTATCACCCGTTACTGGGTTGTTAAACTCAACTTGATTCACGCGGAAATCAAACGCCGCGCCCGTTTCTTGTTTTGCTGTTATAGGCATAATTCAATAATAGTTATAATCTAGTTTTTTGTCAATTACATTCTAGCCCTGAGTGCGTGACCAGTGGCTGAAATGTCCCTCTAAGATCGGCAGTGCCGCCTTGATGTTGTGGATGCGGTAAGCTTCTGCTTTTGCTTCCGCGTGAGTCTGGCCCTGCTTCTTGCCAGCTTTGATGTGGTTGGTTACTAACGCAGCCTTAACTGCGTTCCTCGCTTGGTATGTGTTGTAGGTTTTCATGTCTTAACTTTCTTAATTATGGACTAGTTTTAGATTTCACACAAGAAGAAAGTGACATTTAACCAAAGAAATTAATTACCTTAATTAAACGCGATTAATTAGCTTAGTTGTTTGCCGCTCATTCGTGATTGACAAACCATTTTGTCGCTCATTATGGGGGTTTTTTGATCGACAACCGATTTTGCCGCTCAAATAGTTTCGTAAAAAGGGGGAGTTTCTCCGATTCGAAATTCGTCGATTTTACGAAATTCTTTTTTGCTTGCTTTTTGGCACGCGGCGGGCAGCAGATCCCGTGCCAAAAATTTTAATTAATTTAATATATATACATTATTATATCTACCTTATTTACTCTTATTTAGACAACTCTGTTTATTTGGACTTATTTAACATATACTGTTTATTTGGATATAAAAAAAAGTGCCACCCGGAGGTGACACCCTGATGCTAGAGGAGGTCTATGCACCGTCTAGATAGTGTTCAATGAAGGCAGAACTATTACCCCGTTCTAGGATCTCCCCAGACTCTATATCTATCTATTCTTCTATTGTATATAATATTTAATCAAAATCCAAATAATTTTCAATACTAAAATCCCAATTCATATAATATACTATTTCTTCTATTGTTATATATTTATCATCTGTATTTAAAGCACCTATTACATCTATATAACTATCTACTTCATACTCTGTATCACCTATACTCATAGAGACATAATTAATATAAGTCTTTATATTTAAAGATAAATCTTGTGCTATTGCTCTGTATTCTGAGAAGTCCTCATCTTTTCTTGTTCTGGTTATTTGATCTATAATGAGATTGGAGTATTTGTCCTTTATTTTCTTGGATATGAAAATCCACTCCCCCTCCCTAGTCTCCCTCATTTTATTTTGGAGTTTTAGGAATTGGGGGGTAAGTTCTGCTTTAGGCGGCATTTAACACCTCCAAGTATTCCCTGCCTTTGGCGGTAATGCTACGCCCACTACGGTCTACTCGCATCATGTTCATCTTTTGCAAGTACATCTCAAAGTCTCGGCGCAATGAGTCAACAGTCATGCCTGTCTTGGCAGCAAGGTTAGTCAAGCTACACTCGCCCACCTCTGCTAGTGCGCGGAGTACCTGTATCTCAATACGGTTCAGACCCATTGGCAGGATACCCAAAGTCTTGCGGAGTTCTTCCCACAACTTACTTGTGAATGAACCTTTTGTACCGTGGAACATTTCAATGTTGTTTGCCATCTTTTGTGCGGCTCGCGCATTGCCGCGCAACACGGTAGCAATCTCTGGGAGTAGCTCGTCCTCAAACTTTACATCTGGGAGGTTAAGAGAGACAATCTTGCCAAGTTCATCATTCTTATATTCTTCCAAGTCAATACGGTCAAGCCTATCCATGAGAGCATGGAAAACTTTGTGTGGCTCGGACGTAGCAAACATAAACGTGTGCCTACGGAAGTCAAAATCCACAACATAATCATCAACAGAAAACTCGTTGCGGTGATTCTTGTTGGGGTTAAGGATGGTGAGTAGCCCCATTTCCAAATCCTTGGGCATCTCGCTCGCTTCGTCAAACAAGATAGTAATATCCTTGTCAATCATGTGGGGGATAACCACATTGTTGAAAAACTGACGGATATTCTTGAGTGAAGCGCAGTTGATCTCCAAGTAGGGTTTGGCTTTTGGCTCGCCCTCTCTAATTAGGTGCTGGGCAAGTTTTGCTGCCATGAAAGTTTTGCCTCCACCCTTTTGGGCAACAATCATGGAGTTGGGCATCATGCCGCTCTTGGTGTAACATTGCTGGTAAAAGGTCATACGCCGCTTGGCAGCATTTTGTCCAATAACGTCAGCAAACAATGTAGGTTTGTTCTTTGCCATGTCCTAATAGTAATTTAAATTTAAACTGAGGTCAACTGTAATCGTTCGGAAGTTTCTCTTTCCAGTTTTTTCTCAAAGGCTTTCGCCTCCCTGCAATAAGGATTATCTGCAATAGACTGTCTGATGTTTATATCAAGCTCCCAAAATAATTCTTCAAAAATTTTCTTGTGAAGCTGCCAATACCTATAATCTTTTACTACTTTATTTTTTTTATTATTATTCATTTGTACCAGTTGGGACTAATTGTTCTTTTAATTCTTTATAATTACTTTTAACTATTTCTATTTCTTTATCTGATTCTGCTAGTCTTGTTACTTCTTTTATGAAGTCTTCCCACACCCTGTCATAACTTGGCCCCTCACCTTTTATTATTTGTTCTTTAGCGTGACTCGCTCTTTTATTAAAAACATAATTATAAGCAAGGTTGTATCTTTTAGCGTTACTCATAATATATTATACACCTACCATGACGTTAATTCCATATCAACCGGAGCGTTATCGTCTGATTGTTCGGCGGGTTTGTTCGTTACTTTCTCCATTGCTTGTGCGTTTGCCACAAACACCTGACCAGTTAACCCAATCTGCTCTGCCCACTTGCGGCTAACTAACACAGTCGCAGTCTCTTTGAGAGTTGCATTAAGATCAGAGAGAGGAACTTGCAAAAAAGAGTAGCTTCCCTTCTTTCTTCCGCTTCCAACTTTGCGTGTTTTCTTTTGTTTCATAACTTTCCTAATTCTAATTCAATTTTAAATTAGACACAAGCTATTTTTTAAAGTTTTTTCGAGGTAACTAAAATTTATTAAAATTATTTAAAATCTATGTTTTTTACAATTAAATGATTCTAATAAACTAAAATAGACTAAAATAGGCCAAATAAACTAATATATTTCGCCTCTACCGTCTGATATTTGGGGCTTTTCGCATGAATGGGCGGAATTTTCTTTTTTACTTTCTTGAAGAGGTATTTGTTTCTTATAATTAAAATTTTTATGCATTAAATTATTTTTAATTAATAATTGATGTATTTCTTTTAATGATAGGAGTTTCTTTTTCATTATTATTTCGGTTTATATCAGACAAAATTGCAGATTTTAATAAATATAATTAAATTATATAATGAATTTAGATTTTAGTCAACTATTATTTCGCGCCGCATCACACAAAATTGCAAATAATTATTTATTTCTTTTTTTTCTTTTGGGGTTCCTCTTTGTATTATGGGCAAATCCCCTTTCATACAAAATTCTGGAGCAAGTATTTGAAAATTTTAAAATATCTTTTTCTGGTTTATCCCAGAAGTAAGCATGAGCTATTTCATGTATTATTGTATTTAATTCTGATTGATCTGTTAGATATGGATTAACTACTATTTTTGGTTCTTCTGTATTTGGGTCTTGACAATAACCATCAGCATCCTGAAACCATCTACTATCTGGCTTTCTGAATAAAACTTTATATTCAACTCCTTTAGTTGTTTTAAATTTGCTTTTCTTTTTTATTCTGTTATCTTTTCCCATATAGATATTTACACTCCCATCCAAAATATAAATAAATAAGTTTTATAAAGTATTATATTTAATTTAAATAAATTTTCGGCATACCCTTTTACCCACTATACAACACTTTAAAACACTTTAACCCACTCATATATATAATATACTATAAGTCCTCTTATATGGCAATTTGGGGCTATTAATGGCTATATTTCAACCTATATCATATAACATAATAACCCTTGTTTTCTGTTTTTTTAAAATAAATTAAAAAGAACCCCTATATAAATAAATAAAGGGGTCATCTATAACTAAAATAAGGGAACTATATTAATATCACCTAATATGGGGGCGTTTCTTTTGAAGTAATAACTTGATTTGTTCCATTTCTTCTTCACCATCTCTATCCCATCCATCCTTCTTCTCAAAGTTTTTGATGATGTTGTATATTTCTTTGATTAAGTTGTAGTTGCTCATATTTTAATCTCTACCACTTCCCACTTTGCTCCCTCTGGAGTTTCCTTAATCTCAATGACTTTGACTTTTCTGCCATACCACTGTTTCTGTTGGTATGCCCAGTTTCGGGCGGCGTGTTCGTATATAAATTGCATTTTAAAATTTTAAATAATTTACTCAAACTTAAATAAAAACCCCCGCCAAGGTAGAAAGTATGGGCTGAATACTAAACCCAAAAACCCTTGGCAGGGGATGATACCTACATATCAGTTGTTATGCAGATTGTCAGGATCAATGGTATCCATAATATCTTTCTTGGCTTGCTCGTAGCCAGCGTTGAAGTCTGTTGTTGCCCTTTCATTTTCGGCATCTTCTTCATCATAGTCATACCATTCGTCACTGAACGTATCGTCCATTGGTGGAGCGTCAATATGCTCGTACTCGCCCACAACAGTGTATTTGGCAGTACGCAACTTTTGACAGTCACAATCGTGAGGAACGCTCACAACGTCACTTGGATCAATTTCCACTACCATGAGGTATCCACCTCCACTAGCGTAGCCTTTGGCATACTCGTATGTGCCAGCATGGAACCCGTGAGAGCAACCCATGTTAGCATCGTCACACACACCGTTTCGGCGCATTTCAAGGACACTACCAACAGAGTTGTCAAACTTGCCAGAGTAAAAGTCCTTGTGTTCATTGTTAACTCCCTTATAGGCAAGGAAATTGCCCTCTGGGGTGATGGGCATACTTTTATGCTCAAGGAACCTATACAACTCATCTACGGAGCGGCGTGAAGGATTATCCATGAGCTTCACAAGGAACTTCAAGAGTGGCTTGAAGGGTAGATTCTTGCTCATAAAGTCCAGAACCTTATCTACAACCATATTGTGAACCACTTCACCTTCGTAGTAAATAGCACCGTCCTTGACTTCTATGCCCGTTTCTATGTCAACGTAGTTCGCAACTGCTTGCTGTACGTCAAACAACTTCCCTAGCTCATCCCAATTTTCGGACGCTAGTGCTTCCTTGGCTTGCCCCCATGCTGGATGGGAACTTGCCATTGTTTCAGCCTTGCCGTCAATTACAACGGTGAGGCTATTGTCTGTTAATATATAAGGTATCATGTTTTTCTTTCCCTCTACTGTTCTTATATTAATTTAAATCTACTTTTGATGCAAGCACTATTTTAACATCCCATCGGAACATCTTCTCCATCATTATCATTATCTTTTATACCATGCTTCTCCATAATAATTTCACCAATGGGACGCATATCTTCTTCTTCTATTTCACTACATTCTTCTACCATT
>Ga0098044_1001340_pt1 | contig 12897 bp, 9 predicted proteins | sample 10_taG_FD_75053 | JGI IMG/M metagenome (GOLD analysis project Ga0098044, IMG submission 75053) | Marine viral communities from the Subarctic Pacific Ocean - 10_ETSP_OMZ_AT15264 metaG | ecosystem: Environmental > Aquatic > Marine > Oceanic | place: Pacific Ocean | collected 2015-01-16 | reverse complement strand
CTCACTGGAGAACAGCAGCGGTGTGGCCTCGGTGAGAACAGAAATTTCAATCGAAACAAGTGCTTCTTCCTGCAGCGAGAGCGGGGGGAAACGGGGGTCATCCAGTGCTGCCGAGGCGGCGTGGTGTACAACGTCTACGACCAGTGGTCTCGACGCCTCTGTTGAGCCAATACAGCCGCGCAATGTCTGCTTGATCTTTAGCGTGACAAAGCTGCAAGCCGGTTGTTGCAGGGCATGACTGAACACGGTCTCATCAATTTGCAGGTCCCGGTCAAACAGCAGCCGGACGCGGATGCTTTCTCTGGCGAGTGTCAGCAGTATCTGCCGGTCATCTTCGCTGAGCTCAATAAATGACATAGGCCCCGTATCCTACTACGCGATCTTTATCTCCGGCGGTGTCCCCGGAGTTCCGGACATCCAGTGTGTGCAGTTTCAAATGCGCTTCCTCAGCCAGTTTCAGCAGACCGTTGATCGCTCTGCTGCCACAGGCCTGTTCACTGGTGAGGCGGCTGTCAAACCCTTCAATCATGGTGGATGTGAATTTATCCAGCCGTTGCGCATCTTGGTAGTGATGATAGTGACTCAGGTCTGTGCTGATTACAATCAGGGTCTCCCCGCTTCCCCACAGCCGCCTTAATACATCGGTGACATGCTCACGTGGTGTATTCCCGACAACCAGTGGCAGCAAGGTGAATTCATGCAGAACACGCTGCAAAAAAGGCAGCTGAACTTCGATGCTGTGCTCGAATTGGTGTGCGTCATCATCCACTGTTACCAGTGCTTGTCTGACCAGCCTGTCAATGCTTTGTCGGTCCACCGGCACATCACCGAGGGGGGTCTGAAAGTTGGCCGCAGAGGGGGCAGCCATGCCCCGGAGGGGTATGCGGTGGCAGGGGCCGATGACTATCACCCGGGAAATATCCCGGCTCACTGGTGACAAACAGCGGTAGGCTTTGGCGGCAGTCGGCCCCGAAAAACGATAGCCTGCATGGGGAACAATCAGTGCCTTTGGTCTGCATGTATTGGGCGAGGCGTCAATGTCACGGGATGCCCCGGCCAACAGCTCGTCCACTTCATGCCGCAAGGCAGCAGGGTCGGCCGGGTAAAATGTACCTGCTACAGCCGCTGTTCTGGTTGCGATCATGATATCTCTCAACGTCTGTGTTTGTTCTATAACTATAGTGTGTTTTTGTTATTGCCTTGATAGTAAAGAGGTTGCTCTTATCCATGGTGACAAACAACCAGCTCCCAGCCGCTAATCATCCCACCCATTATTGGCATGTGCTTGCGGATGGGCGGTTGCAATGTGATGTTTGCCCGCGTGAATGCAGGTTGCACGAAGGGCAGCGAGGGCTTTGTTATGTACGGGGTCGGGAAGGCGATGAAGTTGTTCTCTATAGTTATGGTCGCTCGAGCGGCTTTTGCGTGGACCCTATCGAAAAAAAACCGCTCAACCATTTTTTACCTGGCAGTTCGGTGCTGTCCTTTGGTACTGCAGGTTGCAATCTCGCCTGCAAATTCTGCCAGAACTGGGATATGAGTAAATCCCGCGAGATGGATACGCTGGCGGATTTGGCGATGCCGGTGAAACTGGCGGAAACCGCCCTGGAGCTGGGTTGCCGTGGCGTTGCCTTTACTTACAACGACCCGGTTATTTTTCTGGAGTATGCCGTGGATGTCGCCAAAGCCTGTCGGGAGTTGGGGTTAAAAACGGTGGCTGTCAGTGCCGGCTATATTCAGGGTGCACCGCGCCGCGAGTTTTTTCAGTATATGGATGCCGCCAACATCGATTTGAAAGGCTTTACTGATGTCTTTTATCGGAAAATATGTGGAGGGGAGTTGCAGAATATTCTTGAGACGCTTCGGTATGTTGCCCACGAAACCGATGTCTGGCTGGAGCTGACTACTTTGTTGATTCCCGGGGAAAACGATTCCGATGAGGAGCTTGACGCCATGACCCGTTGGGTAGTCAGTGAGCTGGGACCGGATGTGCCGATGCACTTCACGGCGTTTCACCCTGACTGGAAAATGCGGGATACGCCGGCCACCCCGCCGGAAACCCTAACCCGTGCACGACAGATTGCACTGACCAATGGCATTCACTTTGCCTACACCGGTAATGTCCACGATCCTGCAGGTGGCAGTACATTCTGCCCAAACTGTCATGAGGTCGTAATTGAGAGAGACTGGTACCAATTGGGTTTTTGGGGCATAACGGCGGAGGGTCGCTGTCACGTCTGCAATTTCCCGTTACCGGGTGTATTTGAAGCGGAGCCAGGCCATTGGGGACCTAGGCGGGTGCCGGTAAAGTTGTTGGAATAAGAGTCCCTGTTGCTGTTGCCTGACAAACAGGTGCGGCGAAATGGCGGCAATCACTGTTTTCGGTGGTGCTGAATGCAGGTATTTTATCCCGTGCTATAATCCCCGCCTTTTAAAGACCGGGTTATCCGGACATTCTTCCTGTTGGCATATTATGACTGAACAAACCACTTCCCAAACTCCTGAGACCCATCCCAAACGACCTGCCCGTCGCAGCCGCCGCCGCGGTGGTAAGGCTCCCACCAGGGCCAGGGATAACGCATGGACACTGTCGGACTTTCAGGTGCCTGAGGAAGAGGGCAAGCTGCGCTTTCACGATCTGGATTTACCGGAATCTCTGATGCATGGCATTGCTGATCTGGGTTTTCAATACTGTTCACCCATTCAGGCCCGATCGTTGCCGTTTACCCTCAGGGCCCACGATGTCGTGGGTAAAGCCCAGACCGGTACCGGTAAAACGGCGGCTTTTCTGGTGACAATTATTACCGAACTGCTGAATCACACCATTGATGATGAGCGTTTTGCCGGCGAGGCCCGTTCGCTGATCATCGCCCCCACCCGCGAGCTGGTCATGCAGATCGCGCAGGATGCCAAGGACCTCTGCAAGTACACGGACCTGCATGTGCATACCCTGGTGGGCGGTATGGATTACGACAAGCAAAAGCGCCATTTACTTGAGAATGTTTGCGACATCCTTGTGGCTACGCCGGGACGCCTGCTGGACTTTGCAGGCAGCCGTGATGTCTATCTGGACAGGGTGGAAGTTCTGGTGCTCGATGAAGCTGACCGCATGCTGGATATGGGCTTTATTCCCCAGGTGCGCCGTATCGTCAGGCTTACGCCTCCCCGTGAAAACCGGCAGACGCTGTTCTTCTCTGCCACTTTTACCCCGGAGGTGCTGAATCTCGCCGAGCAGTGGACAGTGAGTCCGGTGAGTATCGAGATTGAGCCGGACAATGTGGCGACGGACAGTGTTGATCAGAAAGTTTTTATTGTTTCGGCAAAAGAAAAATTCCGCTTACTGGACGGCATCATGCAGCAGGAAGCGGTGGAAAGTGTGATCGTCTTTGCCAACCGCCGTGACCAGTGCCGGCGGTTACAGGAAAAACTGAGAGCGAAAGGCTTCAGTGTCGGCCTGTTGTCGGGCGATGTCCCTCAGGGAAAGCGGGTAAAAACCCTAGATGACTTCAAGTCCGGTGAGCTCAAGGTGCTGGTTGCCACGGATGTGGCGGGCCGCGGTATCCACATCGACGGTGTCAGCCACGTCATCAATTTCACTCTGCCGGAAGAACCTGAGGATTATGTGCACCGGATTGGCCGTACAGGCCGCGCCGGAAAATTCGGAACCTCCATCAGCTTTGCCTGTGAGGACGATGCCTTTTTGCTGGAACCTATCCAGAAGTTGCTGGGTAGAGAGCTGCACTGTGAACAGCCGGGCCCCGAATTACTCGGTCAAGATTGAGCCGTTTTTATCGCTGCGGCCCAGCTGTTGCGTGTCCCCGGCCAGGTGGTCCAGCCAGAAGCTAGTGGCTCCGATCACCGAGGCGGGCATGATAAAAAGATTCAACAGCGGCACGGTGGTGGCAATCAGCACCGTGCCACCAAAGCTCAGTGACTGCAGACGCTGTTTCTTCAGCGCCCTGCGCAGCTTGTAAAAAGATTGTCCATGGTTATCTGCCGGGTAGTCCAGGTATTGCAACGCCAGCGACCAGCCCCCCCACAGAAAAGCAATTGCCGGCCCCACCAGATTCAGTACCGGGATAAATGACAACGTCAGTGTCAGCACAAAGATGCCGATAATTCTCGGCAGAAAATACCCCATTTTGAACAATTCCCGCTTCATGGCACTGCCTGCCATTGCCAGTAACTGCTTCATTGAGGTTGGTGTTGACTGGATATGGCCGGTGAGTACCTGTTCCGCCCGTTCTGACAGTGGCCCGTAAAATGGTGAGGCCAGCAGATTCCCGAGAATGGCAAACGTGTAGCCGTATACCAGCAACAGGAACCCACCGAACAGTATCCAGAAGATCCAGGTAATAAATTCCAGCCAGGCTGGAATTTTACTGGTTAGCCAGGTCAATAATTGCCCGAACTGTTCAATTGCCAGCCAGGTGAGACCGACAAACAGAAAAGCATTGATCAACAGTGGCCATAACACCAGCCAGCGCAGTTGTGGGTGGTGGAGTAGTCTCATGCCCTGAAGCAGATAAGTCGGGCCGATTCTGGGAGCTTTTGCCATAGGGTTTTCCGGATTTTTGGCATTCGATCAGATTGCTGTACACTTTTAATTTAAACCGAGCACGTTTATTTTTAAAAGACGCGAGTGGGTCCCTGGTCAAAGGAAAAAATAATGAAAACTCTGTTGAAGATTGTAGCTGGTCTGGTGGTAGTGCTGATCGTTTTATTGGTGATCGGGGTGCTGAATCTTGATCGCGGTATCAAAATGGCGGTTGAAACTGTCGGCCCCAGGCTGACCCAGTCCGATGTCACGCTGGCAGATGTCGACCTTTCCCTGAAAACCGGTGAGGGAAGCCTGCAGGGGCTGGTGGTGGGCAATCCCGCCGGCTTCAGCAGCGCTGATGCATTTTCTCTGGGGGAAATATTTCTCTCTATCGAACCGGGGTCCATCACCACCGATACTATTGTGATCAACAGCATCCGTATTGTGGCCCCTGAAATTACTTACGAGTCGGGGAAGGGCGGTACTAACCTCAGTCAACTACAGAAAAATGTCAGCAATGCTGCTGGTGGAAGTGATTCAACCTCCTCTGCTGATGATTCAGGTGAAGGTGCGACCAAAAAGCTCATTGTCCGCGATCTGAAGATAACCGGTGCAAAAATGCGCTATGTGAACCAGTTGTTGGACATAAAACCCATTGAGTTGACCTTGCCGGACATACAGCTGACCGGCATTGGTGAAAGATCCAATGGTGCCACCGCTGCGGAAGTCGTTAGCCAGGTGATGGTGGCGATCAATAAAAATGCCGCCAATGCGGCAGCCAATTCCGGCGCACTTAAAGAAGCGGGTGATCAGATCAAGAAACAGGTAGAGGACAAACTGGGTGGCTTCAAGGGCCTGCTGGACAAAAACTGAGCCACTGACGGCCTGTCCTGGAAAGCAGATAACCGCGCTATAAGGGCGGTTATTTAAAATAAGTTGTTCGACTTGTCAGGGGGGTGCTGTTATAGTGCCCCCCGCATGGTATCCATCGGTCGGTACCTGTTGTGTCCTCGGTACTTTCCTTTCGGTTTTTCCCTGACACCCCCCTTAATTAATTGTTGCCAGCCTAAGACCGTTACTGTGCTCTATGCATGGCTAGGCCGGTTCCGGAGTTAAAATCTATATGTCATTTAATGACCTCGGCCTTTCGGCCGAATTGCTTCGTGCTGTGTCTGATCAGGGCTACAGCAACCCCACCCCCATTCAGGCGAAAGCCATCCCTATTATTCTCCAGGGTCTCGATGTCCTGGCGGGCGCTCAAACCGGCACCGGCAAAACGGCCGGCTTTACATTGCCGCTGTTGCAGCGCCTCAGCGGTAAAAAGCCCACCGATAATAACCGTCGCCCTGTTCGCGCTTTGGTGTTAACCCCCACCCGGGAGTTGGCTGCGCAGGTGGCGGAGAGCGTTGTCACCTACGGCAAGCATCTGCCACTCAAATCCGGTGTGATTTTTGGTGGCGTCAATATCAATCCACAGATTTCAATGTTGCGCAGGGGTGTGGATATTCTGATTGCCACCCCGGGCCGGTTACTGGATCACGTGAATCAGCGCACCCTCGATCTGTCACAGGTGGAAATCCTGGTGCTGGACGAAGCGGATCGCATGCTGGACATGGGCTTTATCCATGATATCCGCAAGGTTCTGGCCCTGTTGCCCAAGCAGCGTCAGAATCTGTTGTTTTCCGCTACTTTTTCCGACGAGATTAAACGCCTGGCTGACGGTTTGCTCAATGCGCCCGTGCTGATCGAGGTGGCTCGCCGCAATACGGCGTCTGAACAGGTGGCCCAGACCGTTCATCTGGTGGACAAGGGTCGCAAACGCGAGCTGCTGTCTTATCTGATTGGTGACGGCAACTGGCAGCAGGTGCTGGTCTTCACCCGAACCAAACACGGTGCCAATCGGCTCGCTGATCAGTTGACTGAAGATGGTCTGCGGGCGGCAGCGATTCACGGCAACAAAAGTCAGGGTGCCCGGACGAAAGCCCTGGCGGATTTCAAAAAGGGCTCGGTGCGGGTGCTGGTGGCGACGGATATTGCTGCCCGAGGACTGGATATTGATCAGTTGCCGCATGTGGTGAATTTCGAATTACCCAATGTGCCGGAGGATTATGTGCATCGTATCGGTCGTACTGGTCGCGCTGGCAATGAGGGCGAGGCCGTTTCACTGGTCTGTGTGGACGAGCACAAGTTGCTGCGCGATATTGAGCGAGTGCTTAAACGCGAGGTTCCCAGAGGGAATATCAAAGGTTTTGAACCGGATCTCTCCATTCGTCCGGAGCCTATCCAGAATGGACGCCGCAGTGGCGGTGGTGGTCGTCCCGGCGCTTCAGCAGGCGCCCGTCGACCGGGCAGCAAACCCCAGCATGCCCGCAGCACTGGCAATCGCAATGGTGGTAACGCCACAGGTGATCGTCGCAGATCGGCTGGGGCAAAACCGGCCCAGGGCGCGCCGCGACCGAGACGCGCTGCCTCACGCTAGACAAGCAGGTCAACAGAACCGCACCCGAGATCCTCGGGTGCGGTTTTTTTTATTTCAGGTAACGGTAAACAGACGATTCGAAGTCAACAAAACCGGGGTAGGAAGAGATATCCTTAAACGGTAATATTTGTGAGGCCCACATGCCCCCGATCCCGTTCTGACGATCAATCCAGTAGAACAGATTCGCCAGTCCCGCCCACATTATCTGCCCGGCGGGCCGGCCAGAGGGCGTTGGTTCATCGTTGATCTGGAAGGTATAACCCCAGGATTTTTTCAGCCCCGGAAAGAACTCGCCACTGTTGGAAAGCGCCGGCATCGAGGTTGTCCAGCCGCCACTCTGTAAACCCGCCAGCCCATTTCTGGACATCTTTTCTACGGTTTCTTTGTTCAGTACACGGCCATCTGGCCCCTCGCCATCATTCAGTATCATCCGGATAAATTTCATGTAATCCGGTACGGTGCCGTACAACCCGTGCCCTCCCATATCCATTTCCGGCGGTTGCGGGAGAACCAGATCCCAGGGTGCCAGCTGGCCATCTTCGGCGCGGGTGTGCAGGCTGGCCAGTCGTGATCGCATGGCGGGGGTCAGGGTGAAGGCGCTGTCTGTCATGCCCAATGGGTTAAAGATGCGTTCCTGCATGACTTCGCCCAGGCGTTTGCCTCGCACTGCTTCGACAATCTTGCCCACCCAATCGAGGTTGACGCCATACATCCAGCGTTCTCCCGGGTCGTGCAGCAGTACGGATTTGATGCCGTCATAAGTGCTGGATACCACCGAAGCTGTTTCCCTTGCGGTGCGGAATGCCAGGTCATCGTGGCTGAAGAACTCGTAACCAAAACCGGCGGTATGCAGCATCAGTTGATTGATCGTGATATCTGATTTCGGTGCCCTCAGCTTTGGCTGGCCGTTGCTGTCAAAACCGTCGAGTACCTGAATCTCTGCAATGTCGGGTACATAGTCACTGGCGGGAACATCCAGAGCTACCAGACCTTCTTCGACCAGCTGCATCAAGGCAGTGCCGGTCAGGGCCTTGGTGCAGGAAAAAATGGCGAACACGGAATCGGTGGCAATGGGCTCTGTTTTGCCCATTTCTCTCACCCCGGCAGTCCCTTCATAGACATTGGCCCCCTTGTCCGTGACCATGGCTACAACGCCCGGTGCCCCACCGGACTCTGCGACCGTATTCGTCAATACGCTGTCCGCCGCTTCTTTCAATCGATTATTCATTGTGGTTCCTTCTCTCATTGCCCTGCTTGTGGATATCAGGCGTTCCTATGGTTATTGATTTTGCTGTGCTGTTCAAGCGAGTGCAGGGCATATTTCTTTAGCGCCGGTGGGGTAAGAATCTCTGGGCCGTGTTTTCGTATAACCCGTCAGTACACAATGCAGGGGAGGTTCCCGGAAAAGGAATTTAAAGGTCTGGACTCTGTGGATCGAGGCCTTTTAAATTGGTGTTAATGTTTGCTGGAAGCCTGTTTAAAAAGCCTGGTGTCAATTTGATATTTCTTGATCCTCGATGCCAGTGTGGTGGGTTTGATGCCCAATAGCTGGGCCGCCCCTTCATGGCCAAACACCTTGCCATGGCATTTTTCCAGTGCCATCAGCAGATTGCGGCGTTCCTGTTGTTTAAGGTCGGAAGCCGTCAGCACACTGCTGTCCGGTTCCTCGCCAACCCGGGCAACGTTTTGTTGATCTCTGGTCAGCAGATCGCTGAATCTCAGTGTCGGTCCCTGGGCGAGTATGACCTGGCGTTCAATTACGTTTTCCAGTTCGCGGATATTTCCCGGCCAGTGATAATCCTTCAGTTTTTCCAGCTCACTGAGTGAAATTTTCAGGCCCTGCTTGTTGGTTCTGGTGCAGCTTTTTTTCAAAAAATGTTGGGTCAGGAGCGGGATATCCACTCTCCTCTCGCGCAGTGGTACCGACTCAATCGGGAAAACATTGAGTCGGAAATAAAGGTCTTCACGAAACTGGCCCCGCTGTACCTGTTCCTTGAGATTGCGGTTGGTGGCTGTGATGATGCGAACGTCCACACGGCGGGTTTTCGAGTCGCCCACGCGCTCAAACTGCTGCTCCTGTAAAACCCGCAGCAGCTTGCCCTGGAGGTGCAGGGGTATTTCGCCGACCTCGTCGAGGAATAGTGTGCCGCCGTTAGCCAGCTCAAACCGACCGGGTCGATCGTTGGTGGCGCCGGTGAAAGCGCCCCGGGTGTGACCGAAAAATTCGCTTTCGAACAGGTCCGCCGGAATGGCTGCACAGTTGACCCGGATCAGTGAGCGATTGGAGCGGTGGCTCATTTCGTGGATCGCTCTGGCAATCAGTTCTTTGCCGGTGCCGGATTCACCACTGATGAGCACAGTAGAGTCTGTCGGCGCAACCAGTTCAATTTTTTGCAGAATATGCTGCACGGCACCACTTTTACCGATGATCTGGTGATGATTGAATTCAGAGTTGATTTCTTCCTGCAAATAGGCATTTTCCAGTTCCAGCTGGTTTTTCAGTTTCTCCACTTCTGCCAGTGCTTCCAGGAGCCGTTTTCGGTCGGTTTTTTTCTGGGATATATCGCGAAAGATCACCACTGCGCCGACAATGAAGCCGTTGTCCCTGACCGGTGTGCTGGTGTATTCCACGTCGATGGGTTTGCCGGATTTGGTCCAGAATGTGTCGTCCTCCACCCGGTGAACCGTGCCGTCCCGGAACGCTTCGAAAATGGGGCACTCCTGCATATTGAAACGTGAGTGATCCGCGTGGGAGTGGTGCACCATGTTGTGCATATTCCTGCCGGCCAGTTCCTCCGCCCGGTAGCCGAGAATCCGCTCCGCCGCTGGGTTGACGAACGTGGTTATCCCATTGGCCTCCACCCCGTAGATGCCGTCACCGGCTGCATCCAGCAGCAGCTGGTTTTCCCGCTCAAACTCCTGGAACACCTGGGACACCCTGTTCCAGTGGCCGATACCCGACAGATAGTGTCGCTCGGCACTGGAGCGTTCACGCAACAGTTCCAGGTCATCGGCCCTTTGCAAACCGAGGAAGAGTTGAGGTTGGCCGCTGGAATCAGAGCAGCGGCCATTGACCTCCAGGCGGACTTCCCCGATGGCCGATTGCACCAGCAGGTGGTCACACCAGCCCCGCCCCTTTTCGATCAGTTCCTGGGTGAACAGGATCAGCGCCGGCAGGTTGGGTGCGAATAGCTGACTGGCCCGGCCGGACTGAATCTCAATGACATCCCTGTGTAGGAGTCGGCAGGCCTCCTGGTTGACGAACAGGACCCGGTCCTCGATCGGGTCGATCACCAGCTGTGCGGTGGCGGAATAATAGAAAAACCGTTCGTCCTGCATAGGGGCCTGCCGTTAAGTCCTGGGGGGTATCAATACAGCTAACAAATTTCGGGCCAATAACGACGAAAAATCGTTTTTTTGTCTACGACTTTTCGTGAACTACGACTTTTCGTAGATGCCATGGCGGCTTGTTGCCAGTTGTTTGTCTTTTTAAATCAAATATTTGGCGGTTGTCAGCAGGGTTGGCACCAAAGTTGCGATGTAGTAGGGCAGCAGTTGCTATCAATGCGAACAAGCAGGGTTTGATAGAACGCCGCTGCCCGTCCAAGAGCGGTTCTCAGGGTTCAGCGCACCAGCACAGTGCGCTGCCACAGCGTTAGCTACAAAACGAAGAGGAAATACATCATGGCGACGAAAAGTTTAGGTAACCCGTTTGATGCCGATACCAGCCTCACGCACACCAATGATTGTTCCTGCAGGTTATGTCAGGCCGAGTCTGTCAACCCCGGTGGTCTTACCGACGACCAGCGCCTGGTTTTGTTGGAGCAACAGGCTGAACAGGGTGAAGGCCACAGCCAATCGGCAGCAGCAGGGGGACTGTCCTTCAACAGTTCTGAAGATTTGCTCGACCGGGCAGTGGAAAGTGCCATTGTGCGCGGTATTTTTGGGCACAACGATACAAGTCGTCGAAATTTTATCCGGTTGATGGGTGGCGGTACCCTGGCCACGGTGCTCGGCAGCATGATCCCGCTGGAAAAAGTGAAAGCGGCGGTGAAGGAGTCGATGGGTCCACTGGAGAAAACCAAACTGAAAGTGGGTTTTGTGCCAATTACCTGTGCCACGCCGATTATTATGGCGCAGCCAATGGGTTTCTATGCAAAGTATGGCCTCGACGTGGACGTGATCAAGACAGCCGGTTGGGCGGTGGCCAGGGATATGTCCCTGAATGGGGAATACGATGCCTCTCACATGCTGACTCCCATGCCGCTGGCCATGTCCATGGGGGCGGGATCAACCGCGACCCCTTACATCATGCCGGCCGTGGAAAACATCAACGGTCAGGCCATTGTGCTCCACAACAAGCACAAGGATAAGCGCGACCCGAAACAGTGGAAGGGCTTCAAATTCGGGGTGCCCTTTGATTATTCCATGCACAACTTCCTGCTGCGCTATTACGTGGCGGAGCATGGGCTGGATCCGGATCAGGACATTCAGATCCGGGTCGTGCCGCCGCCGGAAATGGTGGCCAACCTCCGGGCCGGCAACCTGGATGGTTACCTGTCGCCAGATCCGTTCAACCAGCGTGCTGTGTTCGAAAAGATCGGCTTCCTGCATATTCTCACCAAGGATATCTGGGAGGGCCACCCCTGCTGTGCCTTTGCCTGTAGCCAGAAGTTCGCCACGGAGATGCCCAATACCTACGCAGCTCTGTTCAGGGCCATTGTGGATGCCACCCATTTTTCTGCCAAAGCGGAAAACCGTGAAGAAATCGCCCGGGCCATCTCGCCGAAAAACTATCTCAATCAGCCGGAAGTGGTGGTCAGGCAGGTTCTGACGGGTCGCTATGTGGATGGGTTGGAGGAGAAGATTTACGACGTTCCCGACCGCATTGATTTTGATCCCTTCCCCTGGCACTCCATGGCGGTATGGATACTCACCCAGATGAAACGCTGGGGTTATATCAGTGGTGATGTGGACTACAAGAAGATCGCCGAGCAGGTCTACGTGGCATCGGAAACCGGCAAGGTCATGGAGGAGCTGGGTTATACACCACCGGCGACCACCTACAAAAAACACATCATTATGGGCAAGACGTTTGATTACAACGAGCCCGAGGAATACATCAACAGCTTTGCCATCAAGAGGGTATGACATGGCGTCACTGAATATGAAGGCAACCCTGCTCTCGCTGCTGCTGTTACTGGTTGGGCTCGGCATCTGGGAGGCGATGAATCAGGCCCCTGCGGCCAGTACGGGGTTGTCGGAATATGAACGGATGATGGGCGGCGCGGATCAGGAGGCCCGCGTTCCACCCCCGTCCCAGGTGTTCAGCCACGCCTGGCATGAGCTGAGTGACCCTTTCTACGATGCCGGTCCCAATGACAAAGGTATCGGTATCCAGTTGGCCTATTCCCTCTATCGGGTGCTGACCGGCTATCTGGCGGCGGCGTTGATTGCGATACCGCTGGGTTTTGTTATTGGCATGTCGCCTCTGATGCACAAGGCACTCAATCCTTTTATCCAGGTACTGCGTCCCATCTCACCACTGGCCTGGATGCCCTTGGCTCTATTCATCATCAGGGACTCGGAGGGATCAGCCATTTTTGTGATCTTTATCTGTTCCATCTGGCCCATGTTGATCAATACCGCCTTTGGCGTGGCCAATGTCCGCACCGACTGGATCAAGGTGGCCCGTACCCATGAGCTGAGTCCATTGAAAACGGCCTTTCTGGTGATTCTACCGGCGGCAGCGCCCACTATTCTTACCGGAATGCGCATTTCCATTGGTATCGCCTGGCTGGTGATTGTCGCTGCCGAGATGCTGGTGGGTGGAACCGGTATCGGCTATTACGTCTGGAACGAGTGGAATAATCTGGAT
>Ga0098044_1001339_pt1 | contig 12898 bp, 34 predicted proteins | sample 10_taG_FD_75053 | JGI IMG/M metagenome (GOLD analysis project Ga0098044, IMG submission 75053) | Marine viral communities from the Subarctic Pacific Ocean - 10_ETSP_OMZ_AT15264 metaG | ecosystem: Environmental > Aquatic > Marine > Oceanic | place: Pacific Ocean | collected 2015-01-16 | reverse complement strand
TTCTTTTATATTTTAGTTTGTAAGTAGGGATCTACTTAATAATAATCAAATAAATAATTTATGTGGTTATGTTAGGAACTAGCTCGATACTTGCTTGCAAACGACTTTATCTACAAATAAGGTTTTAACCTTAAATTTCGGTGGAAGTTCTAATGGGATTCCTTGTTTGTAGAGTCTTTGGAGTGAGGGATACCTCGCTCCTGTGGGTGACTTCCCCTTGAGAAGGGGGAACTAGCGAACAAGCCTGTGATAAGCGGGCTAAGGTATGCGAATCTCCTGTGGTGGGAGTGGTGGAGTCCAATCGGATGAGCCAGAAACTCACCAGTTTTATTCGTAGTGCGAAGTAGGAACATTGAACTGATGTTTATCCCGAAAAGTTGAGAGTATACAGTAGTCTCTCCCCACATCTTTTTCCTCCCAAGTCTACTGTATGTTTGTGGACTTCTATGATTGGAACCCTCCTCGTTAATTCGGGGAGGGTTTTTGTTGACAAATGTCTGCCCATAGTACATACTGTCCTAATCATTAACCAACAAAGGATACAACATGAACTTACTACAGATGAAAACGCCCGTAAATTTAATCAAAACAATTCTCAAACAAATGGGTTATGTGGACGCAGAGCAATGCAAAGAGCTAGCCTCTTACTTCCCTAATGCCAAACTAATCATACAATGGGGATACCTCCCCAGAGAGGCGTGTCCTGCCCAAGGAGTTGCCCAACGAATTAAAGAGGTAGAGGACTCCAATCGCGACTATGTTCGCTCAGTATGGTTCACTGCCGATGATGTTAAATATCTCAGAGAAGTCTTTGAGGTTCCTCAACAATAACATGAATAATATAATATATGATAGAAAGCTCAATCTGTGCCTTAATTTTTGCCTCCGCAATAAACCCAACCAATGTAGCAATATACCTTCCATTACTTATGCTCACATTAGCCTTAATGGTTTATGACAATTTCAAACAAGCGGAATAACAAATACATATACCTCAAATACATAGATGAAATGACTTAGCTTAAATATAAAAATATTAAATAATTAAACTAGACCTTAATTGGTCTGGTTTTTTTGTGTCTGAATTCAAGGTTAACATTTGGTCATAACTTGTTGAATATCAACGACTTACGACGGCGCGCGGGGGGCGCCGCTGGCCTAACCCCTTGACAGTCAGGAACTTACGACTATTTTACTTAAAACGAAAAAAAAGCTTGCGTTTAACCCCGAATCTGTCATGATGGTTATTATGAAAGAAACAGTAAAAGTCCTAATGTCCCGCGATGGTTTAACCCAAGCCGAGGCGGTCAAACGAGTAATCGGTTTTTTCAAGACAATGGAAACCGATATTAGAGAGCATGGAGGTTGCCCCTCAGAATGGGAAAACGAGTTCGTCAGAGAGTTTGGTCTGGAGACAGATTTCTTTGAAGATTTCATCTTTAGGCTTGCATAAAATCCTGAACCCCTATATATTGGAGCAATGAAAACATACGAAAAGATCGAAGAAGTTATAGAACACCTTCTCTATTCTGAGATGGGTGGAGAGGTTGATTACAGCGACCCTTGGTATCCAACCTTCAAGTCTTTGCATGAGCTAAAAGAAAAAACATTCGAGGAAGAAGAGGGACTTCCATATTTCAGACCACAAACCGAGAACACCATAGACAAGAACGAAGCTAAAGATTTCAACGCTGAAAGTTTAGTCAACAAGGAGAAAAACTAATGCAACTCAAAGGAATAATCTCAATGTCGGAGTTTTATGAGCTAACTGAGGAGATCGCGCAATTGATTGACGATAAGCTCAACACGGACATAGATGATCTAAGTAACATCAACGATTTAATTGAAAAGCAAATTCAAGTAGCTTACAACGCACAACAAGTAGAAAACATACAAGTTAACGGAGGATAACAAAATGACGGATCAAGAAATTAAAGACACAGTAGAGAGTTGGAACTGGAATCTCAGCATCTTTGAGATATACGATGAGGTAAAGGACATGGGCAAATTTGGATACAATGGTAGCCAAACAGAAGACTTGAGTCGCTTGCTCAACCATGCGTATAATTACTTCAACTATGACTCAATGATTGCGGAGCTAATGAGCTTTCTTGGAGTGGAGATCACCGAAGAAAAAGAGTTGACAGAAGCCTCTTAATTTGAGAGAATACACACATGAATAACTTAACAGAACTAAGAGAACAACTCCAAGAGGATATAATAGCTTATTTCGATGGATATGTCGGAAGATTTAACATTGATGAAGTTTGCCAAATTATCGTTGACAGAGTAACAGAACTACAAGATAACCTAGAGGAAAATTAAAGATGATTAGCTACATCCACGACAACTGCGTTCTCCCTGCCTTAGATAAACCAATCTATGACAAGGACACCGACACCTATGATTTATACTACGAGGAAGCGAGTGCCCCCTCCTGCCCATATCATTTGGACAGAGACTTGATTTGTGTCCCATTTGACACAATTGATGAGGCGAACCGAGCTTACTTAAACACACAGCCAGAGGACAATACCAATGCGTAAACTAATAAACCGAATCAAACGATTCTTCAACCCTTTGTACAGCGTTGTCTATACAACTAAGGACGGAAGAACAGAAATGTACACCATCGACAAGCCAAGCCATACCAATGAATTTGGGAATGTTTCCCAGAACCTTCGGACGGCAGGCTTTCGGGCTTACTGTCATAACCGAGAGGGCGTACGCTCTTTTCGCTACGACCGCATAACCGCTCTAAACAAGGCTTAATCATGTCAGTATCTCCAGAACTTCTTTCCAGTCGCCGAGTGAGCGACCGAGAAATCTATAAACGAAAAACCATCGCGAAGATTAGCGACGCAGTGCGGGCCCTAGGCTACCAGCTTGCTTGCCGTGAAATTTACGGAGAAAATACTCCCGATTATTATAGGAAGAAAGACGAGCACAGAAATCTTCTCAATAAGCTTTACGCCCTGCAGAAAAAGGCCTGACCCTTAGCCGGTCCTAAGTTCTTGATATTCAACGACTTAGGCCGGCGCGGCCGGGCGCGCGCCGTCGTAAACCCTTGATAGCCAACGGGTTACAACTATTTTTTCTAAAACGAAAAAAAAGCTTGCAGTTAAGCCATATTCTGTCATACTGTATATTATGAAAGTTAAGGAATTAAAGATAAGAAAGCCGATCCTTTTCACTAAGGCACGACCTTTCAAAATGAAAAACAAAATCCTACCAAGGAAACAAAAGCATAAGGAGCAACTATAATGAACAGAATGAACTTTGAAGAAGACAACAACGACCTCGTTGACGATGCACAGAACTCCGAGTATGTAATGGAGGTATCCATGTCACTAATCCATGAAATTCTCATTGAGCCAAATGAGGACAAGCTCACTGAGGAGCAGTCCATGATACTAGTAACGATAGGAGAGGCATTTAGACTGATGGCGTCCAAGGCTCGTGCTCATGAACTAAGGAATGAACTTGGCGGGCAACATCCAGATTCAGTAAATTAAAACTTGACTAAAAGCAAAACTTACTGTATATTATATTTTAACATTAACAATAAGAACTAGGAAAAAATTATGATAACTCAAAAATCCAATCTCTCAATTTGCGGTGGCGATCACGATGTAGTGACTCTCTCAAGAGTAAAGGCTACAAAAACTCCCGACACCACTTATCGGTCAAAGTTGCGGAAGGACGGCACTCAGTCCGTTTCGCATCAATGCATCCCTCATATCGAAATGATTGATCGGTTGCGTGGAGAACTGACAAGGCGAGACTTCCAGATTCAAGGCGAATGCCACAACCTTGCCCACAACAGAAAAAGTGGTAACGAGGGTGATCGTTATTTCGGTTTGTTCCAAGTCAGTCATGGCTTGCGTAAAGGAAACGATGAAAGGGCAACCATTATAGGCTTGCGTAACGCTCACGATAAAGCATTCTCCGCAGGAATTTGTGCAGGGGATTCGCCTTTCGTTTGCGACAATCTAATTTTCTCTAATGAGGTGACTGTCAGTCGGAAGCATACTGGTGACTACGATAACCTTTTGCAGGAAGTTAGTTCTAAAATCCAAGAGGCACTTGGAAAGGTTTTCGGAATGTGGAACAAGCAAGACAGTCGCATTGATGCCTATAAGAATCGGGAAATCTCCAACAGCGAGGCTAACGATCTAATCATCAAGGCTTATCAAGCGGATGCGTTGAATGTGACGCAAATTCCAGATGTTCTCAACCAATGGGAATCTAGCGATCACCCCGAATTTTGGGATAGGAATGTCAACTCTCTTTACAACGCCTTCACGGAAGTCTACAAAGGCAATCTGGGTTTGCGTGGAGGAACTAATCTCGTCAAGCGATCCGATGGACTGCATTCGGTTTTCGATCCCTTTGCAGGTTTGCTTTCAAAGGAAGTCGTAGAGGTGGAAGCTGAAACAGTAAACGCTTAAAGGCGAAATACACCCTAGTCAAATAATTCCCATTCGCGAGAGTGGGGATTTTTTTGTGCCCTAGGACAAGGTTAACATATCGTCCTAAGTTACTGACTATCAACGACTTAGGACGGCGCGGCGGGGCGCGCGCTGGCGCAAACCCTTGGCAGTCAACGAGTTATAACTATTTTCAATTAAATGCATTTTCTATTTGCGTTTTAAGGGGAATGCCTCTATATTGTTATTATGTTAAGACAAAGAAATCCAAACGACCCACGATATAAGATCGACATCACTAAAAAGGTTTTTGTTTATAAGAACCTCCACCAAGACTGTTGGTCTATTAAACAAGGGGGACTTGTCAAGGTTCATGCCACCGAGCTTAATCTCTGGATGTGCGACTTCAGGGTCAACCAAAAAGGTAGAGAAAAAGTTCTCCGAGAGAAGAGAAAGAATGTTCACGCAGGAGTTCGTGGTTACATGACCGAGTCAACTTGGGACACTTATCCCGAAGATTTATTTGAGGAGGTAACCTACAACCCCTATAAGTACAAGTCCTTCGTCATGAAAGATACCGAAGCTTCCCGTTGGTTCGCCAATCAAGTTCGCCTTAAACCTAACAAAGTACTAGTAACACCATCATGAAGCAATCAGAAATCAGAAAACTCATTCTCGACATAACCAAAGGCAATCTCAGGTATGCCGACCCTCAAGACGACATATGCAAAGAGGCGACTGCTCGCTACAACAAAGATAAAGTGGGGCAAGAGGGATATACAATTCAATCCGCAGAAGAAGTCCTTGAGGATATTATCGTAGACTTAAAGAGCTTGCAAAGAGAATTGCAAATTAAACAATCCATTTACCGACCAAACGGATTCTCCGTTGAGGAAGCAATCAAAGATAACCAATAAAACTATGAGCAGTTACGCAGAACAAGAACAAGACGCAAGAGAATACGCCGACCTAACAAGACAATTCGTGGAAGAACGATTGCTTGAGCCAACTGATCCCCATGATGGGTGCTATCTTCTCGTTGATGACGATTCAATCGAAGAGCCTGTTGCATTCGGGTCAATAGAGGGGGCAACCGACTGGTGCGGGTGCTACGAAAACTATACTGTTTACAAACTAAAGAAAGTATTGTAAAAAGTTCTAAATACTAGGGTGGTAGAATTGGCTATACGGGAGACTGCAAATCTCCGTCGATGCGGGTTCAAGTCCCGTCCCTAGTTCCATTTTTTCACAACTCACTGCACATCAACGACTTAGGACGGCGCGCCGTCGCGCGCGCCGTCGTAAACCCTTGATGGCCAAGCAGTTACGACTATTTTCAATTAAATGCGTTTTCTACTTGCGTTTTGAGCAAAACGGGTCTACATTATATACATGAACGATCAAAGAAAACTAAAGAAAGAGCTACAAAACATTATCGATCAACACCTTGCCGAAGCAAACGAGGGTTCCATAGCTAGTCAAATGGCAGTCGTGGAAGCTCAAAGTCGTCTGGACAAACTGGTAAACAATCCAGACCCAGCGCTTGCGCCAATTATCTTCAACGGCAAACTTCTATTCATAAAGTAGCAAAAACCCTTGACAACAATTAAAAACTATACTATATTAAAGGCATGATCAAACAAACTCTACTCACGGCAGGAAATGCCAAAATTGTAAAAGGCGAAAAACTTGGGTATGTTACCAAGGGGATTCATTTAGCTCCAGCGAATTTGTCGGGCTATGAGGCTTGCCAATGGCGAAGCAAAGGTTGCACAATGGCTTGCCTAAACACGGCTGGTCGTGGACAAATGGAAAGAACGCAAGACTCCAGAATTGCCAAGACAAAACTTTTCTTTGAGCAAAAACTTGCGTTCATGGAAAAACTTTCAAAGGAAATTGCCTCAAGTATAAAGTCGGCAGTAAAGAAAGATATGACGGCAGTCTTTCGCCCCAACCTTACAAGCGATTTGACTTGGGAAAACATTGAGGATGCAAATGGGCAAACTCTTATGCAAAAGTTTCCCGACATACAATTTTACGACTACACCAAGTCATTTATGCGTATGGCTCAATTTATTAATCGCAATCCCGATTTTCCAAGCAACTACCATTTGACTTTTTCAGCTTCCGAGCATAACCAAAAGTTGGTGGAAATGGTTTTGCAAATGGGCGGTAATGTCGCAATTGTTTTCCGTGGGCAACTCCCAAAGACTTGGAAAGGTTTTGAAGTTATCAATGGTGACGAAAACGATTTGCGTTTCCTTGACAAGCAAGGTGGTTATGTTGTCGGGCTTATCGAAAAAGGTCTCGCCAAGAAAGACGAAACGGGTTTCGTTCAAGAGGGGGTCAACTCATAAGCCACTATCGTCCACTTTCCTAAGTGATTGACAGTCAACGACTTAGGCGGGCGCGGCGGGGCGCGCGCCGTCGTAAACCCTTGATAGTCAACGGTTTAGAACTATTTTCGTTTATTTGCATTTTGTGCTTGCGGTTTGGGGCGAATGGGTCTATATTGTTTGTATGATTACGATTGAAAAGAATAAAAATTTCAAAGGTTACCTAAACATTTTTGTTGGTGGTTTTCTCTTTGACCAAGTTAAAAGCCGAGCTAACGCAATGAAGATTGCGAGCGATCTTGCCGTCCAACGGCAGGAAAAAGGATATACCTTTCTGGGATCACCCAAGTTGATCTCTCACAGTGAACTGCTACATGGAGGAAAGTAAGATTATGAGCAAACCAAAATTAACTCACGCCCAATGCCTTGCTATCGCTAAAAAGGAAGAGGAGGCACGCATTAAAGATTTACTCGAACAATGCGGAATGCTTTGTGATGATATTTCCAGAGTCTCCCAACGCAACGCCAGAGAAGAGAAAATGCATTCTCGCTATGCGTATTTTGATGTTGAAGAACAGAAAAGAAAGAGAAAAAAAGATCTTGCAATTTAACCTAAACTAGGGTACATTATATATTATGGAAACACAAAGAGAAGAACTAACCGAATGGGAACGCCGAGTCTTTACCGAGACTATTCAACGAGTAGAGGACAAAAAACCTCCCTTGACCTTGGACGAGGTTGAACAGATCAAGGAAGATGCCTTGACCGAATCCTTAGTCGCAGAGCATGGACTACTTGAGACTAAAGGGGAAGATGTTCAAGACGAAATGCAGTTCCTTGGCACAGATCAAGCCGAGAACCTTGACGAAGAGGACGAATCCGTTTTTGCCGTAAGTCCAGAACTGAGAGAAGCATTGGAGGGAAAGCGATAATGGAGGCACTATTAATTTTCGGGTGCATTCTCTTGCCACCTTTGGGCATAGTAATTTTCAACACTTGGGTCGATTTCCTAGACCTTTAACCATAACAAGGATAACATCATGCAATCTGAATTCTCATTCGTAGAAAAGTCAAACGCCGTTGCTCGTTACGAGCCACAAAATGTAAATCGTCAAGGCGACAAGCTCTGGTTTACTTATATCAATAAGGGGGGCGTTGCCGTCAATGCCTTTTACGAGTATAGCACTCGCAGTTTCAAGTCTGTCGTCAAAGGCGACCAGTACGGGGAAGGCGTTGCGATTCGCAACCTTGTAGCAAAACCACTCATCGAGAGTGTCTTTCGATGAACTATCCGCACTTTCCCTTTCATGTCGTTGCCGTGGACAAGACCACGGGGCGACCACGCGTTGAATTGATTTACGCACCCAACGCGGAAGACGCCAAAGGTTTTATTGCTGACTACCAGCCTAATTGGATAATCGTAGGCGTTCAGTAGTAAGTCGTTGATACTCAATGACTTAGGCCGGGGCGGCCGGGCGCGCGCTGGCGCAAACCCTTGGCGCTCAACGGTTTAGAACTATTTTTTAAAAAAATGCGTTTTCTGCTTGCGTTTTGCTAGTAATGGGGCTATATTATTATTATGAACGATTCAAAGAATAGAACCTTCCACACGATCAAGGATTTTGTTGATCTAGATTTTCACGCACATCGCACGACCCATAATGCGATTCAAGCCAAGCTTGACCTTGGTAACGGAATTCAAATTTCCGTTGTATCTCACAAGGATAATGAGCCGAGCTTTGGCGGTCTTTATGGAAACGCATCCAATGGCACTTACGAAGTCGCCGTGTTTCAAAATGATGATTTCGTTCCGCTTTCTACTGCGGATGATGTTATAGGTTGGCAAACCAAGGATGACATAAACGACCTTATGAGCAAGTTACAAGGTAACCCAGACAAGGTTGGCGACTTCATTGACGGACTACATCTTGCGAAGAGCGAAATGAGATCTTATTTAGACCTTGACAACCCACATATAAACTGAGAGGATATACAACATGGATACGCAACTGCAAAATTACCAAGCCTTAAAAAACGGAGTACCAGTACCAATGTCCAAAGGGACTTTACAAGAGGTCATTGACTGGATTAGAGTACTAGAAAGCGGGCTTGATCGCTACACACAGCATTCACCATATACAATAGAAAGAATATAATTATGATAAGCACAATCACAGAATGGGATTTTATTAAAGCCTTTGATCGGATGAATCGGTCAGCAAACTTTTCTGTCGAAGGGCGGAAAGCATTGTTCGATTTCTTTGAAGAGCAAGATCCAGCGATGGAGCTGGACGTCATTGCAATTTGTTGCGAGTTCTCAGAATACGACGACCTTGACGAGCTCAAGGCAGATTATTCTCATTCCGTTCCCGATGGAATGGAAGACGATGAAGACGTGCTGGAGCATTTCCAGAACGAAACTTTAGTTTTCGAATTGCCTCTGGGTGGCTTGGTCATTCAAGCCTTCTAAATAGGGAATAGGGAACCGCTAAATAGCAGATAGGGAACCGCTAAATAGCAGATAGGGAACCGCTAAATAGCAGATAGGGAACCGCTAAATAGCAAATACGCCCTTCTCAAACAACCAGCCCAGACGGGTTTTTTTGAGCGTGCAATATTTTTATTGTGCGCTTAATTATTTATTGTAGTGCAATTTTCCATAACCCTTTACCAGTCAACGACTTACGACGATTCCCCCGGGACCGCGCCGTCGTAAGTGCTTGACACTCAACGACTTACGCAGATTTTTGTCACCGCGCAAAAAAGCCCTCAAAAGAGGGCTTGTGTTTTTTGTGTTTATTTGGTGAGGTTTAACCCAAGGCAACCGCCAGAAACTTGGAGCGATTAAAACGCGGATTGACTGCCTCGAATTGATCCGCGAGATTCGCGGCGAGCGTTGTGAGAATGTTTTCAGCTTGCCCTGCGGGAGCCATGCGAAAAGAAAGATTGATAGTCTCGGCGACTGCTACGAAGTGTTTAGTTGTCATAATGTTTTTGTGTTTTTGTGTTTTATAGTTGAATATTGGAAACTGGTTTGCGGAGATCTTCAAGCGAAGCTTCCCAAGCGAGTTTTTGAACGAGTCGCCTATTGGCTTCCTTTTCAGCTTTGAGATGCTTTGGCTCTTGGAGCTTTTGCACGGCGTTGGCGTGTCTCCGAAGAGATGCGAAAAATTCTTTTGTTGCTTTGTCCATGGTATAAAGGTAACCCAATTGTGATGATTTGTCAAACGATTTCGCGAAGTTTTTTCAAACTTGCTGATCGCAATGCCTTGCGAAAAGCTCACGCTTGACATTACCGATTTCTTGGCGATGCCAATTGACTTGAACGGAACGAGTTCCGCGAGTGCTCGCAGTGCGAGATTTGGCGAGCTTGCCTTGCCACCATGCAAGATCGCTTTTGAGTTTGGCAAGACGCTTTTCTAGTTGTGTGATTGTCATAATTTTTTTTAACCTTTCTTAACTTAACTTGCTATAACATACCGCCGTTTTACCCTAAAGTCAAACGATTTGCAAAGTTTTTTTATGTCGTAAAGCATTGATTGTCAGGGAGTTACAGAAGCAGGTGAAAAAAAGTTTGTTTATTTTTGTGCTTTTTTGATTTTTGTCGTAAGTGCCTCACAGCCAACGACTTACGACGCTGGGCGCGGGCGCGCGCCGTCGTAAGTGCTTGATAGTCAACGACTTACAAGACTTCCACCCACCAGTAGCCTTCCGACTCGGTGACAATGGCGTCCCACCCGTTTAGCCCTTTCTGATAGGCAAAGGTTCTTGCGGCGTGTTCGTGTACGAATTTATACATTGTGTTTTTTGTGTTTTTTGTGTTTATTGTGGTAAGCTGATCCCTGCGTCGTCAAGCCATTCTTTGAAAGCAAAAACAGAATGCCCTTGCGTCAACGGCACTCGCTCGGATATGTCCACAAGGCGATTGGCTTGCCAATTTTTTTCAAAACATGGTTGCCCGATTTGAATGTCATATTTTTCTGGCTCTCTGTCGGGGTGATCGCTGGAGCAGATTATAGGCATTCCGTTGTTGCCTAATTTAGTTAAAACCCAAAAGGCTTGCATGAGATTATTTCCCGTGAATGGTGACCGACTGGATTCCCCAATCACGAATGGAAAGAATCTCGAAGCCTTGAGAAAAAGTTCTGTCGAGAACTTTCTGCCATTGTTCCCTCGTGGGAGCTTCGTCTTGCAACGGATGCGTAGGAAAGACCCTCAACATTGAGCCATTAGCTTTTAAGATTTTCACTTCCGCTTGGCGGAACTCTACTGTCTTTTCTGGTAACATATTATTAAGGTAAACTATTTTGAGTGTTTTGTCAAGTCTATTCGGAAATTGTTTCAAGAAACTTTGACCGCATTGTCCTTGTGCATAAAATGCGTTTGCTTGTGTTCTTTTGCAAGCTCATTGGCGAAAGCCTTTGCCTTGACTCTACCTTGAACTTCTCGAACAAGTTTGCCAAAGGCAAAGACATTAAAAAAACCTTGTACATTTTCATTCTTTTCTGTTCTTATCATACCTAAACAATAGACCAGTTTTGCCCGAAAGTCAAGCGATTCGGCGAAAACAATTCGACTTTTGTTTCTGCACGATTCTCTTGCGTTTGGTTGCGTTAAACACAAAAGGCTTTTTGTGTTGGGGCGGTGCGATTGCGTAAGGATATTGCGTAAGTGCCTGATAGCCAACGACTTACGACGCCGGGCGCGGGGGCGCGCCGTCGTAAGTGCTTGATGTTCAGCGACTTACAGAACCAAGAGAGCTGGCTCTGGTGGTGGTGGCGGGAGTGGGTCGCCCTGCGTTCGGATTAGTTGCTGTGCTTGTGTTTCGCTCATGTTGTTGTGTTTTTTGTGTTTATTATATTTTAGTTGCGGAAGTTACCTTAGTGCATTTCCAGACCCAAGTGCCTCCATCCATGCCCTTGTAGTATCTCAAGACTGCTTGCCAGACATTTTTGCCGTTAGACTGTACGCGGAAAGAGTGCGAGCTAGTGCGGTTTTGCACTTGGAGCATATAGGCGTCACCAGTACGATGAGCTTGCCAGCGGGCATTGTTCTTGCGAGCAAGACCAGCTTGAGCCTTCGTCAAGGGAGTGCGAGATACTTTCGGAGCAGTAGCCTTTGCGTGTATTCTGGCAAGGTTCGCTGGAGTAGTTGCGTCCAAAACTATTTTCAGAACATCTAAGTTTATGATCTTATTGTCATTCATACTTATAACATAAAGCAGTTTCGCCCGAAAGTCAAGCGATTCGGCAAAAACAATTCGACTTTTGTTTCTGCACGATTCTCTTGCGTTTGGTTGCGTTAAACACAAAAGGCTTTTTGTGTTGGGGCGGTGCGATTGCGTAAGGATATTGCGTAAGTGTCTGATAGCCAACGACTTACGACGCTGGGCGCGGGGGCGCGCCGTCGTAAGTGCTTGACTGTCAACGACTTATGAAGCTCAGAGCGTTATAGCCAGCCAGCCCACAAAGGTAGTCAGGGCGATTGTCCATAAAAGGCAGAGAGTGAATGATATTAGTTCGTTCATGTTTTTTTGTGTTTTTTGTGTTTTTTGTATTTATTTCCAGTTATTAAGTTCTCGCTTGAGATCCAGAGCAAGTTTGGCGTAGGTGTTAGCCATGCCAAGGCGGTAAATCATTTTGCTTGTATCGTTACGCTTTTCGGCTGACCTAGCCAAGAAAGTCCATTCCTGAGCGAGTGCCTCATTGACGGCAAGCTCGGTTTTTAATTCTGTTATTTTGTCCATGGTGATTTACCTTGTGGCTGATTGAATGCCGTGGTGACTCTCAAAAGTCACTAGCTTGATTGGCTTGCGTGGATGCTTCCAGTCGGCGAAAGCCTTTTCGCAAAAGTCCAACTCTGTCGGGTTGGCTTTCTTGGTGACGCCAATGCGAGCCAAAGCAAAGAACTTTTCTTCTTGCTTAGTGATGGAATTCCATCGGGTGATCTCTACTTTAGCTTCGCTAAATTCTACTTTTACTGTTTTAATCATATTATAAAGGTAATCTAGTTTTGTTGATTTGTCAAATTTATTTGCAAGTTTTTTAGACTTGCTCGTTGCAATGCCTTGCAAAAGCAATGCCTTTAAGCTCGACAATTTCCTTGCGGAGCATTGAGCAATGCTTTGCACG
>Ga0098044_1001337_pt1 | contig 12905 bp, 16 predicted proteins | sample 10_taG_FD_75053 | JGI IMG/M metagenome (GOLD analysis project Ga0098044, IMG submission 75053) | Marine viral communities from the Subarctic Pacific Ocean - 10_ETSP_OMZ_AT15264 metaG | ecosystem: Environmental > Aquatic > Marine > Oceanic | place: Pacific Ocean | collected 2015-01-16 | reverse complement strand
TGAGGTCTCGAAGGAGCGGCAGGAGCCCCCTGAGGAGGGGGCGGTCCGACAGCACGCCCCCCGACAATACGAGGAGGTCTGTTGGGGTTAGAGCGAGCGCCCGTTACCCCGCCACCTTCTGCAGCTTGTCGAGATTCTATGATCAAACGCTCTCGTTCATCTTGCGGCATAGATTGCCACGCCTGCCGGGTATGCCCTGGCAAGGGATTCATTAACTCACGAGCCTGGATAGGTGGGTAGGGCTGGTCTGGCATTTCTTATCTCCTACTCCTTGGCCTTGGCCTGAGGTGCTTCGTCAAGAGCTTCAAAAATCCCTCGTAGTTTGGAAACCTGTCGTACTACTTTCTCTCCGCTTGGAGTAGTTCCTACTTGCTCTAGCTGCGGCATTGTTCCGCGAGCAACCGGTCTTCCCTCTGGAGGGTTTCCCTTTTCTTTCAAATGCGCTGCGCGAGATTCTAAAATCAAACGCTTTCTCTCGTCTTCGGGCAGCTCTTGCCACGCCTGCCGGGATATGCCCGGCAAGGGGTTCATTATTTCTTTAGCCTGGATAGCTGGATAGGGCTGGTCTGGCATTTCTTATCTCCTACCTCGTTCCTGGCTCAAATGCCTGGGGGGTTCCTTTCCGTAGATCTTGCATTAGTTCGGGGAACTCTTTTTCAATACCTGTGACGCTCTCTTCTAAGAACTCAGAGCGATCTGTTCTTAGCGGCTTGTCCCACTGGTGTTCTTCTACTCCAAGGCCAAAGGGCGCAGTCCCCGGCATATCGAAGGCAGACACACCATGCGCTCTCTCGGGTGCTGTTGGATCACGATGATGTGCTTGCCCTGCCCTACGCCAGTCACCGGTCTTACGATGTCCAGGGACTTTCTCTTGTAGTTCTTTATATGCCCTCTCTGCCTCGTCGCTCTTTCGTTTAATGAAGAGGAGGTCCTCCCATATCTTTTCCTGGTTCTCAGGAGCGAGCAGCCTGGGGGCTTTTTCGCTAAGAGCATCGATCTTAGACTGGTGGTAGTGATGCCACGGAGTCTCCCCGTATTTAGACGGAGCACTGGTCGTCCTTAACGCAGCTGTGTAGTCCTGCTCTGCGTCAAGAGCTTTACGGATATGACGCCAACCGACCCTGTCCTCCGTCAACTCTGCGAGAGGAACGCCCCAGCGGCTCTCAAAGTTAGAAAGGTATTGATCCATGCGCGGCTTGTACTTCCGCTGCAAGGCGATTAGTTCCTTTTCCCACTCCGCTTCACTTCGGAACCCCTCCGCTGCCTCTCGTGGGGTTTGCCCCTCAAGAACAGCCGCGTCGTGCGCTTGAACGACTTCGATGTCCTCAAGCTCTGGAAGAGTGAGCTTTCCTTTAGACATCTCCTAATATCCACCGGGCAGCATACCGCCGGGACCGCCCGGTCCCATCGGAGGTCCACCTGCGGGGGCTCCCATGCCCATATCCGGTCCTGCCGCCATCATGTCTGGGGGCATCTCCTCCATGGGCATCTCTTCGCCGCCTTCCGCCTGAGCAGCGAGCTTCTCAAGCTCCATGCGAAGCTGGAAGTCTTCTTCGAGCCGGTCGGCGAGCTCTTGCGGGGTCAAGTCCGCTAGATCTGCTCTCTGTCCTGATGCGTTCCAGATGGCCGCGGCGTTCTCCGCGCCGACGACTGCCTCCAAGGGCGCGAGGTCTACTGCCTCGGGAGTCTCCTCGGGAGCCGCCTCATCGGGCATGGGAGCTTCTTCTGCCGCCATGTCGTCTTCGGGGGGAAGGGCGTCCATGTCTGCCTGCACTTCGGGGGGTAGTTCAGCCATAGCGGCCTCCGTGTCTCCAGCAAGGATTGCGTCCACAATCTCAAGAACTGGTCTGAGTTGTTTGTTGTAGCTAATGCTCCGTTCACCGGAGTCTTCTGTATCCTCGCGTTCAGCCACGACGGCTCCCACAATAATAGCAAGTATAGACTATTCCGATTGACCTTCTTCGGGCAAGTCGGAAGATAGGGTTGACTCAGCTAACTCGAAGGCGACAGCAGTTCCGTACATCAAGATAGCCTTGTTAGGGACCTTGCGTCGATCTCCAGTCATCGTGTCTTCGTATACGGTCATGTCGTAGGGCAGGAGCTCTACGACTCGGCGCAGTGTCCGGAAGTGAGTAGTGGCGCGTTGATTGGCTTCTGCAAGCAAAGAAGGATCCGGCATTAGTGTCCCCAACTTCCCGCAGCCTTGCCCACCGACCCGACCTTCTTACCGGCAGCTTTCATGGCCGCGTCAGGATTCTTATTCTGGGCGATAGCCTTTCGCTTAGCTTCCGCTTGGTGGGCATTTCCCTTTTCTTTTACTTCAGACATTAGAGAAGCGTCGATGTTCCGGCTCTTTCGATCTACCCACTGCTTGTGCATTCGCTCATCGATGCGGGTGTCTTTCTGGGTTTGAGTCTCCGAGTCGACCTCTACCCGGTGTCCGGGGAAGCGCTCTTCGATGACACTGACTGCGCGGTTGTAGTCTTCGCGCGTCTCGCAGTACCCGAGAACGCCCATGTCGATGGGCGTGAACGATCCAATGCCATCGCCGCCGACGCCTGGAAACTTGCCATGGGACCAGTCAATAGACCGCTCTCCACCACACTCCGGGCAGGCGGGAGGACCCTTCGACTTCCGATAGAAGACGTGAGAGTCCTGCCCACCGCAGGAGTTGCACTTCAGACCATGAGCAACGAACGCCATCCGTTACTTTCCCTTCTTCTTTAGAGGAGGCATTGCCTGCTTCATCTCCGCCCGCTTCATCTTCTCAATGAGAGCCTGAACATCTTCGCCCTTCGCGGGGCCCTCAATCTTCCCGGTCTTCCCACCAGAAGCCTCCAACTCTCCGAGAGGGGAGTCTTCAAAACTCTTCTTAGGCTCCTTAATTTTTAAGCCCTTTTCATCCTTCTTATCACTGATGACCTTGTCGCCCATCTTGATCTTCTCTTCAGTAATCTTGCCTTCAGCCATAATATTTCTCCCTCTGACCTAACTGGTCTGATAAATAGATTCTCTCATCTTCGGACAGCTCTTGCCAAGCAGCGGCTCTGGTTTCTTTATCTATTAACTGCGGAGCCCACGACGGGTGGGGTTTCTTCAGCTTCCACCGCTCGTTGCCCTTGATCTCTCTGACGGGAACAGACGCCTGCTCTTGCTCTTGCTCAGCCATCACTTTCTCTTGTTTAGCGCCTGTTTAAGGGCTGCTTTGGTCTTTATACCACGGTTCTTAGAGCTGCTCATTGCCACAAGATTAGCCGGCTTGTTATCTCGCGGGTTGCCGTTTTTATGGTGCGCGTCTTTCCCCGGTCCGGGCTTGACGATTGCGTTTGCTGCGTTTCTGCCCGCTCGATCTCTTTTATCGGCCTCGGAAGAGTGATCTCTCTTGTACTCTTTCTTGTAGTCCCTCTCGTCGTTGGGCGTAGGCATTACTTCTTCTTCGCCTTAGACAAGGCAATGGCAATAGCCTGCTTTTGTGGCTTACCGTGGGATTTGTACTTCTTAATGTCCTTGGAGACTTTGTCTTTCTTAGCCATCAGCCTGCCTCTCTAATAGGTGCTCCGCCTCCTGCTGCCATGCTCTCTTCTGGCGTTGCTTCCATTCCTGCGGGTGTTCCTGCTCCCATCATTTCGAGAAGGGCTAACTCTTCTGGAGAGGGGGCTCCTCCGCCACCTCCAGGCGGTGCCGCTGCCCCTCCGAGGGCCATCTGCTGCTGTTGCGCCATCTGCTCTTGCGCGACTGCTGCCACGTCTTCCTCGGGCATAAGCAGCTTGGTCGGAAAGCCGAGTCCCTTCACGATCTCTTCAGTAAGGCGCCGAGCGTCGATGTTGGGATCTTGCTGGAGCAGCGGAATAAGCTGAAGCAACGTCTCGACCATGACCGCTGGGTTGGTCTTAATCGGGTTGTAGCTCACCATCTCGAAGGCGACTTCTACGTCCTTAATAGTGTCGAGGCTGACGGACGCCCACTTCCGGTCTCCTGCGATACGGATCATTTTCTCTCCGCGCATGTACTTACGGCACAGGAAGTAGCACTTAGCAGCTAAGTCTTCTAAGGCATCGTTGAGATGTCCCTCGCGAGTTGCCAGACGGTTCTTCATCTGGGCATCGATAATCGCCATCTCGGTAGCGGTACGAGCACCGACGACCTGACCTCGGGCTGCCTCGGCCAGCGCTGAGATAAATGCCGCGTCGTTTTCCTGTCGGTCGATAAAGGCGACAACACCCTGGGGGGTTTGAGGAATCGGCATCTCGTAGAACAGAGAAGCTATCGAGCGCAGAGCTTCGGAGTTCTGAGGGGCCATGCCAACGAACGAACCCGCTGTAGCTTCCACTGCTTTGTTGAGGTCTTCTTCGCTGATCCGACCCGCGTCATAGAGGACCCGCGGGACCTGCAGGTAAGTGATCCTCTTCATGTGAGTCAACAAGTCGTTGACAGTCTCTTGCTGGTTGAGGACCAGCTGTACTTCCGACAGCCCCAGGCAATCTACTCCCGACTGGTTCAGGCTGAACATCGAGTAGGGGATGTACTCGATGTCGTCTTCGAAGACTACTTGATCTAACTGACGCACATAGTGCTTGACCTTGTTGGTCTCTCGATCGTAGTACTCCCAGACCGTGATCCATTCGAAAGCGTCTCGAACGGAGTCCGTTGCTGCAGCCTTCTGCTCTGCACCCAGCATCCACGTCGGGTAGCGGTCTGGCTGGACATCGGCCAGCTTAGCCTTATACCTGCCCGACTCGACTCGGGCCTTAAACTCGGCATAAGGAACCACGGTGGCTTCGAGCCAGTACTTAATGTCGTCCACATCTCGTACTGTTAGATCAAAGAATACCGTAGATGGGTCGCACACCTTAATCGTGGGCGTGTCTGTTTCCGTGTTCCAGCTGGTCTTAAAGATCCCTCTCTTGCAGAGGACTGCGTCGATAAGGGCTGTGGCTGCTCGGCGCCGCATCCGGTTTTCTCGGAACACGTATTCCAACAAACCCGTCGCGGAGGGCGCCGCTTCAGAGCTCCTCTGGTTCTGCGGCATCGCAGCTACTTGCGGATTAGGCCCCAGAAGTGCGGACACGGCGGTGTCTGCGATTGCGTAGATGAGGTTCTTAGAGCATAGGTGGAGGTTGTTATTCCTCTCAATCTCTCCGGAGGTATTAGTCCAGAAGTCCCCTCGATAATACCGACGGGCTTTATCAAAAGACTTCTTCTCGTTCTGTTCGTAGAACTGCTTATGGCGATCGATGAGAGTTGAGAGCTTAGGCATTTGCTCGAAGATCCTCCTACATCCACTCACGAGGTGGCGGTTTGAATAGGCTGGTAGCCTTTTCTGTGGCCCGCCCCTTATGACGGTCTAAATCTCTAACAGTGAGCTGTCCAGGGACACGCTCTTCTGGCTCGGCCTCGATATTAGCCCGTGTAAAGAATCTTCGCGATAAGACGTCTGCCGCCATTACGGCTGTTCGGGCACGGTCGAAGTGATGTGTTGTGCCGTCAAGGCCCTTCACGCGCTTCTTTGTGCTACCGTCATAATTAACCAGCTGGTGCAACATGCCGCGGCTTCTAATGTCAATCTCTTCTTGTCGGATCATTTGCACTAATCGCGCTTCCGCTTCTTGAATGCGCTTAGACGTCGCGTACCAGCCGGGGTGATTGCGGTCTGTCCACATCAGGTTCTGGCACCCTTTGTCTTTAAGGACAGCGATACACGCAGTGGCATTAGACTCAACGCAGAGCAAGGCGCTGTTGTAGTGCCTCTGTATGCTCATGAGCCTGTGTGCAAATCTTCCGGGATCTTCTCTATCTTCCCAGAAGGCGACCTCTTTACGCTCCAGCGCATCCCATACGGTCAGCGCGCTTTTGTCTCCAGACCCTCCGAAGCCCGCGGGGTCGGCAGTAATCAAGTACTTTACTCCGGGCTTAGGCATCTCCAGAACGGAGCAGCCGAGAGGTCCGGTCACTGGGTCTGGCACAGCACGAGCCAGGAGGGGCTTTAGAACCTCTATCGGCATGACAGGAGCGAGAGATCCCAGCCACCCGTCATAAGGGTCAGACGGATACTTGGCGCAGAATAGACGAGTATCTCCGACGAACTCCGTGTTTAGAGCACTGCGCCTAAAGGCCATATTGCCCAGGTCCATGCCCTCGTGTCGCTCCATATAAGCCTGCTCTTCGAGCGTGAGCTTCATGTCGGGGTCTTCGATTCTACAACTGTCGTCGTCCCACCAGTCTAAGAACAAGGGGTTGAAGCGGCTCTTGCCCTCCAGCGCTGACTGCCACATCTGCTCGTGGTGAGACCCGGCGCGTCCTGGCGTCGACTCTAATATGACACGGGCATTGGGTCGCTTATTGACCGTCGGGAAGATATTGATGGCTGCCTTACGCTGCCACTGTGCTTCACCAAACTCGGTGATGACCAGTCGATCGATCGAACGACCGATAGCAGGAGAACGACCGCCCGCGGTTAGAACCTTGATTCCGCCGCCGTGGCAGAAGTGCATCTGCGTCGTTCCTGCCTTTCGCCCCTTGGCCATGGGCGTTCTGACAGAGTCGGGTAAGCGGTTGTAGGCAAAGAGGATTCTCTCAAAGATGTCCTCAGCGGTGTCTTGGCGCTCTGCAATAAGGAGACCCTTGACTCCTTCTAAGTACATGCAGTCGCGCAACAGGAGCATCACAGAAATCGTGGTGACCTTTGCCTGACGAAACTTGTTTACTAAAGTCCAGCGATTGTTGTGGTAGGCGTCTAACAGCTTGCGTTGAGTTTTAGTCGGGGTCATATACCCGATAGACTCGTTCTCTCGCACGATCTGACACATGGACACAAAAGCGTCGGTCGTAGCAAACATGGCCTGGACCTTACGCATGTCCAGTTCTGGCATGTCAGCGATAGTAGAGCCTTTTGGAAGCGCTCTCAGATGCTTAGTCACAGTCTTCCTCCGCGATCATGTTATCATGCTGTTGTTTCTTTTGCGAGGCGCTCAGAAATGATTGGAACTGACGTGCGGGCGACCACACTGCCTTCTGCAAAACAACAAAAGAACCAGCTAAAACAAGCGCTCGGTAAAAAAAATAAGAAGATCAGGGCCGTGTCTAATGACCCTAAAGACATCGCAGCTGGTAAAAAAATCACGGTGTAGTGTTGCATCGTTTATTTAAACGGTGTAGTTTTTACGAAGCACCTACTATTGCTGTCGGGTAGCTCTTCGGAGTCCGAGCTAAGGCGAGACGAGGCAGGCTAAGACAAGTGGAATTTTTTCCCGACCCCCCTTCTTCGGGGCGTTGCCACTCGTATGAGCTCGCTATCGTCCCCCCAATAAACAAGGTGCATTTATATGTCCATCTCTACCGAAGTATTGAATACTACGTTTGCGGACCTTCGCGGTCCTCTCGTAAATTCTTTCGTTCGGAGCAACGAGCTGTACGAAGCACTCAACTCCAAGGCTCGGATGCCCATGGAAGGCGGCTCTTATATTGAGCGTACCTTCACTGGTTCTGCCCCTGCTCGTGGTGTTGGTGTCTACGTCGGTGACGAGCTCCTTAATATGACTCGCCGTCAGAACATCAAGAAGTTCCAGGTTGAGCCCCACCGTCTGGTGGTTGCTATCAACATTCCTAAGAAGGAACTTCAGATGAACAGCGGCAAGCTTGCCGTCATCCGTCTCATCGAGGAGTATCCTCAGTCGGTGATGGAAGGCGCTAAGGCTGACCTGAACGCTTACCTGCTCACTGGTGTGAGTCGCGGTATCGTGTTCCAGACTGCTGAGCTTAAGGGTCTTCTGACTCTCAGCGGTGACGTGGATGATGGAATCGGAACCGGTGTGACCAACGGTCTTATCGACTTTGTTGCGCCTGCTGATCAAGCAACTGCTGCTCAGGAAGTCCAGGGCGTGGCCAAGGCTACGAGCTACTTCCACTACAACAACTTCGATGATATTGCTTCGTCTTTCGCGTCGACTGGTATCACTACGCTGCGTAAGATGTATCGTACCTGTGCTCACTATGCTGGTTCTGGAAAGGGACCTGACTTGGTGATCATGGACGATGACACTTACACCAACTTTGAGAAGGATCGTCGCGATCTGGTTCGCATCAAGGTTGTTGAGGACAAGACTGAGAAGAGCAACACGCTTGAGCTCGGAATCGGTGTGGCCAAGTGCTACTCTTCGATCGATCTCGACGTGACTAACTTCGCTTCTGGAAGTAACGCCCTTGGTGGTTGTGCTTATTTCCTCAACACTGACTACCTTGAGATGCCGATGTCGGAAGCTCCGAACATTGGTGAGTTCAAGGAGCGTGTTGGCGATCAGGACGTCGTTACAGCTCTCTTCTCCATGCAAGCTAACCTTATCTGCACCAAGCTCGTCGCCCAAGGCGCCGTAACTGGTGGAGTTACCCCTTAGGAGGTTATTATGGGAACTGTAAAGACTGATTCTTTTAGCACGACCTACTCTTCGGAGCAGTACCCTCTGGGTAGTCTCCGCACTCAACCCGCTGATGAAGTTACGGCTGCAGATGCGTCTCTTAAGGGAGATCGTGTCTGGATGTTTGTGCAAGCAGACGGCACGGGCGTTGCTGTCAACGACCTGCTTCAACGAAGCGCAACTTCTTCCTCTTTCGTGGCGGCAACTTCCGCCGCGTCAGCGGATAAGGAGTTGATTAACCTTCTTGGGGTGGCTGATCATGCGATCGCGGCTGACCAGTATGGTTGGATCGTCGTTAAGGGGGAGTGTGTTGTTAAGACTGCGGGTGTCTCTGCAGGCAACAACCTGACCTCTATTGCGACAGCCGCTACCGCTGGTCCCGCCACAGGCGGTGCTACTGACTCGTTTGCAGTCTTCGGTCGAGCAATCACTGCTACTGGTAGCGGTGTGAGTGACGCATACGTTGACTTCCGCTAAGCGGTCGTAGCATGATACATTAGGGTCGGGGCTCAAAAGGCCCCGGCCCTTTCTTTTGGAGAGACTATGGACGTATCTCTTGGTGCTCTTCGCGAGCGTCTTTTGGAAATGCGAGCGTGGGATAGCTCTGGATCTACGTTCGATAAGCGTGTCCGTTCTGCCCTTAATTCTGCTTTAGACCGTTTAGCAGGAGACGTTCCCGAGGCATTAGTGCCCGATGAGGAGCACGTCGTCCTGCGTGCCGAGACAGCAAGCGCACCCCACAATCTCGCGATCAATTACCATACAGATAATCGGATCCTTAGGATTACGGATACCGCCGGCGTCAATCTCGGCAACGCCTCCGTAAACGCAACAGCGGCTACCTGGTACAGCAGCACGTTCAAGTCCGATGGGACTTGGGACGGCATCATGCACTTGGAGGTAAAAGACACCGCGGGCACTTGGCACCGCAGGCAGTCCCGAGAGTGGTGGGTAGACGGAGAAGTTGTCTACGTCTCTATCGACAGGCCTTGGCCTAATACGAACACATTGATGACGTTTCGCATCTACCAGCCCGAGTTCTTTATGCGGGATGATGTAATGCAGGTCTTAGAGCCTGCTCGCATCTGGGACGATACCCGGCAGCAGGTCTGGGCTATCGATACAGCAGGCGCTTATCGTCAGGACATGGTCGACTTTCAGGGAGGGAGCACTGGTCGTCCTTTTCGCTTTTATCGAAGCAGGCATCACCAGCTTCCTCCTCCCAGGGAGCCGGCGGTCATTAAGTTTACGGGTAAGGAGACCCACTGGGTGGGCCCCTGGCAGCAGGGCAAGTTCCAGTTTGTATATACCTACGTCTGGGGCAAGCGCGAAGACGAGTGGCAGCAGTCCCCTATGGGTATCAATGATCCTGTGTGGGAGAGCGCACCATCTCCCCTGAGCAACGAGGTGAACCACAACGCTCCTGGGGCTGGTGGTAAGAAGATTCAGATCCAGATGAGCAACATAGACCAGATGACGAACTTCGGCGTAGTAGGAACCTCGCGAAGGTATCGGTCTGGATATCGGCTGAGGATCTACGTCGCTCGCACGGGCGTTCGGGCTTTCGGCGGCACGGCTGGCGCCTACAACAACGTGGAGAAGTCGGGTGTCTATTATCTACTGACGGAAATAGACCCGTCGGCGGCAACCGTCGATGGCGTGTTTGTCTGGGACGGTAGCGTCATTCCTGACTACTACAGGCCGCTAAAGCACTCTACGGGGTACTTTGCTTATAAGCCCTTTCCTCAGCAAGATGCTCGATATGAGCTGGACTTTCGGGTGCTTCGGCTCCCTAAGAAGTTCGTTGACGATCAAGACACTGCGCCGATTCAGAGAGATGCGGTATCGGCTCTCGTTGAGCTCTCTCTGTACTACCTGTGTCTTCAGGACGGAGTAGACCAGTCGGGGGCCGCAGTCCATCTAAACAGATACCAAGAGCTGGCTAAGCGATATCGACTGCGCTATGCCAATCCGGGTCGGATTGTTGAAGCTGTTCCCTTCGACGGGACTATTGCAAGACATCGTTACGGGACATTTAGCTCTTCAACGGATTGATCTGTTATGCTATGTCCGCGCACTACTGCGCGTCTACGAGGAAGACATGTTAACTAAGATACCACGCCCCCAGTTGGGCGATAAGATGTTTCGAAACACCTTGATCGGGCTACGTGAAGAGGCCCTGGTTGTAAGCGTTACGAGCCATAAGAGCGGCGGAAGTTGGACTGCCGTGATGATGACTAAGAACGGTGTTGAGTTTATTGGCGCTGATCGAGAGTACAGAGGTCAGTTCGACTGGGCTCCTATCTCTTGGGAATACGACGAGAGCCGTAACCAGTGGGTTGTCCCAGAGGAAGACCAGCTTGCTTCCGAGGCTAAAGCAGTTGGCGAGAAGACTTGGGATATCCCTGAGCCCTTGCCTGGAGAGAAGTACATGAGCTGGCGTTCTCGGGTATATCGAGAGGTGCCCGACTTGAAGAGGGAGGACAACGCTACCGAGCTTCTGTCCGCTGCTTGGAAGAACGAAACAGAGCAAGAAGCGCTCTCTGCAAAGTAGGCTTTTATGGCAGGTCCCGCGAGCACAAGGAAGGTAGAGTTCGTCGTACCTCCTGGCGAGGCCCAGGTTCTGTATTCTCCGGGCAACTTAGCTCAGAAGATCCAGAACCTGGAGCTTACCCCGGAGGGGACTCTCCGCTCTGTCGTGGGTCCTGCTGTCTACGAACCGGGCAGAGTGCCCGCTCGTCAGCAGCATGAGGGAACTACTCTCTCGTCTTATTCTGCGTTCAAGTTTGAGGAGATGCACGGTGTGTTTCATGCCGGTCTGCTCGGAGGCATTGCGGACACTCTGTTAGTTCGGTCCGGCTCCACGCTGTATCGACATGCCGGCTGGAAGCGGGGCTGGGAGAGCATCTACACGGGACTCTCGAACGAGCACAGACCCTTGTACCCGGATCAGTTCGTAGTCTTGGGTAACTTGATCGTGTATACGAACGGCATCGACAGAGCTCTTGTAATCAACCACGACGGGCTGGTTACTCCCTTGGGGTTCTCGTCTTTGCCCCCGACTCCGATGGCAGAGGGTCCTACGAGCACTCCTCCGGACCAGCGGACTACTGTTGATCAGAACTCGATCGGATATAGCTGGCACGGTAAGATCGGGACCGTAGGCGACGTCTTGGACGGAGAGACAGGGGCTTTGCTCTCTGGTGGTTGGTACTACTACGTCCAGTGGGAAGACGTGTTTGGAAACCTCTCTCAGGCGTCTGCTCCCAGCAACCTTGTCTATGTCAACACAGTACAGGCAGACCCCTATACTGCTACAGAAGACGGCGACTCCGAGATGGCGCCGGCAGGGACTGTCTTGGACGATCTGACGAGACAGTTCATAGTTAGGGTTCCTGGCGATGGGCCAGATCACTGCGTTGCTGCCCTTATCTATAGAACCCCCGACGTGAAGCACGTGGGGGTTATTCCGCAGCTTCTTGTGAGGGTTCCAAATAACAGGCAGTTCTTTTATCCTGATAATATTCCCGACAGCGCGCTCGGACAGCAGATGGTCGATACTGCTGCTGTTCCCGTTTTTCGGGTCATGTGTACGCATCAGGGACGCTTAGTGATCGGGAACACGGTCTCCGATCCTGGTATCGTTATGAGATCTCAGGTCGGACTGCCCGGCACCTTTGCTAAGCAGGATTTTATCTACCCGGATTCTGGCGGTTCAGAGATTACGGGGCTGGCTTCTCACGCGGGTAAGTTGCTGGCGTTTACAGAGAGCAGCGTATATGAGATTCGGGACTTTAGCGTCCCTGTTCCACTGGCTCAAGGAATCGGGTGCGTAGCCCCTCGGTCTATCAAGGCGCTATCTAACGGGACCTTGATATGGCTGTCACGGGACGGTTTCTTTGGAATGTCTCCTTCTGGAGGTGTAAAGAGGCTGAGTGCTCCTATTGATAGAACCGTCCGTAACTTTATCAATAAGGGTCGGACCCGCGGGGCTGTAGCCTCTATAGACCCCACGTCGGGCGAGTACCGGTGCGCTGTGTGCCCTGCGGGGCAAAAGAATCAGACGCTAATACTTACCTACGACGGTTCTTCTTGGAAGAGGCAAGAGCTCGGCATCCACATCGCGGACTGGTGCCAGACGGACGACTATCGGCAGTACGTCATCGCTGTCGGAAGCGATACTACTCGGGTAATAACGGACTCAGAGAGTCCTTATAACGTGTTCGTTATGGGTCGAGAGACGGTCGCTTACACGCCCCCTGGTAGGGATATCATTTATCGATCGGGATGGCTGCGCGGCGACTCGGTGGGACTTACCCCGATGCACATTAGGACGATGTATATCGGCCTCCGAGACTCATGGAATGGGGACTTTACCATTCGCTTCTACAGGAACGGCTCTTGGTCCGAAGTAGTTTCGATGGCAGATGTTCGAGCCGTGGGGACAGACGATTCGAGCGATGTAGTGACCGACATTGCTGGCTCGGCCATCAT
>Ga0098044_1001331_pt1 | contig 12934 bp, 18 predicted proteins | sample 10_taG_FD_75053 | JGI IMG/M metagenome (GOLD analysis project Ga0098044, IMG submission 75053) | Marine viral communities from the Subarctic Pacific Ocean - 10_ETSP_OMZ_AT15264 metaG | ecosystem: Environmental > Aquatic > Marine > Oceanic | place: Pacific Ocean | collected 2015-01-16 | reverse complement strand
AAGATCATGTCGGAGCAACATTTTTAAACGATCCATTAACAGTTAATAGTACCACAAATATTTCTAATTCAAATGCAGATGGTGCCGCTACTCCTAAACTATACGAATATGCTATTACTACAGGAACTATGACTGCCACTAGTACAAATGGTACAGTTGCAAGTGCAGATAGTTCAGCATATACTTCAGGTAATGTTAATACAGATGCTAAAGCAGAAGCAGTAGAACGAAGTAACATGCGTTTTCATAACATGCTTGCTAGATTAGGTGAAACAGAAGAAATTGTACGTTTTGAAATTGATAGTGAAACATTACCTGCAGGAACAGGTGTTCCTACGGCATCAAGTACATTTACAGTAACATATGCAAAACAACCAACTCATCCAACTGCAACTTATACTACCGGAGCATTAGCAGTAAAACGATTAGCCGCCGAAGGAATATCCTTTAATGGTGTTGCAACCACACAAATGAGACATGTTTATTATCCTAATAAATTATCAACTGGATCTGTTAATAAAGTTTATACTGCACGAAAAGATATCACAGTACCAATATTAGATACGGATGTAGCCACATTATATGGAAAAATGGGCTGTACCGAGACTATCGTAAATGCAACGCATAGTTCACCATAATATATGACCAAACCTGAAAAACAAATTATAAAACGACAAATATACGAGCCATTCGGATTTAGAGTGGGCGTGTATGATCTTGATTGTAACCAATCTATAAATGAATGGTTACTAAAAAGAGCATATGCCCTTGATAAATTTTCGCAAGAAAATACAGAGGCTTTTTGGGAAACACCTGGAGCTGATATGGGTGTTCGCACAAAATATAATGATAATAATGAATCATTTATAGGTGCCCATACATGGATTATGAATAGAATCCATAATTTTCCTGGATTTCCGGAAGAACTTTTGGGTAAAATAATGACATGTGCATATGATTATGCAAAGTATATTGGTGCTACTCTTAAGGCACCAGACAATTGTAAGTTATATATAGAAAGGTGTTGGGCAACAATAACAAAACCAGGTGATGTAATTAAAGGACATAATCATTCTCGTCATATGTTTGCTTCGGCATATTATCCATTTCATACACCGGACCAAGGAGATCTTTGGTTTGATAGAGGCGATCCATATGAACATTTTTTATTATATGAACCTAATAAAGGACCTGCTGAAAGATCCCATATAAAAATAAAACCAGGGCAGTATGTAATTTTTCCATCTACTGCATTACATGGAACAGATACGAATAAGTCTACAAAAGACAGAATTTCTTATTCATTTGATATAGATCCATTAGGATTTGATTATATGTTACCTCCTACCAAAATAGTAGCAGATGCGTGGCATGGGTTCAATGAAACTATAACAAAAATTGGACTAACAGAGGCATTATTGGAATGATATTTGGTTTGTTTGTGCTATTTACAGCATTATTAATATCAGGAGTTGCCGCTTGGTATTCTATTGTTGGACTAATGGCTATTTTTAGTGGAGCCGCTCTTGCTATTGCAATTATGGGCGGAGTATTAGAAGTAGGTAAATTAGTTACAGCAAGTTGGCTTTATAACTACTGGAAAGTAGTACCTAAGTTTCTTAAAATATATCTTACCAGTGCAGTTATAGGTTTAATGTTTATAACTTCTATGGGTATCTTTGGCTTTTTGTCTAAAGCACATTTAGAACAAACAGCAATGTCCGAAGAGCAAGTTGCCCAAATATCTGTACACGAAGGAAAACTAGTTAGATCTAATGCAAAAATCCAGCGATGGAACGATGACATTGGCAGACTTAATAGAGGCGAAAATGTTAGAGTAGATCTTCTTATTAAAACAGAACAAGAACAATTAAACATTATATATGATAGAATTAAAGATGAAAAAGCACAACTAAAGGTAATAGCCGATGAACAAATTGGGGTACAAGAAAATAAATTAACAGAATATGCAGAACGTACTAAAACCGATTTGGCTTTATTACAACAACGACCAGATGGTAAAATTGATGAGGAATCAGGTAAAACAGAAAAAGAAATAGCAATAGATAAAGTACGTAAAAGAGATAGAGGTGTTTCGTGGGTTGCCCGAGATAAAATGAGAAAGATAAGTGAGCAATTACGAAAAGACTTTGATAAAATAGGTAACGATTATGCACCTCAAATTGGAACTATTAATACACGAATACAGGAATTACGACAGCAAGCACAATTAAAAACAGAAGATCTTGATGCAAAAATTATACAACTTGAAGGATTTATTAATAAAGAACAAGATATAGTTGATAATATTAGAGAAGATAAGTTAGTAATAGAACATGCATATAGACAACTTGAAGTAGAAGTAGGTCCTGTAAAATATATTGCAGAATTTATATACGGTGATAATGCAGTAGGTATGTTAGATAGTGCAGTTAGAGGAGTTATTTTATTATTGATATTTGTGTTTGATCCACTTGCAGTATTATTAGTTATTGCAGGTAATATGACTATACGGCAATATATTGATTTAAAACCCTTAAACATGCGAAAGGAAAATGACGATGATGTTAGAGTTGAACAGGAAGATATACCAGAAAGACCAATTCCTGAAACAGAACCAGAACCTGAGCAGGAACCGCCTGAGCCTGAGCGAGAAATTAGACTTGATGAAGATGTTACAAAACATAAAGAGGAAGAAGAGGATAGCATTTCAGAATCAAGTGAGGAAGTTCAGCGGGACAATACTAGACCTTTAGGAAGGGCTGTACGATCAAATGAACCAGGAATTGCAGGAATTATTCATCCAGAAAAAGACGACGAAACAGAACAAAATATAAGTGAAATAAAAGAAATATTAGAGAAAGCAGATCCTGAAGTAAGAGAAGAAGTAGCAAAAGAATTAGAAAAGGAGGAAGAAGACGAAATAGTACCAGTATTAGTTGATAAAACAAATAAAACAGTTTTAGAACCATTAGTTAATAAAGGGAGAGCATTATTAAAATCATTAGCATCCGGCAAAAGCAAAAAAGTAAGTTGGATTGACACACCGCATGAATCAAAACACTAAAGACTTTACTTGTAGTTTCTGTAGTAAAACTAGAGAAGAAGTAAAGAAATTAATTCAAGGGCCCGACAATGGTGCATTTATATGTGACGAATGCATTAAACTTTCTTTTAATATTATTAATGAGGAAGAAAGTGATATCAATGAGCATTATGTTTATACCCCACAAGCAATTTATGACCACTTAAATGAATTTGTTATTGGTCAACACGAAGCAAAAAAAGTCCTATCAGTAGCAGTATATAATCATTACAAACGAATTAATCATATAGCAACAGACATAGAATTAGATAAATCTAACGTACTGTTATTAGGTCCTTCTGGCTGTGGTAAAACATTGTTAGCAAGTACAGTAGCAAAAATATTAGATGTGCCTTTTGCTATTGCTGATGCAACCACAGTAACAGAAGCAGGATATGTGGGCGATGATGTTGAAAATTTAGTAACTAAATTATTAGCCACAGCAGATTATGACATAGAACGTGCAGAAAAAGGTATTATTTACATAGACGAAATAGATAAAAAAGGTAGAAAATCCGAATCAGCCAGTATAACGAGAGATGTATCAGGCGAAGGAGTACAACAAGCATTATTAAAAATGATTGAAGGAACAGAAGTTCGTGTACCTCCTGCAGGAGGTAGAAAACATCCTCAATCAGAAATAGTAGAAATTGATACTAAAAATATATTGTTTATACTAGGTGGTGCATTTATAGATTTAGAAAAACATATTAAGAAACGATTAAACAAAACCAAGTCTATAGGTTTCGGTGCATTAATAGATGATACCCAAGACGATACAAATTATTTTAGTTTAGTAGAGCCGGACGATTTAGTAGAATTTGGAATAATACCTGAATTAGTTGGTAGAGTTCCAGTACGAGTAGGATTAAGAGAACTAACAAACGAACAGTTAGTTCAAGTATTAAAAGAACCAAAAAATAGTATCATAAAACAATTTCAACGAATATTTGAAATGGACAATGTTACATTAGAATTTACAGATAGTGCATGTGAAGAAATTGTTAAAATTTGCAACGACACAAAAGTCGGTGCAAGAGGATTACGATCAGTTATTGAAGGTGCATTATTAGATATACAATTTAACTTACCAACATATGAAAAGAAAGGTATAGAAAAGGTAGTAATAAATGAAGACACGATCACGAAACAACAGGAACCGTTCATCGTTTACGGGAAGAAGCAACAAAAAAAGTAATTATATAAGCCATCCAATGTTACGGCTTATAGGAGAAGATGGCGAACAACTAGGAGTAATGGAAACTAGGAGAGCCATTGGCATAGCTCGAGAACGAGAACTAGAGGTTGTTGTTGTATCTGAAAAAGTAGATCCACCGGTTGCAAAAATTGTGGATTTAAATAAATACGTATATAAAGAACAACAAAGGAAAAAAGCTCAGGCCAAAAATGCTCGTGCAAGCCGGACTGAATTAAAAGAAATGCAATTTAGACCAAAAATTGATAACCATGATTTTGAAGTTAAAGCAAACAAAATTAAAAAGTTTTTAGATAAAGGTGATCAAGTAAAAATTGTAGTTCGATTTAGAGGTCGTGAACGGTATATATACAAAGAGCATGGATTGGAACTTTTTGATCGATTGTCAAAAAGTTTAGAAACTGATTTCATATCTGAGCCTAAATTTGTCGGTTCAAGTATCGTAGCAATAATAAAATGATAAGAATAGAAGTTAGAAATAATAATGCAGAAAAAGCAATTAAATTATTAAAGAAAAAAATAAATGCAGAAGGTACATTAAAAGAATGTCGCGACAGACAATCCTATGAAAAACCGACAGATAAAAGACGACGAAGAAAGGCTCAGGCTATTCGTCGCATAGAACGAAATTTAGAAAAATTATACGAAGGTAGAATAAAAAATTATTGACTTTATTATTATATCATGTTATAATAGTGATAAATAATATGAGGAGAAGGTTAATGCCATAATGGATTAATCTAACTCTGTCTTGCTTATAAAAAGGAGAAAATTATGACACATAGACACCTCACAACCGGAAATCTTAACGATTTCATTACTTCACTAACACCGTTTACAGTTGGCATGGACCGTATGTTTAGAGACTTAGAGCAGTTTTCTAATTCACATATTGCTTCATCAACAGGGTATCCACCCTATAATATCGAGCAACTCGATGACGGTAAATGGGTAATTTCAATGGCCATTGCTGGCTTTGGTGAAGATGATATAGAAGTTTCACAAAAAGAACGCAATCTTACAGTTAAAGGTAAGATCGAAAGTAAAGAAGATGATGCAACAGGCATAGATCATTTTGCTCATCGAGGTATTGCTAACCGTTCTTTTGAGCGAACTTTTCGTTTAGGTCCACATGTGCTTGTTAAGGATGCAATTCTTAAAAATGGCATGTTGACTATTGATTTAGAACAGGAACTTCCTGAGGAAGAAAAGCCTAAGGTAATTCCTATCTCGGTTAATTAAGCAATTTTAAAAGCGGTGTCGCTTATGTGGCACCGCATCTATTATAACTAAATATAAGAAAAGGTAAGCTCATGCCTGAAACTGAAACCATAGTTGAAAAAGAAACAGAAACAGTTCAAAATTTAAAAGAACCAGAGAAATATCTAGTTATCTTTGTTAACGATAATTTTACCCCTATGGAATTTGTTGTTGAAGCATTAATGGCTATATTCCATCATTCAAAAGAAGCGGCCGAAAAAATAATGATTGATATACATGAAAAAGGAAAAGGAACTGCCGGAATATTTTTTTATGAGATAGCAGAACAAAAAGCATTAGAAACTACACACTTAGCAAGATCTAAAGGCCATCCATTAAACGTAGAAATTGAAACAGCATAATATTATAGTTGTCGGTAATGGTATTAGTAGAAAAGATATAGATTTATGGCAATTAAAAAAAGACTATACAGTATATGGTTGTAATGCAGTATATAGAGAATTTCATCCAGATATTTTATTTTGTGTAGATGATAGAATGTGTAATGAAATCCATGTAAGTGGATATTCAAAAGAACATACAGTAATTACATCTAATAAATATAGTTGTCCATCAGCGACACATATCAAAACAAATAACAAATGGAAAAAATGGAATTGTGGAGCATTAGCATGTTATTATGCCGCAACGCAATCCCCAAATACAATATATCTTATAGGATTTGACATTGGCGGAGAAGAAGGATACAGGAACATCTACGAAGGATCTCTCCATTATTGTGGTAGAGGAACAACGCCCCATGTTACAGTGGAATCTGCTACCAAAAAACAACTTCTCTGGACCTTTCATTCCTTTCCCAATATCCAGTTTAGACGAATTGGTGGAACTGGAATCATCGAATTCCGGCAATATGAAAATTATAGAAAAATAGAAAAACTGCCTTATGAAAATTAAAACAACAGATTATACTCGACATGTCATAGGAGATAATGTTGCATTATCTTTCGATGATTTTTACGAAGATTTAAAAGAATTAAGACTTGGGTGTCCCAACCATACCCAAAGTTCAGATTACCCAAAATTTAATACTGAATATTTAGAAAATAGTTGTGAATCAGATAAAGTAAAATGGGAAATGGACAAACGATTGGTTTTAGAACAAGAAATGAAAGATAGGTTGTATCCTCGGTTACTACCCCAAAGTCCTGCAGGAACTGTATCTGAAATTATTCCAGATAAACATGTATTAAATACCCTCAAACCTATTATTAAAGAAGTGTACAATAAAGATGTTACTAGTGCAGAAAGCCAATGTGTTAGTTCTACTTTTTGGGATTATGAACACCATATCGATGCACATAATGCATATCATGATAGTGTTATATCTGCATATTTAGACGAAAGTTTTGAGAGAGGCAAAAAAGCACTTATAGATACACATCTTGTCGGTGATGAAAAATGGAACGAATACAAGAAATGGCACAGACAATTGCGAGAGTGCGAGCCTAGAACGTTTGATGGTGCAACTACTATTGAAGAAATGTGGTCTGAACGACCATTTAATAAAAGCAATTTTAAAAAAGCAGATTTTTTTTATGAATTTTTGCCTACCTCTAAAAGATTGAAATTACAAAATCATCCTAATCGACCGCAATGGTTACCAGAAAATAGTTTTGGGTGTATTGTGTTTTTAGATTTTAATACTGATCCTAAATGGAGGGAGATACCTGAACTTGAATTTTGGAAACGTAAACCTATGGCTCTTACAGAAGAAGGTAAGCACAAAATAACAGAAAAAGACTTATCTGACCCTGATAGAATATCTCAGTTATTTTATTATGAAACATGGCATTTCAGTGAAATGACCGAACCTGTCAATAATATGATAAACATGCAATTAAGTGGTTCTGTATTTGACGAGCAACATACATTATCAGAATATGATATTATTAATTCTATACCTGGTAAAATAAATGGATGTATATTATTTCCTGGTGAGTATTTTCATAAAATTAAATTTCCCAAAGCATACGTAGATGTGCCAATGAGAACTCAAATAATGGTGTTAAAATGAAAATATTACCACATGATATATTTCAAACAAATATTGCAACTTTTAATATATCCAATGAACCAGTATTTAATTATTTTTTAGAGTTGAACAAACGAATACCTGACGAAATATCAGAAGAAGAAAATATAACAAATTCTTTGGGTAATACATCATCATATGGATCATTTCAACGTAATATAAAAATGCATGACACAATTTCTTGGAATGCATATGAAGATGAAGAATGGATATGTGTACGCAAAGAGGTTTTAAAATTTTTAAATGGGTTAGTAAAATTATTTATTGAAATGCATTATAATATGGCTACGAGTTGGGTCCATTCACGAAAATTTGAACTTATAAATTTATGGATGGTGCGATATATGGAAGGAGATTATCAATCATGGCATACTCATCCTAATTCTGCATTATCTGCTGTTTTGTTTTTAGAAGTACCTGAAGGTATTAATCCAGAAACATTTCCTGATGGTATGTTACATTTATTAAGTAATGGAATATATGATGAACATACATTAGAAATAAATAAATCTTATTTTGTAAAACCTGAACCAGGATTATTATTAGTATTTCCATCTTCAATAGGCCACGTAGCATATCCATTTAAAGGTCCTGGAAGAAAAACAATAATAGCATTTAATTTTGACGATGATTCGATTATGTCTAGTGCTAAATTAGATAAAAATACTGGAAAATATCTTCTTTCTGGCCCAAATAACAAGGTTTACGAGTTAACAGAGTACTTAGACGATAAATAATTTTAGGCGGACAAATATTGTTGTGTAAACAGGAAGAACTGATCTAATCAATTACGTTACTGTAAAAGTAGTAGACTTGGTCAAGATGTGTTTCAAACAACCATAAAGTCCGCCTCTTGGATGTAACTAAGTTCGGTTCGCTCTTATTAACCTCTGCCTATCCTCTTTATAATGGTGGCATGTTGAAAATTAATCGTAGCCGGTTCATGAAATGCGAAATCAACAAACCTTAGCCTATTCGCGATATGGTTAAAAACAAAAAGATTTTGCTTTCGTTCTTAAATTGAGTATATGGTAATAATACCGCTGATTACATGTTTTATTTTTTAATATACTAAGAGATACGGTATGCAAAAATTAAGGAAAGGCAAAGCCTATAAGGTAGACAAAGATGAATTTGTCGCTGTATCCATGAATGTAAGAGATAGAGATCATTTCTATGCTATTATTCACTACCTAAATAGAACGTTAGGTAGAACTGGTTGGAAAGCTCAAAAAAATACCCTTAAAAAATTTAAACAAGGGCGTGTAAATGTTAAACGTCTTTTTTGGCTTTCTGATCCTTCTGTTTCTGTAATCCTAAAACTTCTATGAATGACATATTAGTCGAATTACAAAAAGTAATAAAAAATTTTAGTGATAACATTGAAGATGATCCAAATGGAGATGATTTTCTTAAAGAAGGACACATTGAAATTCTTACACATGATAATATTCTTTTTGAGTTAGATGTAAAAAAGATAGAAGATGGATCAATCGAAAAATCAATTTCAGTTTCAAAATTAGGAGATACCGGAGAAGTCGTTGAAGTCTATGAAGGCGACCAAGACGATTTATCTGAACTTGTGCCTAGTTCTAAATTATTAAATTAATATGAGAGATATAAAAATAAAAGATATTGTTATAGTTGGTGGCGGCACCGCAGGTTGGATGGCCGCTATATTTTTAGTAAAAAGACAATATAATATCACAGTAATAGAATCTAAAAAAACATCTGTTATAGGAGTAGGCGAAAGTACACAACCTGCTGTTACTGCTTTTTTAGATTTTGCAGGCTATCAACCAACAGATTGGATGCCAAAATGTAATGCTACATTTAAAACAGGAGTAATGTTTGATGGTTGGAATCCTGATAATCAATTTTTAGTTGATAGCGAGTCGGCGGCATTTAGTATATTAGATACAACAGAATATGGTTCGTATGGTACACATGATGCCGCAATAGCAACAGGTATGACCGCAAAAGAATGGTCTAATTGGTTCCCATCATATAGAATGGCAATAAACAATAAATCGCCTAAAATGGGGAAAGAACGATTTAATTACCTTAATGGTCATACAGCACCTCCACCTAATGCAGTACAATGGGACAATAAAGGAATAATAGATTTTCTAAAACAAGAATGTATAAAACTTGGTGTAACACATGTCGTTGATAGTGTTGTCGATGCAAACTTAGATCAAGAAGGATATATAAAAGAGTTAATTTTAGAAGATCAAATAGAAAATATTTTAGGAGATTTATATATAGATTGTTCGGGATTCAATTCTGTTTTATTAGATCTTATATATCAATGCCCATGGCATTCAGTGCAAGATTTTTTGCCAACAAATAATGCTATAGCAATAAGAAAAAACTATACTGATCCGCAAAAAGAATGCCATCCTTATACAAAATCTACTGCTATGGATTCAGGATGGATGTGGTCAATCCCAACATATAAAGATTTAGCCCACGGATATGTTTATAGTGACAAATATATTGATAAAGATGATGCAGAAAAAGAAATGCGAACAAAAATAAATGAATGGGACTCACCGGCATTACATGTACCTTTTGAAGCAGGAACACGAGAAACAATATCTGTTAAAAATGTATATGCTGTTGGTCTTTCGGCAGGATTTTTAGAACCATTAGAAGCAACAAATTTAGCATTTACAGTAATTGCAATAGGTAATTTAGGTAAGTTATTATATGAAACGCAAAATATATACAATGAGGCGATGGGCTCTCATATAAGTAGAATGTTTAGTATGGCTGTAGATGAGATAGCAAGTTTCATATATATGCATTATAGAATGGCTCCAAAAAATGATACACAATTTTGGAAAGAAATAAAAGAAAGACCTATACCAGAAAAGATAATGCCTATGTATAATATAATAAAAGATGGTCCTTTATCTCAAAAAATATTTCACGATATGATGGTAAAGGATATGCCGGGTTTTCGATTTGTTGAACCAAATGCTCCTATATTTGCCGCAGGCCATTGGTGGCAGTTAATGAAAGGATTTGGTCATTATGAAAACATTAAAAAATCATATAGCGATGATTTTATAAAATACAGTAAAATGGTATTAGATGTTCATTCAAGCAGAATGGATGGTGTACTAAAAACTTTTCCTAACCATTATGATTTTCTAACAGAATGGTATGAATCAATTTGACTTTATTAACTTATCATGTTATAATAATACATGAAGAATCATGTAATGATAGATGTTGAGTGTCTTAGTACTCAACCAGATGCAGTATTATTAACGTTTGGTGCTATACGTTTTAGGCCTACAGATAATGATGTAGAAAAAGATCCATTTAAGTTGGAACATTTCTACAGACGTGTTGATCCTGAGTCTTGTACAAAAATAGGTTTGCGAACAGACGAACCCACTTTAGAATGGTGGGCAAAACAAGACGACGAAGTAAAAATAGAAGCATTTGCTCCGGAAGATAGATGTGACATAGCAGATGTATTAAAAGACTTTTACATGTTTTGTAAAGGGTGCGATCAGTTTTGGGCTCATGGTTCTATATTCGATATAATGATTATAGAAACTATAAATAAAATACTACAGAGAGGCAATCCGTGGAAATTTTGGCAAATACGGGATACCCGAACATTGTACAGCCTTGTAGATATGCAACTTCCTAAAACTGCAAAACATCATTGTTTATATGACTGTTATAATCAAATATTGGGTGTACAAGCCTCCTTTGCACAACTTAATTTAACATAATAAAATAAAGGAGAAAACTATGGTAAATTGTAATCAAGTGCCGGTCGAGGAATGTATCAAAGAATGTCCAGAAACATATTGTACTGTTAGAGATTTAAGAGTTGCAGTTCGTAATACATCAACAGTAGATTTAGTAGAACAGGCATTAGACGAACATTGGATGACCGCCTACGATCAAGGAGTAGTAGATACGCTAAATGATATTAAAGACGGTGTAAAAGATTTTACAGTATTATCTTATAAAGGAAGTGTTTAAATGGAAACACAAGAAAAAAGTAAAGTTGAAGATAGAACGTGTTTTGAAGTAGGTATTCAAGAATGTCTCGAACATTGTCCACATAAGGTTAGTCATTGCGACGTTCGATTATTACGAGAAATTGTTTTAAATAAACCTGAAATAGCAGAATTAGTAGAAAATGCATTAAATGAACATTGGCGAGAAGCATATGTGCAAGGGGTGCGTGATACATCGTCAAAACTTACTTATACAACGAATATATAAAATAGGAGCAAATAATGAAATATATGCATAAAAACAAATATATAACCTTTTCTGAAAATTATCTTTTAAGCCAAATAAAAAATACTAAAAGAAAAATACTTAAAACATTAGACCATGTATTAGAAAAAACGAAAGAAAACCGAGAAAATAATACCATATGTAATAATTGTTTAAATAATATTAGGTATGAATGTAATAAAGCAGTAAATACCTAAAAAAAGAAATATATGTCTGACACAATTATTAGGTGTACAGGCCTCCTTTGCTAAATTAGGCTTATGAATGTGGAAACTGTATTTAATTTTATTTGCAATTATTGTTGGTGCTATTGCAGGTAAAATTTTAGCAATACTCTATATATGAGTGGAAAAAATATAGTATGGAAAGGTGATACACAAATAGATTTAGTCAAACAAGATAGTTTGACAGTAATGCGTCATCACGCAAATGAGCAAATAAAAAAATTACAAGAACATGCAGATTTACTAACCGATCAAGCAAAAGAAATAATCGAAAGAGTAAAATTAGCAGAAAAAATAACAACAGCAGAATATGGATTTAAACCTGTCCATTTAAAAGAGTATTACTTGTATAAAAAAAATAAAAAATTAGTATTGTCTTTGATAGCACCCGACGAATGGGATTCACCATACGGAAAGTGTATTGCTAAAGTAAGACAATTAGGAGATTCAACATGGGAAAAATTATAATTGCAATATTATTATTTTTTGCTATAAGTTTACCAATAACCTGTATGACTTTAATAACCGACGAACATGGATTTGGGTTTTCTTTAATAACTAAAAAAGTACATGCAGAAGAAAAAAGTAATGCAATATTTGAACCTAAATATCCTTCCAGTGTAATATATGGTTTTATTGAGGGATGTTATATAGCATTTGAAGATGCACAATATAAATCCGGCGAACTTTGGCCAACTGATTTAAAAGAAATTTGTGGTTGTATTATGGACGGAATTCGAGAAGCAGTATCTTTACAATCATTTGTAGATAATTGGGGTGGAAAATTAAATCCTGAACAAGAATCGATTGCAAATATGTTT
>Ga0098044_1001330_pt1 | contig 12937 bp, 5 predicted proteins | sample 10_taG_FD_75053 | JGI IMG/M metagenome (GOLD analysis project Ga0098044, IMG submission 75053) | Marine viral communities from the Subarctic Pacific Ocean - 10_ETSP_OMZ_AT15264 metaG | ecosystem: Environmental > Aquatic > Marine > Oceanic | place: Pacific Ocean | collected 2015-01-16 | reverse complement strand
GCAGAACAAGTGTTGATGGTGAATTTAAAAGATGGGTTAGTGCTACTGGTACAGACAGTATACCTTCTGGTGCTTTTCATTGTGGTACAGATTCTGCTCCATTAATTTCTACTGGACCTCAACTTGATTTATATGAAGATATAAATAATTACTATCCAGAAATAAGAAAAAATTCTATAGGTATTGTTGGTGAAAGTTATCAAGCAGCTGCTACTGGTGGAGAAAGAGCTTGGATAGGTAATGTAAAATTACAACAAGATACTGGTTCTATAGAAAGATTTGGAGATAGGGTTATGTATAGTGAGTTTGGAAAATATGATGTTTTTCCATCACTTAACTGGTTTACAGCTTCAAAGGGAGATGCTGAAGATATAACAGCATTGCAATATTTTGGAGATAGATTATTAATATTTAAAAATAGAACTCTACATATATGGAATGTTTCTTCTACTGAACCATTTAATTGGGCACCAGAACGAACAGTAGAATTTGGTGGTATAGAGAATCATTTTAGTGTTACTAATACTCCTTATGGGGTTTTATGGGCAAACAAAACTGGATGTTATTATTATGATGGTCAAAAAGTTGTTGATTTAACTGAAAATAAAATAAGAGATATTCAAAGTTCTTATCATGGAGTTCCTCCTAGTTGGGATGAATTTATTAGTTCAGCTACTAGTTTACAAAGACCTATGATTATGTATAGTCCTAAAGAAAAACAAATTTATATTTTAAGAGATCCTCTTGGTGGAGGTTCTTCAAATCAATGTTATATATATAATTTTATGACAAGAGGTTGGTCATATAATACTTCTATTTTTACAGCTTCTGCAAAATATACTAATCCAATAATAGATTGGAATGGTAATCTTGTTATAGCTAAAGATACTTATTCTTCTCCTACTGTTTCATATTTAGGTAATACTATAGAACTATCAGGAGCTTATGATAAAGATGAAAAAATTACTGCTGATAGAGATAGAGATTTTAATGCTGGGATAAGTGGTACTGGTAATTGGATTAGATATGACCCAGACTCAACTAGTTTTCCAGCTATATCTGTTTCTAGTAATGCATTAACATTTACAGGAACTCAATTAGGAAGTGCTACTGGAAAGAAAGAAGGGGTTAAATTACCAGTAGGTTCTATTGGAACTACTTATTCAGATAGATTTTACAAAGTAACAGTTACATTAAGTTCGGCTGCTGATATGTCTTATGTTCCATTTTTCTTTGATATTTCTGGAAATTCTGTTCCAATAGGAGAAATAACTACTACTGCAACTGAATATTCTGCTACTATAATTCGCAGTGGCGGAACTGCTGATTTACTCATATATAAAATGTCCTCTGGTCATGCTACAGATAATGGCAATGTAGCAGTTAGTATAGATAATGTCTCTATTAAAGAAGCTGGATTGTATTTAAGTCAAGCAGATCATGGTCTTAGATTTAATGACTATATAAAGCTTCAGGATGAATGGTTTAGAGTAAAAAGTTTAAATCCTGGTAATACTAGATATATAGAAGCAGAAGGTGCTCAATTAGGTACTACTGCTGCTGATCATGGTGTTGGAGTAGATGTTGGTAGATCAACAGCAACTTTCCAACAATTAAGTAGTGCATCTGTTAGTACTGCAAGTCCTCAATTTATTACAAGAGATCTTGATTTTGATAAGCCAGGAATAGTTAAGAAAATATATAAAATATATATAACCTATAAAAATACTAATGCTAGTGATTTAGATAATCCAATAGCAATATCTACTGATGGAAATACTACATTTACAGCATCAGGTATATCATCAGGTCAGTCTATAAATACTTCAGGTGGAGTTGCTATAACTCCTACTTTGACTGGTACTTTTGAAGGTAGTCAGGCTAAATGGAATGTTGCGACTTTTTCTTTTGATAAACCTTTACATTGTCAAAGTTTATCTTTATGGTTTAATCGAGCTGATACTGCTAATGGAGTTTCTATAAATGATATTACATTTGAATTTAAGCAAATATATAGAAGAGTTTCATGATACCTAAAACAAGAAATCAACAAAATATAGTTCTTAGAACTACTCCTCCTTCTCCAGATTCTTTAGCTGAAGGACAAATTGTTTTTGCTATGACTTCTAATAAGGGACTGAATATGTATACTAAAAGAAAAGGTCAGTTGTGGGAAACTTCTTTTTACAAAAAAAGCCATAAGAGAGTTATAGATGATTTAGAAGTAAGAGGGAAAAGTGAATTTTTAAAAGATATAGTTGCTCATGGCAATATATCTGGTACTCAAGTTTATTGGTATTCACATAATTTTAATTATACTGGGACTGCTAAACAATATATCGGTTGGAATAGAGCTGCTTCTAGTACAGGTCTTGAAGTTTATTCTAAATTTATAGCTCCTTATAATGGAAGGTTATTAAAAGTTATAGCTAGAACAGAAGGAGCTGCTTCTGAAGCAATAATAGGTTTTCATAAAGCAGCTAATACTGTTACAGATCCAAGTGGAACAGCTACTGAAGCTATTACTCATTATTATATGGGTGCTGATGCATCATATGAATTTGATTTTACAGTAACTTCAAGTTTTGATAAAGGAGATGTACTTGCTTTATCAATAGATGCTCTTAATGCAATAAATGATGCTAACTTTACATCAATATGGTTATTTGATGTTACAATTTAATATGTTTATATTTAATAAATTTTTCTTAAATTCAAAGGTAAACCGTTATGGCTAATACTTCACTATCAAGTGCCCGTCGTGGGCGAGCAAGAGTTTCCAGAGATTATACTGCTAAGCTTCGTACTGATGCATATGTAAGAGAAGCTGGTAGAACAGCAAAGATGTCTACTATTGGTATGATTGGTAGCTTTGCTGCTGGTGCAGCTGAACTTGCAGCAGTTGCAAAAACTAATGTAAAAGGTTGGGAACGTCTTCAAGAAGGAGGTGAGGCACTTCATAAAGAAGGTGGTCATAAAGGAGATTTTGATCTAGCAACATCTCTAGGTAGGGGAGATAAACCTATTAGTACTTGGGAAAAATGGACAACCCAAGCACCAGTTACAGAACAACTATCTATTGGTGATGATCAATTTTATGGAATAAATGTAGCACAAGTAGGTGCTTTAGGACAATCTGCTGGTTTATTAGTTGATAAAGATTCAGATAAAAATTTATATGATTATCTTAAAATTGGTGGAGATAAAAGTACAAAACCAGAACAAATTGCTTCAGTAGTACAAAAGAGTGTTGCTCAAAACAATACTGGGAATACAGTTTCTGGTCAACCGTTTAGATATAGACCTAGTAGTAGTCCAAACATAACTACAACAAGCGAACAAGGACATTCTGTTGGTGGTTCTGAAGTAAATTTAAATACCTATGGTACAGTACAACATCAAACAGGTTCTCAGAGTGTAACTGCTTTTCAAACAAGTGCTCCTACATTTATTAATCCGACTCCTGCTCTTCCTAGTGATAATTTATATGATAATTATGGCGTTACAAATTGGTTTGATTCTCAAGAAGGTGGATCAGATTCTAGTAGTCTTTATGATGATATTTATGGTGGTGGTGATTTTGGAGTAGTTCCATTAAGTTCTGTAGATGTTAGTCGTGGTATGAGAAACTATAGACTTAAGTAATGAAAAATAAAATAACAGTAAAAGATGAAAGCTTTCCTTGGATAGCTGATGAACTTCTTGATACTTTTGTAAATCATTACAAAGAAGCAGAATCTAAAAGAGAGAAAAAAATTAAAGCTAATTTTAATGTTCCTAGAATAAAAGAGTTAATTGTTTCTGGGGCTATGAAAGGTTTTATAGCAAGAGATGAAGAAAATAATATTGTAGGATATTCATTTGTATTACTAACTGAATCTGATTTATTTACTGGAACTCCAACATCTAGTAATGTTGCTTTATTTGTTTCTAAGAAGTTTAGAAAGAATGGAGTTATGGAAAAGATTATAAATTTTCAAGATGATGTACTTAAGAAGATGGATATACATACTTCGTTTTGTGCATTAAAAGAATATCATGGTAAGAAAAAAATGAAAAAACTTGGATATGAATTTGTTGAAAGATCATTTCAAAAGGTGTTAATTTAATGGCTATTGCTACTGGAGTAATTGGTGCTGTTGGAACTGCAGCTCCTTATATCTCAGCTGGAGCAACAGCTTACAACTCATATCTACAATGGGATGCTGCTCAAGATGCTAATTCCGATGCTAAAAAATTAAAAAAGTTAAAAGCAACTCAAGCACAAGATATAATTGGTCAAATAGAAGCTGAAGATCTTCTTTATGAAGATGATCTTCAAATGATACAAAAACAAACTGCATTAGCTGAAGATAAATTACTAATGCAAACAGCTAGTGCTTTTGAACAGACTGGTGATACATTAGCTAATGTAGTTGCTGGTACTTATGGAGGTAAGTATGAAAGTGGTGCTGGTAGGAAAGTTGCTAGAAAAGCTAGAGCTGCTATGAAAGAAGAAGGTGTAGACTTATTAGAATCATTTGAAATGGGTCAAAAAGAAGTAGCTCTACAGAATGAAGAAGCAGAAAGACAAGCTGAAATACGTAAAGATGAAATCATTGGTTCTCTTGAAGCTACTTATATGGAATTAACTGGTAATGAAATACCAGATGCTACTACTACTACTACAAATCCACCATCTCAGGAAGGAATGAGTGATGAAGAAATTGATGATTTATATGACGAACAAGCAGCTGCGGATTATTATTAATTATGGCTGGTGAATTTATGCAACTACTAGCTTCTCTTGAGAGAAGACAACAAGCTGAAGCAAATGCTGATGCTAAGATGGTTACTTCTTTAATAAATGCAAAGAATGAAAGAGAAGCACGGTCACATCAAGCACAATTAAACAGACAACACCAAGGTAATATGAAGATGATGGAGTTTGGTTTAAATGAGCAAAAGAGTTTACAAGGTGAAATAGACAAAACTGAAACATTACTTGAGGGATTAGGTGTTGTTATACAAGAACATCAAAATTTAAATGATGATGATAAAACAGAAGCTGGTAATAGTCTTTTAAAACTTACATACGATAATAAAGTATCTGACGTACAAAACCTAAAAGGAAAAGAAAACACTATAGTATCTAGGTTAAATGATATAGAATCTGAAAATAGTACTCTTGAAAATAGGTTATCTACACTAAAGTCAAGAGTAAAAGAATTTGAAAACGTAAATAAAGCTTTAGTTAATTTCTCTGAAGATCTTTATGATGCTGAATCTGGTCAGCCACTAGGTGATTTTAAAGTTGATGACACAGAAATGGCTAAGTTTATTTCAGCAAATAAAACAGATTTTGATACTTTAGTAGGACAATTTGGTGGTGGAGAAGAAGGAAGAGCAGAAGTTGAGATGAGATTAAGAAGAAAATTCTCTGTTTATACTAAAGATCAAATGGAAGTTCTTAATAAAGTATACACAGTTCAGATTCAAAAAGCTAATCTATCTAAGATTAATGCAGAAACAGCTTCATTGGGTCCAGGTGGTCAGAAAGCTTTTAAAGAAATGGAGAAAGCGTGGAATGGTCAAGTTAAAGAGTTTAATGCTAATGCTACTCAGTTAGGACAACATTCAAATTATACTGCTGATGATATGGAAAATGATTCAATACTAAGATATTTTCAAGGAGATACTATACAAGCTGGGTCTGGTATTACTGGAGCTGATACTTATATGGGTGGTTTAGAAACAAGGATGGCTGGTGTAGTAACAGAATTTAATAATAATGAAGTTCAAATTCCTTCTCAATTTCAGAATGATCCTTTAGCTATGGCTAAATGGTATAGTGGTGAGATAGCTTCATTTGATGAAGAATGGAAAAAAGAAAATCCAGACTATGCTGGTACATATGACTTTAAAGATAATCAAGGTAATGAATATGTTAATGTACTAGACCCTCAAAATCAAATAAATCTAGCTACAAATAGACTTAATGATCTTGATTTAAAAGATTGGTCAATAAAACAACCAGATAAAGTTTTATTTGGAGCTATAAATTTCTTTAAAGAATATACTGGTTCTCATGATGCTTATTCTTATGTACAAGACCAACAAAAAGTTATAGAAGAGCAGTTTAGAATACCTCTGAATGTAAATAGTAGAGGGTTAAATGCTAATACAACTAGATTTGATAGAACTAATAAAACTCTTTCTAATTCTAAAGAAGAACAAGATAGAATTGATGAGTATGAGGCTATTGATAAATTCTCTTTAGAGCAAAATATAAATCCTGATGCTGTTATTAAAAATGCTGAAGAAGCTGGGTTGACAGTAAAAGAGTATATAGATAACTATGGTAAGAAAGTTGATCCAAAATCTATGAGCGATGAAGAAGCTAAGAAATTGTATTATGGTGGAGATGATAACATTAAAGCTGGTACATCTAAATCAGCAGAACGAGGTATGGAAATTATTAAGTTACTTGAAACTATAAATGATAAGAAAGAATTAGCTCATACAAGGTATCTAAATCAATTTGGAATGGAAGAAAGACAGAAGATTGCTAAAGAAAGAACTGCTGCTACTGGTACAATGGGAGCTGAGTGGGAAAATCTACACCAACAAGGTTCTGATTTAATAAAAGAATTGATGGCAATAAGAGATTTATCAGAGAAAGCTGGAGCACTTAATGATTTAGATCTTTGGAATTTTTGGCTTGAAGGTAGTTTAAAGGGAACTTTTAGTGAGAGATCACAGTTTAAAACAGATTGGGATGATATAGATTTAGCGCGGTTTCCAAAAAAACAGCCAATGGGGGATACAACTATATTAGAACAAATGATCAGCCAAAGAAAACGAAAAGAAGCATTTGATCAATTAATTGGTGGTTCAAGAATAAAAGATCCTGCAAGTACTGTGGAACAAGCTACAGTTGGCAATGTAAGTACTCAATATAATTATACTGGATATGGTTCTCCAAGTCTTGATCAACTTATTTCTGGTGAAAATATTCCTAAAGAGTAGTAGTTAATTATGTTTGGTACAAAAACGAAAGACTAGTAATTACATATGCCTAACGAACTACCAGATAGGCTTACTGTAGCATTACAAGTAATGCAGAGGTTTAGGGATAGTGGACAACCCTACAGTCCTCAAGATATAGAACGAGCTACAGAAGAAACACTTCACACTATTAGAGAACAACACTTTGCCAACATGCCTAGAGGTATGGCTATGTACGAATACGAAGGCAAAGAAAGTTCTGCTGGTTTCCTTAAACGAATGGTTCACACTGCTTCTACTATGGGACATAATCTTGTAGCTGGTAGTGTAGGTTCTGCATTATCTATGTCTGATTCAGATTGGGCTGTTAAAGCATCTGAAGATATGAGAAGCTGGGCACATGAAAAAGTAGCTGAGAATGTAGCTAGGGATCCAGAACTTCAAGCTTATTATGCTTGGAAAGAAGATGAACCTTCTTGGAGTGGCTTTGATACTACAATGAGAGCTATGTCTGAAGTAATTCCTTCATTAGCAGCAAGTATTAGTGGTACTGTACTTGGAGTTGCTGCTGCTCCACTTACTGGTGGAAGTTCTTTAGCTACTGCAGTTGTTTCTCTTACCCCAATGTTTTTACTTGAAAACTCTAGTCATTATATAGAACAAATGGATTTGATGGTTGATGAGATGGGTATGAGTCCAGAAGAAGCTAATGAATATGCTGGTATGTCTGCTCTTACTTATGGAATTTTTGCTGCGATGCTCGAAAGAGTTGGTGCTAGAGCAATGATGAAAGGAGTACCTGGACTTAAACAGATGGTACCAGAAAAAGCTATGATGGCAAAGATTACTGAATCTCTTATAGAATCTGGTGCTAAGAAGAGTACTCTAGGTAATATGGGTATGAGAGGTTTGGCTCGTTTAACTAATGTTATTGAGAAGGCTATGATAGAGGGAGGAACTGAATGGTCACAAGCTATGGCAGAAGCTGTTTCTATGTATGCTACAGAGCATGATTTTAAAGATAGTGCTGATTTCTTTAATGTTCTAGGTGAAGAAATGTTTAGTGAGGGAGTACTAGAACAAGCATTTGGTGGTGGTGTAATGGGTGTTCCATTTGGAATGTTCTTACCTGGAGGTAGTAAAGCTATATCTGCTAGACAATCCAAGAATATAATGGATAGGGTTAAGGAGAAGTCTAAAGCTGGTGGCTTTGATGAAGTTGTAGAAGAAGGTACTCCTGATTACTTAAACAATTACTTAGCTGCTATTGTTAATCCAAGAGAAAGGATGGGTTCTTTCTTAGAGGATTTTGAAGCATCTGATGATAAAATTTCTCAAGCTATTGATAAAGTAAAGGGAGATACATCTTATTCTTCTGCTATTCTTAGGTTAATTAAAGAAGACCCTACTGTTGTAGCAGCAATAGAGAATCATCCAGATCGTGATAGACTTTTAAAACTAGCTGCTCAAAAATTAAACAAACAGAATCCACAAGAAAGACAGATTGATGTAGAAAATACTGATGAGATGGTTAATGCAGTCAAGATGTTTGCAGATAAGGGTGGTATAAAACAAGCTGATAAACCATCTGACTTAACTCAGTCTGAAGAAGAACCAGATATAGATTTTAGTCCTGATTGGATAGATCAAGAACCAAATGAAAGTTTATTCTATCCTACAATGCCTGAAGAGCCTGTTGCTCAAGAGGAAGCTCCTCCTGTTGAAGAACCTACTGGACCTGAATTACAAAGAGCGCAACAAGCTATATTTGAGAGAATGGGGCAAGCTCCAAAACAAAAGGTTGAAACTCAAGAACAAAGAAAAGTAAATGTAGGTAAGACTGGTGTTGTAGAGACTGGAGTCTATAAAGGTAAAAAAGTTTCTATATTAGCAGCTGCAGCTAAGATGTATAAAGTTCAAGAGCTTGATGATGCTGGTCAAACTACTGGTCCTCAGATATATGTTTATCCTAATCAAATTAATATAGGTGAAGAAGCTCCAACTCCAACTCCAACTCCAAAAGTAGTAGAGCCTAAGAAAATAACTGCAAAGGTAATGAAAGATTTTATTTCAACTGGTGTTGTTCCCCAAGGAATCCTTCAACATATAGCAAATAAGATAACAGATAATAAAAAACTTACTAAGAATGAAGAAGCAATAAGGTCAGATAAAAGTGCTGAAATAGAATCTTTATTGAAAAAAGAAGTAGCACCAGAAAAACCAGAAGAAGTATCAGATGTTCTTACAGCAGAAGATTTACTTGGTAAAGAAGAAGCTGTTGAAGAGGAAGTACAACCTGAAGCAGATTTAACAGAAGAAGATTTAATAGAGAAACCTGCAGTAAAAGGTAAGCCATTAGAAAAACAAGTTACAGATATTTTAGCTAAGTTAGAAGGTGTTATAAAAGATGAAGATCATATTAAACTTGTAGATAGATACAGAAGTTTAGTTAATGCAGATTGGCTGTATCTTGGAAAAGATAAAGGTAAGAGAGGAAAAATTGACCATGAAGCAAAAGATGCTGCTTATAGTCAATTATTATCTGATCTTCAAGATATAGAAAAAGAAACTGTTGAAGCACAACCAGAATCAGATGTAGAGGCATTAGCGCGTGTAATAGGAGATGAAATAATAGATGAAGATATAAAAGATTTAGATGCAGACCTACCTCCAGGCACTCCTGATGTTAACCAACCAGTAGAAGACCTTACTGAACTTGAAGATGACATTAATGTTAATCAAACAAGAGCAGAACAGAGAAAGAAAAATTACATTATTGATGGAGAAGCATACCAAAGAGTATCTAATGTAATAGGTACTGCATATACTGGAAGATCGTATCCAGATGCTATTAAAGCAGGAAATATAGTTGATGGTCTTGTTCGCTCTTTCTTTACTGAAGGAGATACCCCAGTACACAATGATCAAGAAATAACTAAAGAGTCGTTTGACTCACTAATGAAAGCTTTAGGTGCTGTAAAAGAACAGATAGATAAGTTAGGTCTTCGTGTTATGTCTAACAATATCATCACTTGGGATGATGCTAGTGGTGTAGCTGGGGAAATAGATTTGTTAGTACTTAATCCAAAGACTGGTAAGATTCAGATATGGGATATTAAAACTAGTAAAAGTAAAAGCACTAGTAAAGCTTATGATAGGAAATGGAAAGGCAATGATTTAGAAAGAAGTAAAAGAGATCAACACTCTATACAGCTTAGTGCTTACAAAAGATTAATTGAGAATCAATATGGTATTGAAGTAGAAAAGATAGCAATCTTTCCTTTCTATATTGGATATAATAAGGCTGGTAGAATAAAGTATCTTGAAAAAGAAAAAGGTATAACATTAGAAGTTAATAAATCATTTACTGATACTATTATTCCTCCTAATAAAATGTCTGCTAATATTTCTAATGTTGTCCCAGAAGCAGAGGTCACTCCTGATGTAGAATCTATGGCTGATGTAGAAGCTGTAGACCCAGAAGAACCAAGTGATGCTGAGATGGAAAACATGGCAAACACATTACTTGGTAGAATGGCAGACCCTAAGACAGACCAAGAAAAAGGATATGAAACTGATCAAGAAGTAGAGCAAGATGAAGATGATGATGACCAAACATTTTTCCAAGAAGAAGATTCTTCTAGGATGCCTAAGATTACTGATAATCCAGAGTTGGCAAGAAAGATAGTAAGTAGATTGCGTAAACACTTTGGAGACTATATAACTGACGATACATTTGAAGGTGCTTTAGAAGACAATGGTAGAAGAGTCGTTGGTGTTGCTTTTAGAAATATAGCTATGTGGTCTAAAACAGATGCAACAATAGATACAATGCCTCACGAATATGCTCACATATATGTATCTTTAATGAGAGATACTAGTCTTGTTAGAAGGGGAATAAAATACTTTGGAAGTGAAGAGAAACTTGTACAGCATATTGGTGAATACTATGCAAATAGAATACAAAATAAGACCCTTCTTCAAAGGATAAAGATTTGGTTAAGACAATTTGCTAATACATTAAAGAATATATTTAGCAATATACCTGATGAGTTTATTGCTGATTATATAGCAGAAGAGTTCTACTTAGGTAAGTGGGAAGGTGGATGGGAAACACCTAGAAAGGGTGCTCAATATGATGCTTATCTTAAATACCAAGAGCAACAACCAATTAATGAAGAGGGAATAGATAAAGGTGTACCAACACATAGACATAGTGCTAAAGATATTCCATCTGACTTACATCAAAAAGAGTTCTTCCATAAGGTATTTGGTGTACATATAGAGAAGGCACAAGTACCAGTATTAATGAAGTTAGCTAGAGATAATGAATCATTTGATGATTACCTTGTTGCTGTAAAAAGTTGGGCTGAAGATCAAGCTAAAGAAAAATCATACAGAGTTAATATTAGAACTGATTATAGTTCTCAAGAATTAAATGAACTTAGAATTATGTATCTAAAAGACAGACAAAAGATATATAGATATGTACCAAATGAAAAGACTGGTTTATTTACTAGAATATATCAGACATTAATACTTCCAGTTGGTAGAGGAACTAAGAACTCTCCTCCAAGTGTTGGAGTTGCTCCATTAGAAAGATTGGATACTGGTTCTAAAGAATCTCAATCTCAGACTACAAACTTTGTAGAAGAAGATATAAGAAATGGGCATCATGATAAGAAAATTATATATCTTCCAATGAGAAATATTTTAAATAAATGGTTTAGTGAAGATCAAAGTAAGAATGTTTACTGGCAAGCAAGTGCAAAGCTTACTGAAAAGCTAATAAATAAAGTAGAAGTATCTAATATTAGAAAATATATAAGGCAAGTAATTAAATATGGAGAAGATAAAGCTAATCTTATATTTGTACTTGGTGTAAAAGGTGGTGATAATGACGCTGTTTTGTTTGGTAAGGCAAGTAAAGACTTTTCTAATCTTACACAAGAACAGTTCGAGAATTACTTGAATGAAGAAGTTAAAGCTGAAAGAATGAAAGAATCACAGCGTGATGTAATACTTGAAGAGTGGTCTATGAGTGATGAAAAAGCTGTCCAAAATGCACTTGAAGTAGTTAATAGAAAAGATTTTAAAGATATGGTTGAGAAAGCAGAAGGTGTTTATCCAGAGCTTCTTATGCTTGAAGGTGAAACATTAAAACAAACAAAGATGAGAGTTGCTAAAAGTTTATTACCAGTGATCAAGGCAATTCCTTTTGCTCAAGCAGTCTCTATCCATGAGTATATGAAATCTATTAAGTATAATAAATATGCTATGAATGAGAAGCATATATTAGATACTTATACTAGACTTAGTATTGATTTATCTGAGGGTTATTCTCCTAAAACAACTGATAATAGTCTTGCATCTGAGATAATGGTAGTCCCAAATGATACTATTATAAGAGCTAGAAGTAAAGAAACTGGTGAATTAATACCCCCTCTATCTGGTCAAGATGTCAAAACATTTGATGATACAGATGGTCAACTAATGAGTGGTAGTGCGTGGATGAATAGACTTGGTGATAATGTAGGTACTCCTAACTTGGGAGCAATCAAAACTAGTATAAGACATAGAAGTAAAGATGGTGAACATTATATAGGAATGAAACACTTACAGATGGTTCCATTTAATAACTTAGAATTTTATAAGCAAGGTTCTGATATTCCATTTGCTAGAGTAGCAGAGTATGAAGGTGAAACTTACTTTGAAAAACTAGATAAGAATGGAAATGTTGTAGGAGTTTTTCATCATATAGGTTCTAATAATGAAGCTAAACAAACATCTGGAAAATTTTCTGAGTATTATAAGTTAAACGATATTAATGAAAGTGATGTTAAGGTTATACTCAATCCACCTAAGTCAAGTGATACAGCAGCACACCCAGTAGCACTAGGAGAAATACTATTAGATCCTAGTGTTCTTGCTAATAAAGATACACCAGAAG
>Ga0098044_1001329_pt1 | contig 12944 bp, 12 predicted proteins | sample 10_taG_FD_75053 | JGI IMG/M metagenome (GOLD analysis project Ga0098044, IMG submission 75053) | Marine viral communities from the Subarctic Pacific Ocean - 10_ETSP_OMZ_AT15264 metaG | ecosystem: Environmental > Aquatic > Marine > Oceanic | place: Pacific Ocean | collected 2015-01-16 | reverse complement strand
CGCGTCCTTGTCGGCTTCGCTGAGCGTTAAACCAAAGTGGGTCCCCAGCACTTCTGCGATTTCATCAACGCTTTCGAGCTGCCGCACCTCCGCCTTGCCGTCCAGATATCGGATCGTGAATTCCGTGTTGAAGAGCGTCAACCGGCGGTCCGCCTTCGGCATAGCAACGATCAGGAACTGCACGAAGATTGACGAGGGGTGGGTCGAGGTAAACCAGCTCGCCTGCTCATAGTCGACCGGCCCATTGCGCTCCATCGTGAAGCGATAGATCGGCACCCAATCAGCCCCGAGCTTTGCCTGCAATTCATAGCCATCGCCATGCGCAATCAACCGGCGTGGCTCATGCGGCGTTTCAAGTTCGCTGTTCGTCACGAAAGAAATGGGCCCCGTCATCGTGAGCCCGCCAAAGCCGATGTCGACGAGAAAACGCCCCTCCGGCAGATCGACGACCGAAAGCATATGCGAGCGATTGGTCTCGAGTTCCTCCGGCGCCTTCCAGCGCACGCGGCCGATCAGTGTCGTCACATGGAAACCAAGCGCGCGCAACGCAGCCACAAAGAGTCCATTGACCTCGAAGCAATAACCGCCACGGCGTTCTGCGATCAACTTCTGCTGAAGCGACGGCAGGTCAAGCACGATCAGACGACCTGCCAGCACATTGAGGTTTTCAAAGGGGATGGAGAGCGCATGGGCGTAGTGGATCGCCTTCAGCGTCTCGAGCGTCGGCGCGCGCGAGCCCTCATAGCCGATCCGGTCAAAATAGGCCTCAAGGTCAATCATCGCGCCAGCAGCACTCATCGTCAGCCTCCTGAATGGAAGGAAGAGAAAAGCAAATGGCGCTCCCCGAGGGAAGCGCCATTTTTGAAGCACCATTCATCAAAGTTGTTCTATGCAGAAGGTCTTACCCCATGGTCGGGATAACGAAGGACGAACCTTCCTTGACGCCCGAGGGCCAGCGGGAAGTAACCGTTTTGACCTTGGTCCAGAACTTCACACCTTCCGTGCCGTGCTGGTTTGTATCGCCAAAGGCAGAACGCTTCCAGCCACCAAAGCTGTGATAGGCAAGTGGTACGGGGATCGGCACATTGATGCCGACCATGCCGACCTGAACCTGAGAGGCAAAAGTGCGTGCCGCATCGCCATCGCGCGTAAAGATCGCAACGCCATTGCCATACTGATGCTTGGTCGGCAGGGCGGCTGCTTCCTCAAAGGTCTTCGCACGCACGATCTGGAGGACCGGCCCGAAGATCTCTTCCTGATAGGTCTTCATGTCCGGCGTCACATTGTCGAACAAGCAGCCACCAAGGAAAAAACCATTTTCATAGCCCTGCAGCTTGAAGTCGCGTCCATCGACCAGAAGCTTTGCGCCTTCCTTCTCGGCAAGATCAATATAGTTCCGAACCTTGTCGAGATGTGCGCGGGTAACAAGCGGACCATAGTCGCTGTCCGGATCGGTCGACGTACCCACCTTGAGCGACTGCACGCGAGGGATGAGCTTCTCGATCAGACGATCCGCTGTTTCTTCGCCGACCGGCACGGCAACCGGCAACGCCATGCAACGTTCGCCAGCCGAACCATAGGCCGAACCGATGAGGTCATTGACCACCTGATCCATGTCGGCGTCAGGCATAATGATCGCATGGTTCTTCGCACCACCCATCGCCTGCACGCGCTTGCCGTTGGCAGCGCCCGTTGCATAGATGTATTGCGCGATGTCGGAGGACCCGACAAAGCTCACCGCCGAGATCGTCGGATCGGTAAGGATCGCATCAACCGCTTCCTTGTCGCCATTGACGACATTGAGCACACCGGCAGGCGCGCCGGCTTCCATGAAGAGTTCAGCCAAACGCAACGGGACGGAAGGGTCCTTTTCCGACGGCTTCAGAATGAACGTATTGCCGACGGCAATGGCGACACCGAACATCCACATCGGGATCATCGCCGGGAAATTGAAAGGCGTAATGCCCGCGCCAACACCGAGCGGCTGGCGCATGGAATACATGTCGATGCCAGGACCCGCACCTTCGGTGAACTCACCCTTCTGGAGGTGCGGGATACCACAGGCAAATTCGATGACTTCCAGCCCGCGCTGAACATCGCCACGGCTGTCGGCCAGAACCTTGCCATGTTCCGATGACAGAAGATGTGCCAGCTCGTCCATATTGGCTTCGAGCAGACGCTTGAATTCAAACATCACGCGAGCACGGCGCTGCGGATTGGTTGCAGCCCAACCGGGGAAGGCTTCGGCGGCAACGGCAACGGCGGCGCGCAATTCCTCAGTTGTCGCAAGCGGCGTACGTGCCGTCACTTCACCCGTATTCGGGTTCGTTACGTCGAGAAAACGTCCACTCGTACCTTTGACATGGCGACCGCCGATGAAATGCGTCAGTTCCTTGGCCATCTGAATTAATCCTTCGCGCTACCTGTGCTGGCGCCTGTCGTTCAATTATGTTTTCGGCGCTATTTGAAGGCCTTAGTTAGCGCGACGCGCCCTGCGGGAGCAAGCTTTTGCGCAGCGACACATGATCAGCGTTGCATTTTTGCAAGTTTTCCCTGTGTCAAACTTGCAAGTTTTGAAGAATCTTAAATTTTGTCCACCTTTGGGAGTGCCACTTCCTTGCCATTCCACTAGCATCATGCGCGAGCGGCCCCCGAATAGGTCGGGGGAACTTGATTACGTTGAGGCTCACATTCCGCTCAAGGCACACACCCTTGGGAAATTTGGGGAAAAGGAATACCAATGTCCAATACCGTCAAACTCATCATTGCGATCATCGTCATTGCTGGCGTGCTGTTCATCGGCTACCGCATGACCAACAAGGGCGAAGAAACGGGCGCCATGGCTCCGACCAGCGAAATGGCGCCAGCTGACGAAGGCACACCGGCCGCTGCACCTGCCGAAGAATCCGGCGAAGCGGCTCCCGCCGATAATTCCATGATGGACGACGCCAAGGCCGCCGCTGACGACGCCGCCAAGGCCGTCGGCGATGCCGCGAGCGATGCAGCCGACGCCATGTCCAAGGCCGCCGACGACGTTAAAGACGCTGGCTCTAACGACATGTCCAAGACAAATGCCGATCAGATGTCGAAGGACGGCGCGGAAGCTCCGGCTCAATAATCTGGCCTGACTGACTGAAAACCCGCGCATCATACCAATGGTGCGCGGGTTTTCTTTTGCCAAAATCCAGAATGCGAGAGGCCATATGATCATCATCACGGGCCGCATGAAAATTCCCGACGAGAACAGGGAACCATTCTTCGATATTGCGAAACGACAGGTAGAACTTTCGCGGCGCGAAGCGGGCTGCCTCAACTATTGGCTCTACGAAGATGCCTTCGAGCCCCGGCGCTTCTTTTTCTATGAGGAATGGAAGGATCGCGATGCCGTCGATTTCCATTTCAAGCAGAGCTATTGCCTTGAATTCGTTAAGGCCTTGCGGAAATTGACGGATGGCGAGCCGGAAATGCATATCCGCACAATCGTCGAAAAGTCGAAGACTTGAGCCCTCCAGGAGCGTTCACCAGATATTTAATCTCCTTGGCTAGATTGCTCTCAGGCCAGTCATCCGGCCCATATGATCCAGGTAACCAGGTTGCGTTTGGTTGCGTCATGGCAGAGCCCCGTTAAGCCTCAATAGGCCACGGCATATCTCTTGTCAGTGTTTGAAAGGCCCGCGATGGAAACGTCGCGGGCCTTTTGCCATCTCAAAACAAAAGGCCGCCCGAAGGCGGCCTTTCAAAATTCATATGCGTCGCGATTACGCCTGACGCTCGACCATCATCTTCTTGATCTCAGCAATCGCCTTCGCCGGATTCAATCCCTTGGGGCAAGTGCGCGCGCAATTCATAATGGTGTGGCAGCGATAAAGGCGAAACGGATCTTCGAGATTGTCGAGACGTTCGCCCTTGGCTTCATCGCGGCTATCAGCCAACCAACGATAGGCCTGCAGCAGCGTCGCCGGGCCGAGATAGCGGTCGCCATTCCACCAATAAGAAGGGCAAGAGGTCGTGCAGCAGGCGCAAAGAATGCACTCATAAAGCCCATCGAGCTTTTCGCGATCCTCATGTGACTGACGCCATTCCTTTTCAGGTGTCGCCGTCTTCGTCTGCAGCCAGGGCTCGATCGACGCATGCTGCGCGTAGAAGCCGGTAAGGTCAGGCACCAGATCTTTCACGATACCCATGCTGGGCAGCGGATAGATTTTGACGTCGCCCTTGCACTCGTCGATGCCCTTGGTGCAGGCGAGCGTGTTCTGGCCATCGATGTTCATGGCGCAGGAACCGCAAATACCTTCGCGGCATGACCGGCGGAAAGTCAGTGTCTGGTCGATCTCATTTTTGATCTTGATGAGCGCATCAAGAACCATCGGACCGCATTTGTCGAGATCGACTTCATAGGTGTCGATACGCGGGTTCTGATCATCATCCGGCGACCAGCGGTAGACGCGGAAATTTTTGACGCGCGTCGCCCCTTCGGCCTTGTAGGTCTTGCCCTCGATGGGGCGGGAATTCTTTGGCAGATTAAACTGAACCATCTCTCAACCCTTTAGCGCGCCAATCAACGCGTGCTTAGTAAACGCGTGCCTTTGGTTTGATATAATCAATGTCGCTCGACATCGTGTAGGCATGGACCGGACGATAATCGACAGTCGGCTTACCCGTCTGACCATCGACCCAGCACAGAGTGTGCTTCATCCAGTTTTCGTCATCACGATCCGGGAAGTCTTCACGCGCATGAGCGCCACGGCTTTCCTGACGCCCCACCGCGCCTTCGACGGTGGCGACCGCCTGAACGATGAGATTGTCGAATTCGAGCGTCTCGATAAGATCGGAGTTCCATATGAGCGAGCGGTCCGAAACGCGAATGTCGGTCTTTTCGGCGAAGACTTCAGCAACCCGCTTGCGGCCCTGCTCCAGCGTCTCGCCGGTACGGAACACGGCGACGTCTTCCTGCATGGCGCGCTGCATCTTGCCGCGCAGCACCGATGTCGGTGTCGAACCATTGGCATTGCGGAAGTGATCGAGACGCGCGATGGCGTTTTCGCCAGCGTCCTTGGCAAATTCCGGCTGACGCGCGCCAGGCGTCACGAGCTCAGCGGCCTTGAGGCCAGCGGCGCGACCAAACACGACAAGGTCAATCAGCGAATTGGAGCCAAGACGATTGGCCCCATGCACCGACACGCAAGCCGCTTCGCCAATGGCCATCAGGCCCGGCACGACCGTATCGGGATTGCCATCCTTCAACGTCAGCACTTCGCCGTGATAATTCGTCGGGATGCCGCCCATGTTGTAGTGAACGGTCGGCAGAACCGGGATCGGCTCCTTGGTCACATCGACGCCGGCGAAGATACGCGCCGATTCCGAAATACCGGGCAGACGCTCGGCAAGGATTTTCGGATCGAGGTGGTCAAGGTGAAGGAAGATGTGATCCTTGTTCGGACCCACACCACGGCCTTCGCGGATTTCAATGGTCATGGCGCGGCTGACGACGTCACGCGAGGCAAGGTCCTTGGCCGACGGCGCATAGCGCTCCATGAAACGCTCGCCTTCGGAATTGACGAGATAACCGCCTTCGCCACGCGAACCTTCGGTGATAAGGCAACCTGAACCGTAAATGCCGGTCGGATGGAACTGCACGAATTCCATGTCCTGCAGCGGCAGGCCGGCACGCAGAACCATGGCATTGCCGTCGCCCGTGCAGGTATGCGCCGAAGTCGCCGAGAAGAAGGCGCGGCCATAACCACCTGTCGCGAGGATCACCAGCGAGGAACGGAAGCGATGAATTTCACCCGTCGCCATGTCGATGGCGACGACGCCGCGGCAGGCGCCTTCCTCATCCATGATGAGGTCGATAGCGAAATATTCGATGTAGAACTCCGCATTGTGGCGCAGAGACTGGCCATAAAGCGTATGCAGCATCGCATGCCCGGTACGGTCGGCTGCCGCACAGGTGCGTTGGGCAATGCCTTCACCGAAATTCGTGGTCATGCCGCCGAAGGGGCGCTGATAAATCTTGCCTTCTTCCGTACGGCTGAAGGGCACACCGAAATGCTCGAGCTCATAAACGGCGGTCGGCGCGTGACGGCATAGATATTCGATCGCGTCCTGGTCGCCGAGCCAGTCGGAACCCTTGACGGTGTCATACATATGCCAGCGCCAGTCGTCCGGACCCATGTTACCCAGCGAAGCGGCAACGCCGCCCTGAGCTGCAACCGTATGACTGCGCGTCGGGAAAACCTTGGTGATATTCGCGGTCTTCAGCCCCTTTTCAACGCAACCCAATGTGGCGCGAAGACCGGCGCCACCCGCCCCGACGACAACCGCGTCGAACGTATGGTCTATGAATGTATAGGCTTGCGATGCTGACATGATCTTGTCTCGACGCGTTATATCAGGAACTGAAGCCGATCTTGAGCACCGCATAGATGCAGGCAAGACCGATGGCATAGGAGAAGAAGCTATTGGCGATCAGCGTGAAATGCTTGAGCGTCTCGCCATGCACATAGTCTTCGATGACGATTTTTACGCCGATACGCATGTGGATGACGACTGCGCCGATCAGCGCAATGAAAAGGATCGAGACCAGCGGATTCGCGAGATAAGCCCGCGCCGTCTCATATTCGGCGCCTGCCAGCGCCACCACCGACACGATGAAGAAAATGGCGAGCGGCGCGATGGCCAGAGCCGTCGCGCGCTGCAGGGCATGGTCGCCCGTGCCGGAACGTGCTGAACCGAGATAGGAAATCTTCGCCTTCGGCGTGCGCATATCGTTCGTGGACATTACATCACCCCCCGCAAAGCAATAGCAGCAACCCAAACAAGCACCGTGAGCAGCACACCACCAACGGCGGCAAGCCAGCTCATGCGATCCGCTGCCGGGATATCGAAGGCCTTGGCCTCATCCCAGAAGAAATAGCGAATGCCGCTGAGCAGGTGATGGATCAACGCCCAGGTGAAGCCAAAGAGGATGAGCTTGCCCAACCAGCCATTCGCCACGCCGAGGAAGACGGCATAGGCATCAGGACCAGTCGCCGCGGCGATGAGCCACCAGGCGAGCAAGATCATGCCGAGATAAAGCCCGACACCCGTAATGCGATGGATGATCGACATCGCCATAGTAATGGTGAAGCGATAAATTTGGAGATGCGGCGAAAGCGGACGCTCTACCTGTCGCGGTGCAGCCATGATGTTTTTCCCGGGAATACAACGGGCGGAATGGAATAATGTTGTTTATCGCGCGTCGCGCGCGAAGGCAAATAAGGAAGCGCCCAAAAACAACTGTTGAGAATGGTTCTCAAAGATACCTTTGCTAAAGCCCTGCCTAACGTCGCGGCATCAAGACCCAGTAGTCGAGATCAAGAATAACGCCCTCAACGTATCCTTTTTCGAGCGCACCAGGAAATTCGCCGCAAGGCAGATTCTTCGTCGCAATTGTACGCAGGCGCAGAGCACCAAGATCGCTTCGACCTTTGACCTCGGCCTTGGCCAAAACTTCCGACCAGGCAAAGACCGTATCGCCAGCGAAGCATGGCGCAACGTGACGCCCACCGTTGATCGCCGCAACCAGCTGCGCATTGCCCAAACCGTTGAAGGAAAGCGAACGGGCCAGCGAGATGACGTGCCCACCATAGATCAACCGACGACCGAAACGGCCCTGACCTTCGGTAAACTGGTTGAAATGCACCTTGGCAGTATTCTGATAGAGACGTGTCGCCATCATGTGCTCGGCTTCTTCGATCGTCACGCCATCCACATGGTCGATCTTTTCGCCAACCGCATAATCATCCCAGAGATGGGTGCTGCCGGCAGCTTCAAGATCAAATTTCGAGAAATTGGTCCCCGCAGGGGCTTCGAGATAGGCCGCGTCAACAGCCTTGGGAAGCGTCGGCACGTCCGTCTCCGGCGCAGGCGAAGCCTTGTCACGCTTGCGCACCATGACCCAACGCACATATTCGAGCACGATATCGCCATGCTGATTGCGCCCGATGGAACGCACATAGACGACGCCGGTTGCGCCATCCGAGTTTTCCTTGAGGCCAATGACCTTTGAAACGGTCGAAAGCGTGTCACCCGGGAAAACCGGCTTCAGAAAACGACAATCGGCATACCCAAGATTGGCGACCGCATTGAGCGAGACATCAGGCACGGTCTTACCAAAGACCACATGGAAGGCCAGCAGATCATCAATGGGTGACTTTGCGTAACCTGCCGCGCGCGCCACTTCGTCCGACGATTGCAGCGAAAAACGCGAACCAAAAAGCGCCTGATAAAGAGCGCGATCACCTTCGTTCAAGGTCCGCGGCGTAGCGTGGTTCAGGACCTGCCCGACGCGAAAGTCTTCAAAGAAATTACCCGAATTGGTCTTGCTCATGCTTCCAGCTCCGCAATAGCGTCCGCGATCGCAACAGTGCGCTTGGCGATTTCGGCATGAAGAATTTCGACCATGCGGCCATCGACCTTCAGAACACCCTTGCCCTTGTTCTCGGGCAATTCGAAAGCGGCAATTGTCTGACGCGCGAAAGCGACCGCCGCCTCATCTGGCGAGAAGATCACATTGCAGGGCAAAACCTGCGAGGGATGGATCAACGTCTTGCCGTCAAAGCCCATGTCGCGGCCCTGCTCACAGATGGCGGCGAAACCCTCTTCGTTCTTGATATCGTTGTAGACGCCATCAAGCGCGATGATGCCATAGGCGCGCGCCGCGATGATTGAAAGCCCGAGCGATGCCAGCATAGGCACGCGGTCCGGCGTATGCGCGGCGCGCAATTCCTTGGCGATATCATTGGTACCCATGACCCAGACGGTCATACGCGTGGAAGCGGCCTTCGCCGCAATCGCCTGAATATTGAGGATCGCCAGCGGCGTCTCGATCATGCACCAGAGCTGCATGGAAGCGTCGGCGCCTGCATCCGACAGCGCCTTGTCGGCACGCATAACGTCTTCGGCGGAATTGACCTTTGGCACGAGGATCGCGTCGGGCTTTGCCGCCACAGCCGCCTTGATGTCGTCCATACCCCAGGGCGTATCCATGCCGTTCACGCGAATGATGAGTTCGCGCTTGCCGTAGCCGCCTTCCTTGACGGCGGCAACAACCTGCGCACGGGCTTCTTCTTTCGCGTCTGGAGCAACAGCATCTTCCAGATCAAGGATCAACGCGTCTGCAGGAAGCGTCCGCGCCTTTTCCAGAGCCCTTGCGTTCGAGCCCGGCATGTAAAGAACGCTTCGACGTGGACGGGCAATCACTTCGGACATGGAACTCTCTCTCGTAGTTGGATCAGGCGGCTTTCTTCAGATAACGCGCACCAAGGATTTCGGCGATCTGCACAGCATTGAGCGCCGCACCTTTACGAAGATTGTCGGCGACAACCCAGATGACCAGACCATTATCGACCGTGGGATCGACACGGATGCGGCTGATGTACGTTGCAAAATCACCAACGCATTCAAGCGGCGTCACATAGCCACCGTCTTCGCGCTTATCGACGACGAGGCAACCGGGTGCCTCGCGCAGAGCCTCGCGTGCTTCATCATCGGAAATCGGATTCTCAAATTCGATGTTGATGGCCTCGGCATGACCGACAAAAACAGGGACACGTACCGCTGTCGCTGTCACCTTGATCTTGGGGTCGAGCATCTTCTTGGTCTCGACGACCATCTTCCACTCTTCCTTCGTATAGCCATCATCCATGAAGACATCGATATGCGGGATGACGTTGAAGGCGATCTGCTTGGTGAACTTTTTGCGCTCGACCGGGTCATTGACATAGATGGCGCGCGTCTGCTCGAAAAGCTCATCCATGCCTTCCTTGCCCGCCCCCGACGTGGATTGATAGGTCGACACAACAACCCGCGTGATCTTTGCAAGATCATGCAACGGCTTCAACGCCACCACCATTTGCGCGGTGGAGCAATTGGGGTTCGCGATGATCATTTTCTTGGTATAGCCCGCAATGTCGTCGGCGTTCACTTCCGGTACGACAAGCGGCACATCCGGGTCCATACGGAAGCGCGACGAATTATCGATCATTACACAACCGGCCGCCGCAATCCGAGGCGCCCATTTTTCGGCAACTTCAGAACCCGCCGACATGAGGCAAATATCAGTGCCCTCAAAATCGTAATTCTCAAGCGCCTTTACCTTGAGCGTCCGGTCGCCATAGGACACTTCCGTTCCCTGACTGCGACGCGAGGCCAGCGCCACCACCTCGTCAGCGGGAAACTCGCGCTCCGCCAGAATGTTGAGCATTTCACGCCCGACATTACCCGTCGCGCCAACCACAGCAACCTTGTAACCCATAACAACCTTTCCAGACGGTGACGTTAGCCGTTCAACCGATCAAGTTCTTTCAGAATGGCATCACCCATTTCGACGGTGCCAACTTTCGTCTTGCCTTCCTGCATGATGTCGCCGGTGCGCAGACCATTGGCGAGCACTGCATCAACCGCCTTTTCAAGAAGGTCGGCGCAAGCACCACGATCAAACGTGTAACGCAGCGCCATCGCAAAGGAGAGGATCGAAGCGATGGGATTGGCGGCACCCGTACCTGCAATATCAGGGGCCGAACCATGCACGGGCTCGTACATGGCGCGGGCTTTGCCGTTCGCATCCTTTGCACCAAGCGAGGCCGACGGCAGCATGCCGAGTGAACCTGTCAGCATCGAAGCAATATCGGAAAGCACATCACCGAAGAGATTGTCGGTGACGATCACGTCGAACTGCTTCGGATTACGCACGAGCTGCATGGCACAATTGTCGGCGAGCATATGCTCAAGCTTCACGTCGGAGAACTTCTCCTTGTGCAACTTCGAAACTTCTTCGTTCCACAACACGCCGGACTTCATCACGTTGCGCTTTTCGACAGACATGACGCGATTGTCACGCTTGCGGGCAAGCTCGAAGGCAACCTCGGCAATGCGACGAATTTCGCTTGTCGTATAGACCTGCGTATCGATACCGCGACGCTCGCCATTACCCAAGTCTTCGATGACCTTGGGTTCACCAAAATAGACGCCGCCGGTGAGCTCACGCACGATCATGATGTCGAGGCCTTCGACGATCTCGCGCTTCAGCGACGATGCATCGGCAAGGGCAGCAAAGCAAAGGGCGGGACGCAGGTTGGCAAAAAGTTCGAGATCCTTGCGAAGACGCAGCAGACCCGCTTCCGGACGACCTTCATAGGGAACATTGTCCCACTTGGGTCCACCCACCGCACCAAGGAAGACAGCATCAGCAGCAAGCGCCTTTTCGATCGTCGCGTCGGTTACCGCAACGCCATGCGCGTCATAGCAGCAACCGCCAACGAGATCGTGATCGACCTCGACAGCGAAATCACGCTTCTTCGAATACCAGTCGATAACGCGCTCGACCTGTCCCATCACTTCCGGGCCAATGCCATCGCCGGCGACAATCAGAATTTTCTTGGTGCTCATTGGTCTCAAACTTTTCTTTGCGTATGTCGGATATCAGAGCCAGGGCTGCTCGGCGGCGTGACGCTTTTCATAGGTGGCGATCTCGTCGGCCTTCTTCATCGTCAGACCAACGCCATCAAGACCTTCGAGCATGCAATGCTTGCGGAAAGGATCGACGTCGAACTTGATAACGCCGCCATCGGGACCCTTGATCTCCTGTGCTTCCAGATCGATCGTGACAACGGCATTGGAACCGCGCTCTGCATCGTCCATCAGCTTATCTACATCGGCTTGAGGAAGAATGATCGGCAGAATGCCGTTCTGGAAGCAGTTGTTGTAGAAGATGTCGGCATAGCTCGCGGCAATGATGCATTTGATACCGAAGTCGGCGAGCGCCCAGGGCGCATGTTCGCGCGAGGAACCGCAACCGAAGTTCTCGCCCGTCACAAGAATCTGCGCATCCCGATAGGCAGGCTTGTTCAGCACGAAATCGGGAATCTCGTTGCCCTGTTCGTCATAGCGCATTTCATCGAACAGGTTCTTGCCGAGACCCGTACGCTTGATCGTCTTCAGGAACTGCTTCGGAATGATCATATCGGTGTCGATATTGATCAACGGCAAGGGTGCCGCAACGCCGGTGAGTTTATTAAACTTGTCCATTGAGGCGTCTCCTTAGTTCAATTCACGAAAATCAACAAAGTGACCGGCAATCGCCGCCGCCGCCGCCATCTGCGGCGAAACGAGATGCGTGCGACCACCGCGGCCCTGACGACCTTCGAAGTTACGGTTGGATGTCGAAGCGCAACGTTCACCCGGCGCCAACTTGTCAGCATTCATGGCAAGGCACATGGAGCAGCCCGGCTCGCGCCACTCAAAACCCGCTTCGACAAAAATCTTGTCAAGGCCTTCGGCTTCAGCCTGTTCCTTCACGAGGCCAGAGCCCGGCACGACCATCGCATTGACGGTCGAGGCAACCTTGCGGCCCTTGGCGACAGACGCCGCCGCACGCAGATCTTCGATGCGGCCATTGGTGCATGAACCGATGAACACACGATCAATCTTCACGTCCGTGATCGGCGTGCCTGCCGTGAGACCCATATAAGCAAGCGCGCGTTCCAGCGCGTTGCGATGACCTTCGTCCGCAACCTTCGCGGGATCCGGCACACGATCCGTGATCTTGATGACGTTTTCAGGGCTCGTGCCCCAGGTGATCATCGGCGGCAGGTTGGCAATGTCGATGGTGATTTCCTTATCGAAATGCGCTCCTTCGTCCGACGGCAGGGTCATCCAATAGGCAACGGCCTTGTCCCAGTTCTCGCTCTTGGGCGCCATCGGGCGGCCTTCAAAATACGCAACTGTCTTTTCATCCGGCGCAATCATGCCGGCACGCGCGCCCGCTTCGATGGTCATGTTGCAGACCGTCATACGGCCTTCCATCGAAAGGTCACGGATCGCCTGACCCGCATATTCGATCACATAGCCCGTGCCGCCCGCGGTGCCGATATGGCCGATGATGGCGAGCGCGATGTCTTTCG
>Ga0098044_1001327_pt1 | contig 12957 bp, 13 predicted proteins | sample 10_taG_FD_75053 | JGI IMG/M metagenome (GOLD analysis project Ga0098044, IMG submission 75053) | Marine viral communities from the Subarctic Pacific Ocean - 10_ETSP_OMZ_AT15264 metaG | ecosystem: Environmental > Aquatic > Marine > Oceanic | place: Pacific Ocean | collected 2015-01-16 | reverse complement strand
TCGCCCATGCTAACGTGATTTACCGAACTAACGGATGGCGTTGTATCTCCTGGCATGGGTTCGACAGGTTGGGCCATGGGGTTAAGTTCGCCTATAAGGATAGCTCGCTGACGAGGATCCAGGGCACCGCATTGTTGCACGTGCATCTCTGTGTCAATGGACGTGTAAAATTCAGCACCGCAGTAGCACTTGTATGTAGAACCTTGTTTTAACATTTTATAATCCTGTTTTAGTTAATTTTTTTGCCGTGGTATGCGCAATTGTTATCTAGTGCCAGGCAAGAACGCTGTGACAGCAGACAGAAAACCCTATGTATCATGGGCCACCTCCTTTTAACTGATTTACTTGGCTAATCCAAGCAACCCTGCCTGTTACCGGAGTAACAAGCAGGCTGAACCGGATTAACTAACTCCAGTTTTTTTGTGCAGATTTTTGTGCTTGATTACGTGATGGACACCACGCAATTGAGTAGTGGTCTGAATCAACACCAAGTTGATTGACTACCATCTCCCAGTACTCCTCCAACATAACCTTTGAGTCTGCGTAGTAGGCATCAGTAAACGCACAGTCACCACCAGTAGCTTCAATTGTTGCGTGAAAAAGTATGTAATACCCCGGGCGTGCCATTTTATTGGATTTATTCGGTTTATACGTAGTTGAAATCATTTTTTACTCGCCCTCCTCGTTTTCTATAGAATCAAATAAACGCCGGATGAAATCTTCTTTGGACATGTCGCGGTCAGTGTCAGCCGTATCCAGTATTTCGGTGACGAATTTGTTGATGTTATCGCTGGCAGAACGAAGGGCGTCACGCATTTCAGCATTAGCCTCGCGTGCCGCTCGGGTTCTGTCTAAGAACAGGAACCAAATATCGCCATTAACAAAGCATGACCCGACATAGTGATGCAGGTTGGGTGTAGTGGCTTGCCCTTCCAAAAACCAACGTAGTTGAACGGTTAATGGACTGCCGTCCTTGGAAATAGAGGTGGTATACCAGAGAGTTACAACATCGTTGTTGTTGGGATCCGGGCTGATGTGGAGGGGATGAAAGCTACCTTCGTAGAGGTCAATCTCTGCCCCATCTAAGATTTCTACCTTGGTTATTACGTGTTTGAGTGGGTTGTTTACGTGTTCCGATAATTCTTCAAAGTTGAAGCCGTCCATGGTTATAATCCTTTAATTGTTTATAAGATTTAGTTGTCCGGGCTGCCGTTTTATACCTCCTTATTTTCACTGCCCGGAGCAATCCTCCCTTTGGCGCGCAGTGTCCCTACCATTTTAGCACATTGTACAAGATATGTCAACCACATGCGCGAAAACTCATATGTCCGGCATGTTTCCATTTACCCATAGCTTGTGGTAGGATAACTCCATGGAATCTATACTATATATATGTAGATTATGTCTAAAGACCTTTCGGTCACATGGATGGGCGGTGCGACATGAGGAGACTTGCATTGGAGCCATCCAAGTGGTTATGCTAGACGGCCCACAGATCCGACCAGAACATCTGCGTAGTCAGGTAGATTTAGGTGTCCTGACAGATGACATGAGTCGTATCATGGATAAGCCCGAGGTACGCTGACCCGAAAGCACGGGGATGACGCTGGTGATAACGCTGAAGCCTGCCAGCATCAGGCGACCATAAGCCCTAGTGGTGGTGCACTAGATAGCGAAAAGTGTCCGACCTCCTACTTACAGGACTGCCGGACATGAGGGGCGGAGCCAACGGGAAAGCCGGAATATCAAAATTCCGACACCGTACATTAAAAGGCGGAGCTGTGTCCTGAAAACGACGGTACAGGACACCCAGAGAAAACAGAAACTACGAAATCCGGTAGTAACAGAGCCCTCCGTAGATAATAAATATATATATAAAAGAGATAACTTGGTTACTGAGGGCAAGATCCAGAACACTGTTACGGTATCTGTTGTCCATGCTACGGAGAAGTTACGCTTATGAGCCTTGAAAAAGCCGTTAACAAGAGTCCTAAGTCTAAGATGTCCGAAGGGCTCGCAGTTAAAGTACGTAATCTGGTAGGTGATGGGGACAAATTAACCCATCTACTGTTCGCTATTGCCAACGGATCCGAGCCCTCAGCCAAAGTCTCAGACAGATTGTCCGCTATCAATATGCTGCTAGATCGGGGCTGGGGTAAACCAGTCACTAGTCTAGAAGTGTCCGGTGAGGTCAATGTTACCTCCGTTATTCAAACGCTAGATACAGCCGACCTTAAAGACCTAGTCTCCATGCGCGAACGCGTACTTGCCCACAACGAAAGCATGATTATCGACATCACTGCCCATAGTTCTCAAGAAATAACGTCGGACCAACCCCAACCGTAACCAGACGTGGAGGTCGGCCCCGCTCGAAGCCCGTGACATCGGTGCAGCTCGTTGGTACGTGCGCCCGGGCAGCAGCCCCCTGGTGTGTTCATGGACACGGGCATCGCCCGGGCACCGCCCGGGCACGGACACCCCTGACATCCCAGTTCCGGATCTCGTGGGGACCCTGGTGTGGTCATTGAAACGGGCAGTGCCCGGGCTCAGTGGGGGCGGTGTGTGCGTTGAAACGGGCACGAGCCCGGGCTCCGGGGAGATCCGGTGAGCTCATTGGAACGGGCTCGAGCCCGGACGGGGGGTGGGGAAAACAAAAAAATAACGGGGGAGGCTTTCGCCTCCCCCTGTGTGTCAGTCCTCTGGACCGACGAGTTCGTTCAATTTACCCACCCCCTTTACCAGATCCTCTAGCTGTTTTTGTATTTGGTACTGCCTGTATCGTCCGCTGTTGACTGTTCGTTTGTTCGTTCGAACTTCGATCTCCCTCTGCTCTGCGGCAGATTCTAACCGTCGGAGCCGCTTGACTATGTCAAGCATATTGCGATCCCAAGTTTTTTGCTGAACACATCCGGTTGCGGTTGCCTCGTGTTCATGCGTCTTGAGTTCTGACTCCAGTGCCGAGACACGCTGCATGAGTGTTGTGATCTGGAATGTTTGATCGCTGATGGTCGCGTCCAGAACTTGCGTACGTTCCTCGGCTTCGACTAGCCGCGCCTTAAGCAGTGTGTACCGATGCTCGATCGTTGCTACCTTGTCTTCCATGTCGTCGATTTTGTTGCTCATCGTTGTGCGTACCATGTTTTTTACTTCCTTTATTTTATTAGGGGGGACTTGCGTCCCCCCATGGTTTACCTATGGTGGCCGGGACAGTCACACGGTACCTCACCGTCTGTTTCTATCCGGTCGCACATATGGTCTTCAACATCCTCACCCATTATTGAGAGCAAGGCGCGAGCGGTGTCACCGTCCACGCCATACTCACCCGCAATGGACTCGGTACATTCTTCGCATATCGTCATGACTGACTCCTGCTAGGGAGACAGTGCACGTGATAGGGAATCAGCGTACCGTCCTGCTGGTCAAGCTTGACAGTATCTTGCATGACTATTGTTCCATTACATGCCGGACACTTGTTTTCAAGCTTGGCAGTGAGAGTATTGAGTACCTCACGATACGGAGGACCAAGGTTGCCATCCTTTAGCAATTGTTCGGGGTTCTCGATGGTCACGGCTCCCGTGCCACCGCGCACCTCGTACCACTTGCAGTATTGGCAAGTGCATTCAGGGAACTCTCGTTCCATCCAAGCCGCACCTTCCAAATTAGGTCGCCACTGCAACCAATAGAGGATGACATGTTTGACTGCACCGAAGTAAAACTTCAGGCGGGTTTTTACTGACATAACAGCTCCTTTAGATTTGGCACCACCGGGAGCCGAAGCTCCCGGTGGCTAGAGTGATTAGGTCTGCTCTTCAGGCTCGTCGGACAACTCGTCCACGCCGTCACTCGGGATGTCATCCTCATCCGATTGCTCGGACGAGGCTGGCGGTGCCGATGTGTTCGGCGGAAGCGTGTAGTCTTCCAGAGCCATCAGGTGGCCTGCCTTGGTGATAACCGTGCCGGAGTGCAAATCCGGAGCATGGTTTTCAAACCACTCATAATAGCGACTCAGCAACGTTGTTTTGCTACCCTCACTAGCAGGAGTACAGCCTGGAATCATGGGATGCCAGCACTGTATGTCCTTAGGGAGCATTAACCCGTCATCACCGAAAGCCTTATTACTAGCCAGAGCCTTGCACGCTCTGTACAAGTATGTCGGTGGATTGTTATCCCCGACTGAGACTTTGTTGGTAAGTTCGAGCAACGCCTTGATACCGTCATTCCCAGCGTACTGGGTTTTCTTGTATATCAGCGTGAACGTGCCGAACTCGTCGTTGGGAACGAAGTTGCGTCGCCGCGCGTTTGAGAGACGCTTCGGGTAGACAACCGTGTTGCCGTCACCGTAGATATGCCGTCCGAAGACAGCTTCGTTGGATGTCCGGTCAACTAGTCCCCAAGCCAGCGCGACAGTCAGAGACGCCTCCGGCCACTGTCCAGCTTCGTACAACGTTTCCGCGTACTCAACCATTTCAGCGGGTATATCCAGAGCAAGCGAGAACGTTTCGTTCCGCTTGTTGTCCCTGGCAATCTTATCCAGCTCCGCTTGCACAGCCTCCTCTTCAGGAGTCATGCTAGCTCGCACGTTAGATGCGAACTGGATTGTCTCGTCGCGCTCCAAAGCACCGAAGACTAATGCCTTCAGTTCTTCAACTGTTTTACCAGTGGCGAGAGCCATCGCTTCGAGTTCAGCTTGGTTGCCGTTCGTGTTATTTGCCAAAATAATGGCCTCCGTAAATTTAAGCTTTCGCGGGACAAGTCACCCGACGGCGAACCGCCGGACGCTCAGCTTGTATTGTTCCATCGCTTCGCGCTAACCGCTTCAAACCATGCCAGAGCTTGCAGTCGCTGGCCGCTTGCTGTCCTTTCTCGCTTTCGCGCCTTCACCTTTAAAGTCAGTGGACTCACTGGGTCAGCTCATTCGAAGCTGAAGCGGGTCTTTTGGTCGACCAACCCAACTCACCTCAACCAGGGTCTTAGCCTTACTCTAGGTGAGTTGCCGCCTTCTGAGAGACGGTGCGGAGCTGTCTGTTGTTTTTGCTTCGGGTCTCTGACCCTGGGAGTCTGGTCTCTCCGCTAGACTCCCTATGTCCCACCCAGGCTCTGGACGTTCCCGGTTGCTAGGCCGGACTTCCTTCCCCCCTGGGAGAGGTCGGTGGGGTTTTTTCCCTTCCCCCCCCCGACATACTTATAATAGCACATTTTAACTGATGCTGTCAATATTTACATTACAATAATGGTAGGATAACTTACCGTTCTGGAACTTCGTTTTGGTTAGTGAATGTGAACACATTCACAAACTCCGCCTCGGCCTACGCTCAGTTATGTTAACCATTTGTGAATGTGAACACATTCACAATGTTTCCCCCCTGGGAGGTGAGTCCGCATTTTCAGAGGGGGGGACCGAAGACGGGGTGGGGGGTGGGGAACTCAGATACCCACCCGCCCGTCGGGCCAGAAATGGCATTTTTCAGAAACGATGGGTCCCCTATCCAAAAAAAATCCATAAAGATCCTGTCACCCTTTCTGGTACATATTTCGTAAGAGGTTGACATATATATGGATTCATGATATAGTAGAATGGGTCATTCTGAGCCTGGAGGATTGATATGCCAGTCGTTAAAGGGAAGCACTACGCCTATACCAAGAAGGGTAAAGCTGCGGCAGCTGCTGCTAAGAAGAAGGGTGGCAAGAAGATGTCGGGCGTACGGTGACCACATTCGGGTCGTTATGTGTAGCGATTAGGGGGAGTGTGGAATACACGGAATTGGGGCCGAGGTATCGGCCATGTGAAGTCATGGAGATCAACTTTGATGACATGAGGGGCTTCCTCAAAGTGTTCATATCGCCGTTAACACCGGCGCGCATGGCGTTAAGTAACGCAGATCACTGTAGGGTTTGTACATATTTCTCAGTGATGTATCACATAGAGGTGATGAACATGCAAATGGAACGAGAAGAATGGTAATATACTCGGAGAGAGAGTTGACGCGGGCGGTATCCCCACTCTTTTTCCGCCCCGAAGAGGATGGGTCACCTCCTTCGTCGCCCCGTCAACTCTCTCGTCTCATCATTCCGCAGACTACGGCCAAGCAACTGAATCGGTTGTGGCACAGTAGGCTACCGGAGATGGGGAACATGCCGTCGCTATCGTTTGGATATGAATACGACGGCATTTATTATGCAAGTGCGATGTGGTCTAATCCGGTAGCCCGGGCGTTACCACAGCACGAATGGCTAGAACTGCGGCGATTTGCCATAGCACCGGATGCACCAAGGAACACGGCGACGTGGTGTTTGGCCAACATGGAGCGTTATATCAAGGAGCACAAGCCGTTGATTGAACGGCTGGTAAGCTACCAAGACACTGAAGTGCACCATGGTACAATCTACAAGGCTGCAAACTGGGAAATCGGCAGGATCTCTACGGGCGACGACTGGGTTCGTAATAATCGGCACCGCAGGGCCTCTCAGACCGCAGCGGTGAAAGTTCGGTGGGAGAAGAGTTTGCTTTGACGATACTCGATCCAATAGCGAATCTTTCAGAGGAACAGCGACAGTTAATATTGGGCGCGGGCGCTAGCGCGCGAGCTGAATTAGCTAAACGCGAGTTCTGGCACTTCTTAGATTTCGTCAAGATACTGGAGCCACAGCCAGGACGAGGCACTATTGCGTTTGAAAGATGGCCGCATCTAGAAGAAGTATGCGACATCTTGGATAACAAGAAGCTATTGGTGTGGTTGAAGTCCAGGCAGACCGGGGCTTCATGGATGCTAGCGGCTTATGGCCTGTGGATGGCCATGTACAAGCAGGGTTCTATCGTACTTCTACTATCTCAGGGTGAAGACGAAGCGAAGAAACTGCTGGCTAAGTGTCGCTTTATATATGAGAACCTAGAACTTGATATGCGGACAGAGCTGGGAACGGACTCTCGCCAAGAGATGCACTTCCCAGCGACTGGATCTAGCATCAATGCACTGCCTTCTACTGAAAAAGCGGGCCGTTCTAGTACTGCTTCGCTAGTTATCATGGACGAAGCGGACTTCCACGAACACTTAGACTCTAACTATGCGGCAGTAAAGCCTACTATTGATGACGTGGGCGGCCAATTAGTGCTTGTTTCTACGTCTAATGCTACCCGCATGAACACCTTGTTCAAGACTACGTACAAAGAAGCACCCCATAACGGGTTTACGAACGTGTTTTATGGGTGGAATGTACGTCCCGACAGGGATAATGCATGGTATGAGGCACGTCGTGCAGAGTATGCAGATAAGAGCCTATTTGAGAAAGAATACCCTGCTAACGACGAGGAAGCCCTAGCACCACCGCGTACCATCGCTGCATTTGACCACGATACGCTGAAATTGATGCAGCAAGATGTGCGTGGACCGATCATAAACCTGCCCGCTGGCACCGTAACAGCCAATATCTACCAAGATTTCCATCCGGGCAAGCGATATGCCGCTGCCAGTGATACATCTAGGGGTACTGGCCAAGACGACGCCATCACCGTGGTACTAGATACTAGTACGGGCTACATCGTTGCAGATATTCAAAGCAACCTTATACCGCCAGATCAGCTGGCTGTAGCAAGTATGACGCTTTTGAACAGGTATCATAATCCGATATGGGCTATTGAAGATAACGATGCTGGTGTTTTAACGATTGCCACAGCGCAAGCAGCGCGGTACCCTTCTTTATATTATCGTGAGAACGAGAAGGTTGGGTGGCACACTGACGAACGTAACCGCTGGTTGCTCTGGGGAGAACTCATAGAAGCAGTGAACGCCAGACTTTTGACAGTGCCCTCTGATGAGGGCTTGTCTCAGTTCTACTCCGTGATACGCAACCCAGAGAAAGATGGACGTATCGAAGGGGCATCTGGTGCTCACGATGACTACCCGATGGCCGTGGGGATCGCCTGGCAGATGAGGCGGTTCGCTAAACCAATGGGCCGTTCACCTAGAAGTACAGAAGATTCATGGGGCCAAATTATGAGGCGAAGTTCACTCGCTAGAAGTCGGTGGTAGTTTTGCCAGAACAAGAACCTAAACCAACAGTTGACTCGATTCGAACGCACCGCAAGTATCTTTATGACTTGTGGTCTGACGCCCGGGCTAAATGGGCAGACATAGACCGGTATTACAACCGGACCTTTGCCCTGTGGCCAGAAAATATGGATAGACCTGATTGGTATAAGCCAATGCGGGCAAGATCCACAGTTGACCATGCCGTAGATCACCAGCTTGCTCACGCACCATCAGTGCATAGGCTGCCAGCAGGCGAAGGTGAAGAACATAAACGTCGGGCTGATCGTGTTGAACCAGCCCTACGGGCGATACTAAATGAAGCAGCAGCACTAGAAACCAGCCTGACTTGGAAGCAAGTAGGTAAGAATCTATTGTTATATGGATATGCGGTTGTTGAAACTAGTGTTGATGGTGACTGCCTCGCGCGCAGGCGTAACAAACCTAGGAAGATGCGTGCTGAATCTACTGACGACTTTGACATGCGCATCAGGGTCTGGGAACACCAACGAAAGACCATGATGCCATTCCGCACTGTGGCGCATCACCCTGCGCGGATTCTTCTGGACCCCCTACGGAAGGATCCGCGTATGGGTGTACGTCACGATTACCGGACTGCCTACGATCTGTACCTTTTAACTAAGACTCGGGCAGACCAAAAGAACAAAGGTCGTAAAGGTGTTGAGGTTCATATCTACGAATATGACGACAACCCGTACAAGATGGTTGAATGTGACGAGTACTGGAGCGAAGAATGGCACGCGATGGCGACATCTGCGGGCGATATGCTGTTCGTGGAGCGTAACTCCTGGGGATTCATACCGTATGCCCACGCTTTCGCGGGTTACGGACAAGAACCCACAGAACAAGAGGAGTTCAACCCGTCGTTCCTGGCAGTGGGCATACTTGACCACGCCAGAGATACGATCAAAGCACAAGCCCAGGAGTCTGCTGCCAGGCATAACGCAGTGATTGAAGCTGCGTTTAACCCGATGGTGACGACTGGTGACGCCGCTGACCTGCAAGAACAGCGTGCTCGAGGTGACATTCTAGAAGTTGCCAACCGTGGCGAGGTCGGCTGGATGGAAGTCCAGCAGTTGCCCCGCTATGTATTTGAATCAGAGGCATGGATAGACCGAGATCTGGAGTTAGGTACTTATGCCAGATCATTAGCAGGCGTACGAGAACAAGGTGTCAGTACTGTTGGCCAACAAGCTATCCTATCAACGGCGGCATCGAGGAAGTTCTCCACTGCTTCTAAGCAATTAGAGCACCTGGCTTCTCGCTCTGGTCAGCACATATTGCGCCTGATTGATACTATGAAGCTCTCATTGCTGGTATCTGGATATGAAATATCTCCTACTGATATAGAACGGGACTACCAAGTGCAAGTTTCCTTCGAATTGGTTGACCCAGTTCTTCAGTTCCAGGCTCGGGAGTTGGGTCTACGTGAGGTTCAAGCTGGTGTCAAGTCCAAGGAAACCTACTGGAGCGCAGATGCCAGGCTGGAAGATGCCACAGGTGAACGTCAACGGTTGCTTGTGGATGCTATACGTGAAGACCCGATGATTCAGCGCATCCTGGCTAAGGAAGCAGCGCGCGAAGAAGGATTGCTGGACTTGCTGGAGAAGGAAGAAGAACTGCAAGCTCAGCAAGCTGAAGGCGGAGCCAAGCCAGAAGGAGCCATGGTTGACTCCATGATGGGTGGAGGACCTGGCTTTGGTCCAGATGGTGCGCCTGGAGGCGGTGGTGGCAGGCCCACCCGTGAACCTATTACACCTAATACTGCCCGTCCTGCAAGAACCGGGCAAAATTTGGCAGGTTAATATGGCTTATAAGCTTGGTATTGATGAGATTTCTCAAAAGGCTGGCGGCAAGACAAGCGAATATACGAAAGCTATCGCGCAATTACGCGAAGAGATACGATTTTCTAGGTCGCATGCAATGAAGAATATGAAGATTCCAGTAGGAAAAGAAGAACTCAGCAAGAGAGATGCGCGGAACCGGTTTAGTTCTATGGGGCCAGAAGAAAAACAGGCGTGGATTCGTGAGAATAGTCTGGACGAGGCACTAGATATGATCAGGCCGCCGCAAAGCCAGGCTCCTGAGATGCCCGGGCCTGGTCCACTGCCACTCAATCTATAAGGATATATTGCTGTTATGGTTACAAAAGCCCCCGCTGGCGACGATTATGTTGCTGAGTTTCCCACTAACCAAGCGGTTATTGATGCTCTGAATAACGCAGGCATCACTGCGAAAGAGGATGCGGCAGAAGCTGCGTTGATGGCTCAGGCGATCCCGATACCGGGGGCAACTGATTCAGATACAGCACGCCAGTGGGCAAACATGTTTGTGGGCATGGACCCCCAGGCCCAGGGTCGTCCTTGGAAAATATTTGAAAAAGATAACACGTGGTACTGGCACTATACCAAGCAACTGTGGGATACCCCTACGAAACAATCAGATGCTAGGAGGATAGTCGCAGAGCTTAATGCCGGTTTCCCATCTAAGGATGGGGGCTATGAATGGCGCGTGGGGGGCTTTGATACTAAGACCGGGGTATATTCCATTGAGATGGCGAAAATCGGATCTGAACTTGATGATGCATTAGATCCCGATAACCCACTCATGATGGGTTCCGATGGGACTCCCACCACCATTGACCTAGGCAATGGCCAGCTTATGGGTTTCCTTGCGGATGGACGTTCGTTTACTGTTGATCCGGCTGATACAGATACAGAAATAGACTGGAGCAATCTTAAATCCGGTGATGTAAAGACAGTCAAGGCCGGAGATCAGGAGTTTGCCGTCTTCCCTGACGGCACCAAATACCAAGTAGGCGAGAAGTTTGCTGGCGGCGTTGACCCTAATGACGTTGAACTGGTCAGTCAAGTACCGCTAGCTGACGGTACTTTTGCGGCTGTTTTTAATAACGGCCAGATATTCCGTACTGGCAGGGAACAGAAACCTGCATCAGTTGAATATTCAAGTGCTACCGGTAAATTCCAAGTCACGCAACCAGATGGCTCTCTGAATTTCATTGATCCCACGTACGAAACAGGTTTCACTGGTCAAGGCGGCCTTGAAGGGTACAACATGTTCCAGCAGCGGACGGGAGAGGTTCAAGACCTGGGCCTCCCCGAAGTCCCTGCGCGCATAGAACAGCAAGCTGGGCAGCAATTCATACGTGGCACGCAAGGTGAATTGCAGCCTTTGAATGATGTCTTGGATCGTGTGATCGAACAAGCCGTCATTAGTGGTGATGTTGATAGAGCCATTGCCTTTGATGATTTCCGCAAACGTCCATCTCGGGCAGATGCTTTACAGATGGCGTTGCAATACGCCCGATCCCCCGCTGACCAGACTCTTATATCTGCGATTAGTGCTGGCGAACAGTATGTTGCCCCGCCTCCAGCAGGTGAATTGCAGCAAGTAGGTCCGCCTGCGGATTTCCTGCAACAGGCGTATCAGGAATTTCGTGATTCTATGTCTGGCGGCGCACTTCCTACCCCTGAGGAAATGGAAGCAGCGATGGCTCCTCCGCCAATGAGCGAACTAGATGCGGCTAAGTTAAAGGGCATCGAACTACAAAACCAGAAGTTTGAATTAGAGATTGCAAACTTGCAGCAGAAGGGCGAAGACGATCACATTGCTGCCACTACAAAGGTGAACAACGCCAATAAAACTACTGACGCTAGGGTTGCTTCAACGCAAAATGCAGACAATATCGCCACTCAGAATTACGAAGATAGCGTAGCGTCTGGCGGTGACCCTGTTGTTGGTGGTGCCGGTGAACAAAACTATGGCACTGGCAGTCAATTTAACCAATCTGCTGCGATGGAAGCTGCATGGAACCAGATGTCTGTCTCCCAGAAAGCTTTATGGGGAAACAGTTTCAAGACGTTCAGCAGTAACGCAGGTGCCTTTAAGACTGCTGGCGCACTGAACGCCGCACTTGATGCTGCTCTTGTAGCAAGCGGAGAACCCACTTTAGGTTACAAAAACGACGAATTGTATCAGACCTGGCTGGAGAAGAGTGGCGGTTTGAACCATAGTGCCGTCCGTCGCCGCCAGTACGATAGCAAGACTCCGGCTGAATGGCGTGCGATTCTTGGCATGGAAGAGCTCGAAGAAGGGCTCGAAGAAGGGCTCAAACAGACTGGCACTGCTACGGGCGCGACTTCCGGTGACGCAGGTTATCTGACTGAGGAGGGCTCTCCAGAGTTATATGACCCTGGGACGCCGACCTTACAAGAGGCCAACATGCAGGCCAGCCAAGACGTTGAAGCTGACATAAAACAAGAAGAAGCTGCTACTGCTACTGGAGAACCAATAGTGGAGCAGATGTCCATTGACGCACTTAGGGAGATGCGAGGAATTGATTTCCCGACTGTTGGGACAGTAAAGGGAGTCAATGATATCTGGTCAGGTGGCGAAGAAGGTGTCGGGTTAGAGGGCCTCACTGATCCCACGGGCGCGTATGCTGGTTCTCCTTTAGCTTCTTCGTTCGCCCCGTATGAGACTGCGGATACTGACGATTATCTCCAGCAATATGCTCCATTTTCGATGGCTTCAGAAGAGGATGATGACGCCCCTGGCCGTGTAATGTCGGGCCTAGAACATGCTCAAGCAGTCAAACAGGAACGCGACTTAGCAGAAGGCATTTACAGACCTGGCTACCCAGGATATGAGGAGATGATAGCTAAGGCCGGTTCTCAGGAGATGAAGAAAAGCCTGGCTGAAGTGACACGGTTAAATGAAGAGGCGAAAGCGGCGGAAGTTGCAGAGGCTCGTGCGCGCCAAGAGCAACGGGCCAGGGTAAATGCTCTAGGGGTAGATCCTGATTTCAATGTTAGCCAAATTACGAATCCAGGCTATTACAGTGCCGAGAACGTAGCGATACGAGAGGCGATTGCAGACGCTCCCTTGGCTG
>Ga0098044_1001326_pt1 | contig 12958 bp, 7 predicted proteins | sample 10_taG_FD_75053 | JGI IMG/M metagenome (GOLD analysis project Ga0098044, IMG submission 75053) | Marine viral communities from the Subarctic Pacific Ocean - 10_ETSP_OMZ_AT15264 metaG | ecosystem: Environmental > Aquatic > Marine > Oceanic | place: Pacific Ocean | collected 2015-01-16 | reverse complement strand
TAAACCAAAAGATTTACCTGCTGTAGTTTTAAAATCAGTATATGATGATTTAAAAGCCGAATTAGATAAATGTTTAAAAGAAAAAGAAAAATTACTAAAAACAATAGCTAATCTTAGAGCTAAAATTTCAGAATTAGAATCAACAATAGACGGATTAAAAGCAGAACTTGATGCATCTCTACTAAGAGTAACTGTAGCAGAGAATACAGCAGAAGCATTGGGTGATAAGTTTGCTGGAGCAGTAACAGATTTACAACAAGCTATTCAGAAATCAGTATCAGAAGCAATTGAGAGAGTTTCATTAGAAGCACAGGTAGAAGGTTTAGTTGCACAGAAAGAGGCATTGATAAAACAATTAACTACATTAGAAGAACAGCTGCAAGGAAAATCAGCAGAAGTAGGAGCAGGAGCAGAATCATCAGGAACTAAATTTACTGCAAGAGTAACACCAAAAGGAAAGGATGACGGTAAAGATTTTGAAATTGTAACAACTAAGAAGTCAGCTCCTAAAGTTAAGTTTCATAATGGACCTGATATTATTTTATTGAATACATCTGAAGAGCCAGTATCATTTACATTCAGCGTTGACCAAAGTTGGTTAAAAGCACCAAGTGCATTAACGATTCAATCAGGTGAAACTAAAACAGTTGCACTAAGTACTACTAATAAAACTAAAGATTTGAGACCACATGGGTGGGGTGGAGCGAAAGATTATAATGGAACAATAACAATAACGGGTGGTGGAGAACCTATTACACTTGAAGTACATTTAAGAAAAAATAAAAAAGGTACTGTATAATGGCAATTAAAAACTTCAAAGAAATATTAAATAAGACAGCTCAGAGAGTTGATATCAAAGATAGAAAAATCTTTGAGAGGGGAATGTTGCCTGCTTATTTCGGTAGAGGTTTAACTGATACTATTGAGTTTATTCTTTATGACCAAGGAGATAATCAATTACCACAAGGAGAAGAAGGTAAGAAAGTTAGATACATTAACATATCTGCGATTGATAATATTAGAAAATATATTCTTATAGCTAGAGGTGGTTCTTCAAATAAACCATCTGAATATTTTGTAGATATAGAAAGATTAATCAATGAGGCTGGATATAGTAATGGATTATTTAGAACACAAGTAACACTATTAAATAAAAGAGTTGGTAGTGAACATAACCAAAATAAAGTTTGGATTCACGAAATAGCACCATCAAGAACGGAGATACGAGTATTACCAGTAAAAGCTGAAAGTGAAAGAATTGTAAAAGATTTAAATGAAAGATATAATATATTATTAGAGAATGGAGATTTCAGAGATGATATATTAAATAGATTAGATGGATTTACTAATTCATTAAATACCAACGATGTGTTAGCAAAAATAAGAGCATTATATGGTGAAGATTATATAAACAATGTTAAGAGAGAATTTAAAATACAAAACTTTGATTTATTTGTAAACGATATTGTTGATAAAGCAAGAGAAGCTATAAATTATTATGTTACTAGTAGAGAGTTTAATGTTAGGAGTAATAATTATGGTAAATCAATAACCAATCCCAATTTCAAAAAATCTTTTAGTGGAAAAACTATAGACCAAAGATTAGATTTAGGTAAATTACTAAAAAAGGCAAATGAAATAGTTTGTGATGTAATAGATTTTTATTTACCAAAAAGAAATTTAAATGCCACAACTGTACCTTCAATGGAATTATTAGAATCAAGAGATAAGGTACAGAAAATATTACAAAAATTTACATCAACAAAAAATATAGATACAAAGGTAACACAACGAAGAAGAGTTGTAAAACCAAGTAAAGTAGTTTCGGGTAAAGTAATAATACCAACACCACCAGTAAAAAAAGTTGAAAAACCGATACCTCCAAACAAACCAATTGAAATACCTGGAGAACCAGAAAAGAAATATTTCTACTATCAAGTAACTAACATTGTTCCAGAAGCAGCTGGAGTAACCATCCCACCTATTAAGTATATAAATATGTCAGGTGATGAGGTTAAGTTTAACTTACCTACGGGTAAAAGTGTAAAGGTATGTGCATTAGAGGGAAGTATTAAAGCGCAGGCAGGAATATCAATTGTAAAGAAAGAACTATGTATGGTAGATACACCAGTACCAAAGTTTGTAAAACCAAAACCACCAATAGTAAAAATACCACCAATAGTAGGATTACCAATATTTACATTACCAAAGGATTTCAAAATTAATATACCAGAGATTAAAATTCCACCAATAGTATTTAATGCACCATTTTCATCCTTTAATAATAAAATTAATATTGGACCAATTTACGCACCGGGGGCAAGTGGAGATGCAGGAGCATTACAAACATTTACTAAGCCACCAAAAAATATTAGAACACCTATAAAGCTACCAAAGATACCAACTATGAAGTTACCACCATTTAGTTTACCAGTTCCAAAACCAATCAAAAGAGCTGGTGGAGGAGGTATAGCAAGAGGTGGAATGGGAACATTTGGCGGCTATAGAAAAAGTGGAGGAAGTTTCGGTTCAGGAGGATTTCCTGGAGGTAGTTATGGAATGGGAGGATTTTAAGATATGAGTTTTAGTAGAAGAAGGAGACAGAAACGAATGACCAGTAGAAAAACTGGTAAGCAAAATGTGCCATCAACTGTAAAAAAAAATATATTGGGTAGAGTTAAAACACCCATTACTACTCCTAGACCTAAAGCACCTATTAGTATTCCTATTATAAATAAGATAGCTAATATATTAGCATTACCAAAAACTATACCTGTTCCAAAACCAATAACCATGCCACCATTTAACTTACCAAAATTGGTAGTTAATCCAGCAATTCGTAATATAATTCAACCGACTTCATTAGTACCAAAGACAAAACGAACTCCTAAAGTTACAATACCAATCGGTGGAGGACAAATGAATCGAATACCTAACATAAAGAATGATAGGGGATTTGAAGAAGAAATGATGAATCCAATAGCAGTTGATTCTACAAGGAATATAGTTGTTGGAAGAACAAGAAGTGGAAGAGAAGTAAGTGCTATGGAAGCTATTAGGGGTGGTGGGATTCCTATAGGACGTGGAGTTAACAGAAGTAGAGTTTCAACAAAAGAAGGATTAAGAGCATTTGATGAAACGGATAGGAGAGTAAGAGGAGTTCCTGGTGATAGAGCATTTGATGATGAGAGAAAAAGAGCTGAATTAGGACTTCCAATAGTTGGTGGAGATTCGATTGGAGGTGGAGCATTAATATTAGCTAAAGAAGCTATACCACCTATGCCACCGCCACCGGGAGACCCTATAGGGCCTGGTAAAATATCTTTCGGAGTTAGTTCAGACCCTGGTGATGCAGAAGTATTCATAGATAATAAACCAGCTGGTGTTAAAGCTACACCAACCTCATTAACTTTTAGTAAGAAGGAACTATTAAAGAGAAAGGATATAACTGTTAAAAGAACAGGATATAATACCACTATAGTATGGACTATCTCTTCAAAGATGAAAACTGTAACAACAAGTGAACAGATTCTTGTAATTGATGACCCAATAGATATATTACCTCCAGATATTCGTAGAGGTGATAGACAAATACCAATGTCGTATATGGATGCAGCTGTAAATCCATTTATGGAAGGAAGGTTCTCACAAGATATGTCAGGTAATCCATATGGTTATTCAGACTTCAATAGAGGAATTACACTTGAAGAAGCTGGTGGACCAAAATTTGGCCCTCCTGTTAAAAGTTACCCACAAAAACCTAGATATAAAACTGTAGATAAAAATACTGTAAAGCTTGCAATAAGTTATAGTAGAAGAGGAGGAGGACTACCGAATATATCAAATGAATTTTTTCTTGGAGACTCTATACGTCCTCAATTAAATTTCCCATTATCACAAGCAATTGTTAAAGATGACCCAACTCCCCCAGCTGGAGTTCCAGAACTTTTAATTCTAACCGAAAATGATGGAGGCTCAACAGATTTATATTCAGCTGTTATTACTTCGAAGAATAAAGTAGTAAAAAGAATTGGTGGAGATACATTCAAATCAAAAGCTCCATTTAGTATAGTATTACAAGCAAAGAATGCAAACGAATATAGAATAAAGAACTTTAAAATAAACAAAGGAAGTGTAACCGATGAAGAGATTAGTGGATTTGAAACGTTAGATGTAAACGAACTAACATTAGATATAGGAGGACCAACTACTGTAGCTATTGAATTCGAGAAAGTTACAAAAGTATTAACTCCATCTGTAAGATTGAGTGGTACTCAATTTAAATATAACATAGGTGACCCACAAAAAATAGCACTGGGATATGATGCAACAAATGCAGAGAATGTTAGATTCCAGTTAAACAAGACAACAATAGATAGAACTGATGAAGCTGGTGTATTTGAAATATCAAAAACAATGTTTAACTCAGGAGTAGGACAATATACAGGTTATGTTGTTGCTTCTAATGCAGGATATGGTGATGGAACGCCAATTAAGTTTACTATTAATGTTGTCAACGAAACTCAGATTGAAGGACCTGATATAATAAACATTAGTTATCCATCATTAATCAAAGGAGCAGATTTCAAAGGATATGATGTAAACTTTACAGTTCAATACCAATCAATTAACACAAATTATGTTAACATTTATTTAGGTGATAAATCAAAATTATATGGTAAGTTTGCACCAAACCAAAGTGTAGACTTTAATATGTTAACTGTACTAAAAAAATTAGAAGATAAACTTAAAGAAACCGATGGTGATATAAAATTCCAAATATTAATGATACCATTCAATACAGCTACCGATAAAGAAATATCTGGTAAGACTGAGGTATTGGATATAATGTTTGATAAAAGTGATATTGAATTGCCACGTAAAAATGTAATTGATGATTTATGTAGTGCATTTCAATTTGATGCACAACTATTTGATGATGAAACTTCAAAATATTTAACACACTTAGCTCATTTTGGTGGAGGAGATAATAAACTAATAGCAAACTGGGAAAGAGATGATGTAACATTTGCACAATGGGAAACAGATGCATTAAGAGATAAATTAATTCCAAATAGAATAGGAGGATTCGATGCATTGGTTCTTAAATTATATGAACCATTAGGAAAAGAAGTTCAACCTAACCAAGAATTATGGATATCTAAAATTATTACACAACCAATTATAGATGATGTATCTATTATAGATGATTCTAAACAAGTCTGTATTCCACTTAATGGACCTAACTTTGGGTTAAACGCTTGTGGTTCACCAGCGGATACTGGATTTGAAATAATAGATGAATTAGTATCAAGCGGTTCAACATCATCAGCAAAACTAATAAACACATTTGTATCACAAAGTGGAATTAATACAGAAAAATTAGGTATAGAATATGTATCTTCTTCTTATGATTACATTGAAACTGAATATGGATATTCAGTAGATGGTACAATAAGTGAAACATATAGATTCGATAATTTCTCACACTTTGGTTCAGCTGCAGAAAGAGCAAAAAACTTTAACTATAAAGTTTCTCTATTAGAAGTATATTCAGCTAGTTTAGATAGAATAGATAATGGAAGTGGTAGTTCAACAGGTTCATTATCAGTAGTAAGAGAAAGAGAAAGTATCGTAAAAAAACAAAATGATGTTTTGGTAAATTTCGATGGATATGAAACATTCTTATATGAATCAACATCCTCATTAGCATTCCCAAAAGAAACTGATGGTGTAACATTAAAATCAACAGGTAGTACAGATGCAGTTGCTTGGTATGATACTTTAGTAATTTCATCATCTGCTTGGGATACGGATAATGAAAATTATTTAGTAAATAATATACCTGAATATATTAGGAACGATGATGAGCAAGAAGATTTTATATTGTTCTTAGATATGATTGGACATCACTTCGATATTTTATGGACATATACAAAATCACTATCATCTAATATTAAAATAGAAGAAAAGAAAAGAATAGGTATCAGCGATGATATGATAAAGCATGTTCTTAAAAACTATAGTTGGATACCACATTCATCACAATCTACAAAAAGATTATGGGAATATGTTTTAGGATATAGAGATAGCGCACAATCATCTCAAGTAGCTATGAGTGGTAAAGAATACCAAAATACAATTTGGAGAAGGATATTAAATAACCTACCTTATTTATTGAAACACAAAGGTACTAGAAGAGGATTAAGTGCAGTTCTATCTACATATGGTATCCCATCATCGTTATTAACCATAATGGAGTTTGGAGGACCAAGACAAGAAAAATCACAAACATCTACATTCACATTTGATGACAGAACAGCAGCAGTTGTAATGCCAAATGATGAGCAAAATACAAAACTATTAGTAGATTGGAATTTAGAAAATGATGCATCCTCATCAAGCGCAGTACAATTAAGATTTAAAACATCAAATCAACATACACAATCATTAATAACAAATGAACCATATTGGAATGTAAAATTAGAACATCAACATGGGCGTATAGGTAGATTAAATTTCTCATCTTCATTCGGTAGTGTAATCACAGAATCAGGTTCATTATTTAATGATGAATATACAAGTTTAGTAATAAACACAAACTTTGATTCAGCATCGACAGGAGATACATCATCTTCTATTGAATTATTTACGATGCAAGATTTCCAAGGTAGAATCAGAACAGCAATGAGTTCATCTACTGATTTTACATCTTCAATAAACTCATATTTTAGTGGTTCACAATTATCTGTTGGTGAAGGATTCACTGGTTCATTAGATGAATTTAGAATATGGAGTTCAGCATTATCAGCTTCTGTTATTGAGGACCATACATTATTGCCTGATAAAACATCTGGTAATCACGTATCATCATCTACTGAAGATTTAGAATTTAGATTAGATTTTGAAAACCCTGAAAACTTAAATGTTTCTACATCCATTTCTAATGTTGCTGTTGGGGGTACATATGATGTATCTTATGCAACCGCTAGTGGATTTAGTACTAATACAAGCTATCCATATCACTTCGAAATATATGATAGACAAGTTACCGCTAAAGTTCCAGCGATGGGATTCGGACCTGCAGATAAATTTAGATTTGAATCTTCATCATTAACTGGAAACTTATCATACAAACAAAGAGTAACTAAAAAAGCATTTGATAGAGCACCACAAGATTCTAATAGATTAGGTATATTCCTTTCTCCAACAAAAGAAATAAATATGGATATCATCAAAGCTTTACCTGATTTAACTATTGATGATTATATAGGAGAACCAGGACATCAATATAGAATGGATTATCCTGATTTGGATGATTTAAGACATTATGTGTTTGCAAGATATACTTTAAACATTCACGAATATATTAATTTAATTAAATATATAGATAAATCAATGTTTGAAACTATCAAACAGATGATACCAGCAAGAACAAAATTGGTTGATGGATTACTTATTGAACCACATTTCTTAGAAAGAAGTAAACAAGAAAGAAATAAACCAGAAGCAACAATAATGACTTCATCCGAAGGTACATTTGATGTATCTAGGGGTTCAGTAGTTCATGTAGATTTATCAGTATTACAAAACGAAGGTTTATTAGAATTAACATCATCCGTTGAATTTGAAGCTAGTAATCTACAACACGAAACACTTATTGATGAAACATCTGATGTATCAATAGAAAGTAATTTTATTAATTATGATACTTCTATAGATTATTCTAATGTAGCTGAATTAGAATCAAATATATTAAGAAACGCATCGGCAGATAATCAAGGATGTTTTGTAATACCAATAGATACAGTAGTAGATGCCCCTGAATCAGCTTCATATGAAGAAGCTTCATTGGCTGGTACATATGTTGGAGTAGATGAGAATTCAATTTCAAATATAGGATTTGGTTTAGGACCAATAGTAAACGGATACGCACAAAGAATTTATAGAGACAAATTTAATAATTATAAAAAAGAAGATGTAAGAGTTTGGATTGTTAAGAAGGAGAAAAAGTTCAAAGAAACAATGAACATTGATGCAAATGATAAATCAATGGGTACACAAGTTTCTGAATCAGTATCTAGATTTAAAACAATAGTAACATTAGTTAATTCAGCTTCAAATGAATATTGGACTAGTTCATTATCAGGGATGGTAGGAACAGTAGACCCAGATGGAACGATTGTACAAGTATCATCACCTACAGGTTATTTACCAAATCATTATGAAGGGCCTGGTGAGAGTAAATTACCAACTGGATTACAGAATTTATTTTTTAAAGGTTCAAAACAAACTCGAGCAACTACATTAGATGGGACACCTCCTGTAGAGATATTTACTACAAATCCTAACACTTTAAAAGTATCAGATAGTGGTAGAGGAAGTGGTGAACCGATATTAGAAGTAGAATAATTTATTATTTTTCAAAATAGTTATATTTATATATTGTAAAACATAGGGAATAAACAATTATGGCATATTTAGACAACACAGAAATTACAGTCGATGCAATTCTTACCAAAAAAGGTAGAGAAAAGCTCGCAACAGGTGAAGGGTTAAATATTACGAGATTTGCTTTAGGAGATGATGAAATAGATTATGGTTTGTATGAACCAGCTCATCCAAAAGGGTCTGCATATTATGATGCAGCTATTAAAGCAATCCCAATATTAGAAGCATCACCAGACGAAACACAAGTATTAAGATATAAATTAGTAACATTACCAAAAGGTACTACTAAGATTCCAAAGGTAGAATTTGGAGTTCCTTCTATATCTGTTAATCAAAGCAGTGGTGAAGTATCATTAGCACCAACTACATCCCCATCAGGAAATTCTTCTGCTGGATACACAATGGTATTAGCAAACAAAAATGCTGGTTCAATTGTAGGTAGTGGTTTGGCAGTATCAGCAGGTTCAGTTCCTGTTTTCTTAGGTGATGAAGTTACTACAACAGCAGCAGTTGAAGCAGGGTTAAAATTCTCGTTTATTCCAAACCCTAATATAACTGAAACAATTAAGACAACTATAACAGTATATGGTAATGAAACTGGTGGTTCACAAACTATTCCAGTAACAATAACATATGTAAAAACATAACATAAAGAGGTAAATTAAAATGGCAGAAATATCAGGACAACAAGGAGCATCGTTAACTAATGAGTTGGCGCAGTATTTACAGAACTCTGATGGTGAATTATCTTCTGATGAGTTAGCAGGTATCATTAATGAATACCTTAGTGGCGGAGACCAGTTATCTCAGGATGGTTCAGCAATCGCATCTGGAATATATAAAAGATTCAACGAATTTGACAAAGTAACAGGAAAAGTTGAAGTAGTAACAACAGGATTATGGACAGGAAACACAGGCTCGTTAGCACAATTCCATTCATCATCACAAGCAGCTTCATCTTCTGGTGATTATTATTATAATGTTTACCAAACAGCATCAGCTGGAGACCAAGAAGTACAATTTGCAATAGCATATGGACATATTAGTGGTAGTGGTTCTGTCGCACTATCAACTGATGATGATGCTAAAAACCCAACAAAAGCAACATACATGCAATATCGTTCTTATCTATTAGGACAAGAAGATTCTCACTTTAGCTTCGCAACAGCTTCTGGAGATGATGGTCATAATACTGAAGATGTATTCATTATTAATGTAGCAAGAGCAAGATATAAAGAAATGATGGATCCGGGTAACTGGTCAATCTCAATAAGTGGTTCGCATGGTATTGGAACATTTATAGATGATAGTGGAAAGAAATTTTCAGATACAGTTGGAAAATCAGGTAGAGTATTTAATGTAGTTAGTGGTTCACTAAACTTAGGTACATCTGCAGAAGCAACTATTAAATCAACATACACATCTGGTTCAGGAACTAACTTTTCAAAAGGACAGGGATATGGATTATTTTATCCTGACCAAGGAATTATCATATTAAATCCGGGCGCAATAGAAGCCGAAGTAGGACAATCTATAGATAGTGGTTCTAAGAAAGGATATTCAACATCAGGTTCAAACTTTGGTGGTGTATATGATGATATGAAAGCACATACTTGGTTGTACAACGCAATGAAGGGTGGAGGAGATTTTGAAGCTAGAAGAACTGAGAATGTTTCTACATCTCATTATTTCGTAAGAGCACAGAATAGAGATTTTAACTTCTCTAACAACCCAACATTTGTAAGTGGTTCAGATAACGCATTCGCAATCTCATCATTTAAGAGAGACCCGAAAACATATATCACAACCATTGGATTATATAACAATGCAAACGAAATGTTAGCAGTAGCAAAGACTTCACAACCAATTGCAAAATCATTCGATAAAGAAGTATTAGTTAAAGTTAAATTAGACTTTTAAACCGTAGGCACACATTTCAAACGTAGAAAACCTCATTATAAATGGGGTTTTTCTTTTTGTAATATTTATATAAAGGAAAAGGAACATCTATATGTTAAAAGAAATACCATTTGACAACTATAATATCAGACCATTTGTAACACACAAAACGTATGTTACTAATCAAAGTGATTATACATTATATTCAGCAGTATCAGCATCTATAGGAGATTGGGATTTATCTGCACAATCTGAATTCAATCAAAGAACCCCAGCTTTTGATAACAATACTTTATTTGACCCGATTAATGAACAGAAAACAGATATCTTTTTTCAAAGAGCATTATATCATTCTATTAACGCAAAATATTATCACCCATCAAATAAATCATCTGTATTAACTGGAGCAGGTAGACAACATCCACAATTCGCATATGGTAATCAAAGATTATTATCTAAGCAAATAGAAGTATTAGCAGTTTCACAATCTAAGTTTGGCGAAGAGATACAACCTGGTTCAGTAGAATTATTAATAAACTCAACAAAAGTAGATGATGAACTATATGAAGGAGTAGATTCACCGCAAGTATTAAGAATCATTGATGATTCATATGGTAACTTAATACCTACAACTAGAGGAGCTAGGATTACTTTATTAGATGAAGAAACAGGAGAAATTAAGTTTGAAGATTTTAATGGTATGAAGTATGAGGGTACTACCTCAACAGCTAATATGGAGAGTGGTTCTTTAAATATATTAACATTAGTACCACAAGGTGATGCGGATACTAGAGCAACTGCTATGAATGATATATCCATTTTAACAATGGATTTCCAATGTGGTATTCTTTTATTCGCAGATGAGGATAATCCATTTGAAGCTGTAACTAATTGGGCACAATGGATTGTAGGTAATGTATTTTATGATGATGGATTAATTGTAATGAATGATAGTAATTGTACTTCATTAGAAAAGGGATATACATTAACATATAAAGCTACACATACAATATATGAACATGAGGTATTCTTAGAGGTAGGAGATTGTGAATTCAATTTTTCACAAAACCCGTCAGCAATTAAAGTTTTTACAAGTGGTTCATATAAACACCACACGACTCCTATGTTTAGAGGAGAACCAACTGGTGCAGTAACAATAAAAGATAATTTCGGATTACAACAGATACCATATTTTTCAGGTTCTGTAACAAGTTCAGTTACTAATGATTGGGTTAGTGGAAGTTGGAATGATTATTGGGATTCTGGTTCAACTGATTTAACAGGTTCATATTTAACACCATTTATTACAACTATTGGTTTATACAACAATGATGCTGAAATGATAGCAATTGCAAAGTTACCAAAACCAATAAAAAACTTACCAGATTATCCTGTTAACTTTATTGTAAGAATTGATGTTTAATTAAAAATCTTATATTTATATAAAAGGAGAAAAATTATGGCTTCAATAATAGATTTATTCAAAGGTTCTGATTTCGCTAAAATAGGCAAATCAGCAGCAGATAAAACACCTATATCAGTAGATGGTGGAGTTGACTTAGCAAAAGAAAAAAACTTAGAAAAAGCTAGAGGCGCTAAACTTAATCTAAAACCTTACTCAGATTCAGTTCAACGATAAAATTTTTGACTATGCCAACATGGACATTCGGAGGTAAGTTAATTACCGAATTATCCGATATGCCTGAAGATGTAATCGGATTTATTTATAAAATCCGCCACAAATTTACAGGCGAATTCTACATCGGAAGAAAATCACTATATTCACATAGAAAGCTACCACCACTTAAAGGATTCAAGAGGAAACGTAAGGTAGTTAAAGAAACTGATTGGAACTATTACCAATCATCTAACTCAGAAGTAAAAAAGTGGGAACACGATAATATAGAGAAAAGCATATTACGATTTTGTAAAACTAAGAAAGCAATGACTTATTATGAATTAGAAGAACAAATAAAACATAATGCTCTTGGTAATACTGCTTGTAAAAATGATAACATATTAGGAAAATTCTATAGAAAAGATTTAGAAGATGGAAAAAAAGTATTGTGACCAACTAATAGAACAAGCAACAACTGATTCAGGATTAGCTTGGAGGATAATAGATGAACCTCATAAAAAACATCACAAAGTAGATATATCTTTCTCAGCTGAATACGGCCCAGCTAAAAAATACATATGGTTTATTGATTTAGTAAAAAAAGATGTTAAGAATTTAAATCCAAATTTCGAAATGTCTGAATGGTGTACATTTATGGTTTATACGGAAGGTTCTTTTTTCAAACCACATACAGATGCATCTTCATATGATGCTTATTTAAGTGCAGGATATAATTTAAATAAAGGATTCAAGGGTGGTGATTACATTATAAAAGGACATACCATATATCCAGATATTGGTGAATTGTTCACATTTGGTAGAGATGATATGCATGAAGTTACTGAAATTACTAAAGGAACCAGGTTTTCTGTCCACTTTGCAATAAAAAATACTCAAAAAAGTCTATTTTAATTTGGATTTCTCGAAAATTTTTCGTATATTTACATTGTTAATTGAATAAATATGCTTTCCCAACGGGATAAATCGGTT
>Ga0098044_1001325_pt1 | contig 12969 bp, 7 predicted proteins | sample 10_taG_FD_75053 | JGI IMG/M metagenome (GOLD analysis project Ga0098044, IMG submission 75053) | Marine viral communities from the Subarctic Pacific Ocean - 10_ETSP_OMZ_AT15264 metaG | ecosystem: Environmental > Aquatic > Marine > Oceanic | place: Pacific Ocean | collected 2015-01-16 | reverse complement strand
TAGTTGTGCCCGTTCCAGGCCAACCATATTGAACATTTTCCCCACTAACCCAATAATGGTCTGCAATTCTTATATAATTTTCTGTTGTATCTGCAATTCCAGCATCACTTCCATCAAATATTCTCTTAAAGATAGCATTTCCATCATGATTAAGAGCAAACTGAGTTTGAAGATTTAATTTAGTTCCACTATAAGATCCATAGTTAGAATGAATAACAATTTGGTCTGCAGGCATTGCTGAATCATTACTATTATCATTATAAACCTGCATATCAACACCAAATGCTCTCACCTGAACAGCAGTAGAAGTATTAGGAGTATAAGTGATATTAAGCGCAGTACTTCCAGAAGCAGAAATTCCAATTTTACCTATACTTCCCCCAGTTCCAACGTTGGCATATTCTACAAGTACTGCTTCTTGATCAGTTCCTTGTTTAATGCATCCAAATTCTAATACTTCATAAAGATCATTAGTAGTATCCTTAACAGAAACAACATAATATCCAGAATCAAAAGGAGTATCAAAAGTAGCAACTGTAGTTGCTGCTAAAATGGTTGTTGCTGCTATAGCAACATAATCTGAACTTAATCTAGAAGCAGTGAGTGAATAAGTACCAATACCAGTTGCTGTATCTGCAATAGCAACAACAGATGCATTACATGTTACTTCCGAACCATAGGAAGATATGTAATCTAATTTAAGATTAGATTCTCCATCAAGGAATGCATTAAATGTACCAAAACCAGTAAAAGCTTCTGTAGCGTCTACATTATCAAGATTACCATATTCTTGTACAAATACAATTGAATCATCATGAATCATATTGAGTTCAACTGCATTGTAGTTATTACTGCTATCCTGAATCATTGCTAGGATTTTTGCAGATCTATAGGTAGAAGATATAGAAACAAGATTCCCAGAAGAACCTGCAGAAACAGTTGCTACTCCACTACTAATATTAACAACATCTCCCAACTGAGCAGTGGTTGTAATTCCACTATAATTGTTTAAAATACTGAAATTAAGAGTGGATATATCATATGTCCTAGTTTCATAATTATTAGGATAGAAAGTTAAATCCCAACCAGTAGATGTGTTGATGTAACTGTAGTATCCCAGATCATCAACAGACTCAATAGTGGCATACTGATTAATGTAACCTACTGCTTCATTTTGAACAACACCTACAATTGCAAATTGTCTTTCATCAGTATAAGATCTATCTTTTACATAGGTTATTATCTTACTGAAAGTATAATTGGAATTACCTGCTCCTACTGTTCCATACTTAGTAAATCCTTCATTGCTATTAAATGAAGAACTAAAATCATCTATTGTTAAAACCCTATTTCCAACAGATTCATAATAATCCTGTATCACCCTATTCTCAAAAATTATTTCATTAGAATAAGCGCCTCCATTAATAAAGACGGTTCCTTCACTCACATAGTCAAAATTATAATCACAATTTAAATCACCTGCACTAATAATATCAACTACAACTTCAATATTACTTTCATCAGCAACTACTATTCCCTGTCTGGGATTATCTTGTTCACTTATAACCTGAAGATCAGCGAATTTCCCAAATCCAGATGCATGGCTTAGAATACTTACTGGATCATTCCAAGTATCATAAGGTACTTTAGAGCTAATGGAATAAGAGAAGTTTTGATAATATTGATTATCTGGCAACTTCTGCATACTATTATTCAAGAATCCAGTATCCTTTTGCCATCCACCAAATATAGTTGCTCCTGCTCCTGTTCTAATTTCAGAATTGAAATTAATTTTGTTTCCTATCAATCCATGAGTGTTAGAACTTAATCCTTTAACTACCTCACCAACACTATATTCTTTGCTAACTGAAACTTTTAAAAACTCAGTTTTGTTATTCCAAGACTCTACAACACCCAAAGTTGTACCATTAGTTACATTTTCACCAAGAGCAAAATTATTTTTCTTTAATACTGGGTCAAAAATGGGGAATTGACTCTTAGGTATTACCCTAGCATAAGATGTCTGTGATAAGACTGCTCCAGGAACCTCTCCAGACCCCAAATAATCTTCTAGACTATATTCGATATAAGCTCCACTACCTCCCAACTGAGGAGCAACTGCAGTGACGTCAAAGAGTGCGTAATTATAACCAGCAGAGTCATAACCCTTTCCAATTGTATCTATTCCAACATTAACATTTTCAACCAAAATAGGTTCATCTACTTTATATGGAAAATCTTCTATATCGCTGAATGTGGTATTAAGATAAAGTCTTACTGTTTTAGTGGCATCAGTGTAACTGAGAGAAGTAATTCCAACTCCATTAGAATTATTAATAGGTAAGATGGTAGGAGGGGTATTATAGATTCCTGTAGGGTTGTATATAATCGTAACTTGATTATCCCCTAATTCAAATTCTATATCCGCCTGAGGAAGGACTTCTTTAGTATATCCATCAATAACAATCAACTCTGGTGCTACTAGATAATTTTTACCTGCAGAAGTAATACCAATACTCTTAAAGGAAGATAATGGTTCTACCTTTAGAATTTCTGGGAGATTTGCTACTCCTCTTAAAGTTTGATCCGAAGGATATGCCCATCCAATTCCATTAGCATCCCATTCAGTTTCTAATATAGATCCTATATTAGTACTTTCTGCTTCTAGAAGAGATCCAGAACCTAAAGTGCTAGTAATACTCCCAATTCCAGGTAAATTCTTATAAGAGAATCCCTTTTGGGTAACTTTTACCTTTTTAATAGGACCATTCGCTGTAAGAGAAGTAGTCTCATAAGTGGCAGCACAATCAGTTGATCCATATCCAGATTGAAGAGGAACTTCCTTAAGATCATATGTAAATGTAGTAGTTCCAACTCCTACAACAGTTTGTGCTCCATCATATACACTCTTTACTGCATTAATCTTAGTATAACCATATGCTTCTCTATCAATAATCATTTCACTCTTAAGTTGTGGAATGATATCAGTATTTTGTAGAGAGAACTTATACCAGAGATTATCTGGAACATCATCTTGTAAATCTAAAGTCAAATGAGCAGTGGTAGTTACTCCAGGATTTCCACTCTTTGTAACTTCAAAGGTAGATGTTGCTTTAGATGTCCAGAATTGATTACTATACTTACTATCACTATAAAGATTTAAATCAAAAGCAGAATAACTAACACTATTCTGAATAAAGGCTAAAGTAGAGTGAGATAAATCAAATTTTAAAGTTTGATTCTTACTAACGTTAACTAAAGGATTAATCCTACAAATAGTACCAGTAGAAGCATTGGATATATTAATAGGAACTCCATTTTCTACATCTACTTCTAAATTAGCTAATTTAATTTTATCTGGAGTATATACTATGACAAAATACATTCCTTCATTTTGAAGGTTTGTCATAGGTGATGTTGCCTTGTAAATTACCTTATCACCATCATTAAATCCATGATTGTTTAAAGTAATAGTATTTTGATTAACATCTACAGCACCCGAGGTAAAGGTTAGTGGATCAAATACAATCCTTCTATTATAATCATCATATCTAACATCTATTGTTTTAGTAGTTTTTGGATTTAAATCTACAATAACAGTATCACCTGTAGTTAATCCATGAGCAGTAGATACAGCAACAGTAACAGTGCTAATACTTACCTGTCCAGTTAATGTATTGTCATAAGAAGTCTTAAGACTATGATAAGTGCCTGTTCCTACTGTTGTAAAGTATAATAATCCAAGATCTGTACCAACGCCAATATAACTACCAGTAGTTCCCATTCCAACTTGATTTGTCCCAAGACCAATTGTATTCCGGGTCAAAGGAGCAACATATAAAGTGCTAAAATCTGATAAAGGTTGATAACGTGCACCATGAGTGGAAATACCATTCCAACAAGAAATAGCAGTTGCAACATCACCATTATTCAATTTGTTAACATTATAAGTTACCTTATCGTTCAATTTCAATCCATGATCTGGAAGATAAATGGATTGAGGCTCAAGGAATATAGAAGCAACTCCAACACCTGGATTTCCAAAAGTAATAGTAGTTCCTGCTCCAGTAGGAACTCTAGTTCCCAATCCTACAGATTCTGGAGGATAGAAATAAAATTCATTATTTAAACCAAATGATCTAACAGTCTTAGAAAGACCAACATTAATTCTAAACTGTCTGGGAACTTCAAATACTGCTCTACTATTAGTATAAGCAAGACCTGAAGTTTCAGTTCCATTTGCTTCTCTTAAAACTCTAACTCTTTCACTCTTTGAATCTATATCTAAAACTTTAACGTTTTCAGTTCCTATTCCTAAGATATCATTAGGACGTAAGGAATCATAACTACCATTAAGATAAAAATAAGTAACAATGCCTGTAGTTGATGTATCACCTACCCCAAGACTTAATGTAAAAATATCAGATCTTATTCCAACTGCAAACTCACCAGTAGTAGCAGGATAATAAGTAGAAAGTCCAGTAACATTTATAAGTTGTCCATTAACAAAAGAATGAGGTGTAGAACTATATCCAATTAATTGATCAAAATTATCAGTAGTAAATTCTATATCATTTATTTCTGTAGTATCAGTAGTAACAGTTATAACATCCTTTCCACCAATTCTCTCAACTTTTGCTTTTGCTCCACTTCCAGCAGTTCCACCACTATCAAAAGAAATTTTATCTTTAACTTGATAATTATCTCCTCCACTAATAACTTTTACTGATTCTACATTTCCAACAGTTGCCCCTTCAATATTGAGAGTTTGTTTTTTAATCTTATTAGAATTGAAAATATAAGAGTAACCACTTCTAGCTTTATCTAAATTGTATGGGAATGTATTCCTTAACCACTTATTAGTTACTATATCATATTCATCTTGATTAGAAGACTTGATGAAATTAAAATTAATAGGTTCTGAATGATAAGTTTGTCCAATCAAATATGGAAAAACAGGAGGTCTCGACTTAGCAAATGGGTTGGTTCCACTATTAACACTATCAATAGTAGCAAAATATGCATAAACACCATTTGGATAATCAGGAGTTACGCAGAATCTTCCATTATGAACATCTAAATGTCCTACATCTTGGAAACTATAATCTTCTATAAAGAATCCTTCCTTATATAATCCCACATCAGGTCTATTTGTAGAATCAACACTTAATTCATATCCAGACTGCATTCTAGTAATAGAACCACCACTAGGATTGGCATAACCATAAGGACCATAAATTGGATTGCCATCATATGCCCATCCAATTATAGGAGAATGATATTTACTATCCTCTTCTTCTCCGGTAATAACATCTCTCTTTAAATCAGGATTTCCATATAAGATACTTCCTTCAGCTACTCCATAAACACTCTCTCTTAAATAACGAGGTACATAAACATATCCATACTGTAAAGAAGTATTCGAAACATTATTACTTAAGAATGTATCATCAGCTGAAATATTATTATAATCCCTTTCAAAGACATTAATATTCCATCTCTTAATATCTACATCAGTAACAGCATTTTCTCCTGCTGCTTCAACTTTGATAGAAGATTTCCCTTCTTCATATCCAATACCACCATTAAGTACTTTGATTTCTATAAGTTGTCCATTATTAACAATAGGAGTCAACTTAGCAAAAGATCCCACTCCACTAAGAACTAAATTGGGAGGAGTATTATATTGATTTCCTTTTCCATCAATAACAACATCTATAATTCTACCATCACTAATAACAGGTCTCACCAAAGCACTATTTCCACTTTGGAAAGTAATTTCTGGTTGCCTATTTAAATTAATGATTTCTGAAGATCCATATCCTATTCCATTAGTGGTTAAATTAACCGAATCAATTTTACCTCTAAACCTTGGTTGAACCTTAGATCTAAAGTCTTGCCCTGTTAAAGTAGCAATGCCAATATTACCATCAATAGTAACAGTAATAGGTTTATAATTAAAAGATCCTGTTCCAGTAGAACCCAAAGAAACGTAGATACTATTATCCAAATAATAATTGGTTGTATCTCCACTTCCTACTAAACATAATCTAAAATTATTATCATCCAATTTAGCAACATAATAATTAGTAGTAGTAGAAAGTCCAGATAAAGTATTGGATCCACCTTCATAACTATATCTAATTATTTCTCCAGTGTCATATCCATGATTATCGATATTAAATAAATTATTAGAAGTATTGATACCACTAACAACAATTTCTCTCTTCTTATTTTTATACCCAGAACCTGAATTAGTAACAATAATATTACTTACTACATTCTTCCTATTAAATGATTCAATATTCTGAGTCCCTGTTCCATATTCTGTAAATGTTGATGTATTAATTCCAAGAAGAGCATCACTATAACTTGGGTGAAGTTGAATCTTAACATCATTAACAACTTTTACATAGTAATAAGAATTAGTAACTAGACCAACAGGTGCTAGACCTCCGTTAGACTTATAAACAACACGTTCTTGAGGAGCAAATTTATGATATGTGGAGAATCCAATAGATGCTACAGTAGTACCAATACCACTCAATCCACCATCTGTTGAAATAGATATATTTCCACCTGCTCTTTCTGCATTAAAAGAAACTGTATGAACAATCTCTGTTAGCATGGCTTCTGCAGAAGCAGGTTCTGTGGGATTACCTCCACTAATAGTTACTATAGGAGTTTCTAGATAATCAAATCCCTTATCTACTACTTTAATTTCTTCTAAAAACCCTTCAACTGCTGTTATTCCACTAGCACCAGTTCCTACTACATCACTAACATGGAAAAGAGGTGGATTAACAACATCATATCCATTTCCTCCATCTATAATATCAATACCCTTTACCTGACCATAAATTATTTGATCTCCGGATTTATAATTAAGGATTTCTACACCATTAATTAATATACCAGTATGTCCACTATAGGTCTCATAAGAATCATCTTTCTTAATAGGTTCAACAATATTCCTATAAATCTTTTGAGGAGAAATTGATTTTTCATAATAAGGATAATAAATGAACCTATTATTAACCACCTCTCCTGAAGGACTAATATACTTTTGATCATATAAATCAGATCTACTTCTTCCTAATTTAATACTTGTAGCATCTACTCTATAAACATAGTAGACGCCTTGATCCATATTATCAAACTTACTTATAGTAACATTAGTAACTGTAAAGTTATCAATAACACTAGTGGTTTCAATTTTTCCTTCTTCATAATAGACACCATCACCAGTATAGAACCCATGATCTTCAGGTCCATCAAAAGTAATAGTTTCTGTATCAGCTCTTCCAGAAAAAGATCTTATTTTGGTATTAACAGTGATAGGAGTATCTTCGCCCCAACTAGGGATAGAATTGGATGCTACTAAAACATCTCCATCAAATTTGGAGTATGTATTTTGAACATTAGCAATAGACTGATTAATTAAAGTCTGATTTTCTTGATTACCCTTTAATAGTTTATTTTCTACAACATAAGTACCACTAAGATCAATAGAAGAATCTAAAATAGCTTCAAATGAGGCTCCTGATGTTTTCTTAATAACACTTCCACCAATAACCGCATTAAATTTATCAGTTACACTAATATCATATCCTGGTTTTAAAATATTTTCATCATGGGTAGTAAAAAGATACTTATTTTCAGTAGCATCAATAAGAGAAATCTTATTTACATCCCATTCACTTTTAATATTAAAATTCCAACCCTTTGACTGAATTATCTCGGATTCTATTCCTAAAGACTGAAGAGCAACAGTATCATTTACATTATACAAATATGTGGGTTCATCTAATTGAAGATCTTTAAGAGTAGTAGTAAATCTAACTTTAATTCTATCCCCAGTACCGATCCCAGCATATGCATAGGAATAATCATCCAAATGTATATCTGTTGTCTGAGTAAGAGTTTTAGTTAAAGTATTCCCCGTTCCTGTAAGAACGTCAAAGAATTGATTAGAAGTTTTACTTCCATACTTTAACTTAATTTCCTTTCCATTTTCATCAATAGTATCCAATTCTCCAGATTCTGGGAATCCAATAGTAGAATCAACATCTAAAACTGTAGCTCCAGATCCAACAGTAGTTAAAAGTTGAGTTTTTGGATTAGGTTTAAATTTTCCAAAAATAGTTCCACTACTTAAATCAATATCTCTTTGATAACCACCATCAATACTAATTTGATAATATTTTCCATCCCCATATAGAACATTTTGAACATTAGTTACTGTTCCTCTAGCTTTGGTGCTCTCTTGGAAAAGAGTTAAATTCTTAAGTTCTAAAGGATCTCCACTTACCTTTTCAACAACATAATCTTCAGTAATTAAATAATCTCCATCTGAAGGGCGAAATAAGAAATCACTAGGTTTAAGGACTTTTACTTCATCTCCATATAAAGCTTTGAAAAGAATTTTAAATCCTTCATCAGTTCCCTTAGCATCATAAAAACTACTTCCACCAAAAAGGAAATTTCTTTCATCAATATTCTCAGATAATTCTCTTTCAGAAAATCCTGGAATAAATTGACGCTTTATCTTTCTAAAAAATTCTTTGAGGAATAGAATATTTAAATTCTGTATCTCAGATCCCTCTGTATGCTTTTCAGCAACACTTTCGTTAAATACTAACTTATCTGGGGTATTAGTGCCGATATAGGTTGTAATGCCACTGAAACCCCTTACACACCCCTCAAAAGAGGTTGTTGTTCTATTGCCATAAAATATAATTTCATCATCAATTTTTATAATACCATTCTTTTCTGGAAATCCCTCAGTAAAATTTGTATCAGCAGAAGTATCTACCGTTGTATCTACAAATGAAAGGTCAGCATTTAAAGTAGTAAACTCTTTAAGATTATATAACTCATCAACTTTTACATATTGATCTATATTTTGCAATAAATCATATGTACCTCCATCAATCTCTTGAGACAAATAATATTGCTGCAAAAACTCCCCAAGAAGTGGAAAATCTTCTTGAACATACGTAGGAAGTTGGCTAACAACCAGGTCTTGGAATTGAATTCGATCTATTGCCATTTACTTTAAGATTATTTTTTTATGAAGAGTAAATAGGGTTTCCACGGACTAAATTATCTACATAACTAGATTTAACAAGATAGTTACTACCAGAATTATCATTTCCAGAAGAAATTCTATCATCTACCATAGTAACTTCCACATTATTCATATCTAGCTGTAAATAAAGGTCCTGTAATCCAATCACATCATTGGAATAAGGAGTGGCAGAAATTTCAATTAAAGGTGATCCACGATTCACCTCAGTTTGGATAAATTTAATAGCATTAATTTTAACCTCACCTTTAATATAATCAACGGTTCCAATTGATCTTTTAACAACTACAACCTCTGTGGGGGAATTTAATTTAAACAAGAGAAGTGATCCTGTTTTTAAATCTGAATTTGGAATATCTCCCAAATACAGAGTATCACTCATTCCACTCACTTTAAATCCAGAAGACCTAATATTATATCCAATAACTTCATTATTCATTACTGGAGGTTTTCCGGGATTTCTAATATAGAATCTGTTACCAAAACAAATTTCATATTCACCAAATTGACCCAATGAAGCTTCAATATCTCTTCTTATAGCAACTGTTGTGATATTAGAAGTTACTGCTTCATTACTGTCATCGATGACTTTTTGGAATTTACTGTACTTAAATCTTCCACCAAATTTATTTAACTGAGAAGAATTGGAGTAATTTAAGATATTTTGCAGTACTACTGCTTTTACATTCCCCGCACCAGCTGATAAATTGGTGTTATAATAAACATTTGAGTCAGTTTCTATCCACAAATACTTCAAATCAATGATTTCTGGAATAATTCCAGCAACAGAGTACTTTTTAAGGTCATTTGAAATACTTCTTTTGATAGAACTAGACAAATGAGTCCCATTATAAGGCTTAACACTAACAAAAACCCTTCCATATGCTGGTGGATCTAAAGTTTCACCACCATAAGCAGAAACAGACTCTGTTTCAGGGTAAATTTGAGGTATTATTGCTTCATAGTCAGAGGCAGTGACTGCTCTATTCTTAGATGCAAAGATTTGAGTGGCATATTTCTTAACAGATTCCACACTTTCAATGGAAGATCCTCCATAAGAAGCAATTTCAGTGCTAATAACAGAAATTCCAGTGGTAACAGGGTCTCCATTTTGGTCTGTTAACTGACCAGCAAAGGAAAATTCTGAAACATTGTTGCCCAATTCACCACTAGTGACAACATAAGTGGCTTCTATGTAAGACAAAGACTCTTCGGACAACTTCATTCCAAAAATTCCATCTCCGAAGAGTAATTCATACCTCTCATTTTCAACTTCTTGAAGAAAATATGCTGGAGTTTCAGAATTTAGGTCATATAAACTGTTAAATTTCCTAAAAACTCTTGAAACAGTGGAACTTGAGTCTCTTTTTACTATAACTTTAAGTAAACTTGTGTCAATTCCAGTATTAGTAAGGATATATCTTTGATTAGGGGTTCTAGAACTGACTGTAAATGACTGTTTTACAAAGGTTCCTTCATAAATTGGCACATTTTGGAAAGTTGCAATGCCACCAGAGCTTACAGTAGCCTTAGTTTCCTCTAAAACTGAGAAAACATAACTTGTTTTTCCAAAAAGTAAGCTAGATGTAACAACAATTCCTGGTTGTAAGGTTACTGTTGAAACATTATGTCCAGAAACGTTGACTTCAAAAGAAATAGTAGCTGTGGCTGCTTTTCTAGATCTAGGTACATACCCTATATTCCTTGCCAGAGAGACTATATTCTCTCTTAGGGTAGCACTATCAATAAAAACCTCATTAGATACCATGTTGGCATTATATGATGAGATATAAGTATTGTATGCTAGAGCATCTACTATGGTTGATAGGTTTGATCCCTCAAAATCATAATCAGTAAAATTGCTATTCGCTTTCAAATAGTCTCTTATAGAGACCTTAATTTGATCAAAATCTATATTGCTAAAATTGACTAAAGGCATTTACCTAGTGGGTTCTAATGCGAGTGTGAGTTGTTGTAACGGTACCTCAATACCAATAATGTAATATTGGATTTGCACATCAAATTGGTAATTATCAGGTTGAGCCTTTACTATAACTTCATTTAACCTAACTCTAGGTTCAAAATTAGATATAGTATTAATAATTTCCGATTTAATAGAAGAAGCAGTCAATTTATCCAGATTTTCAAAAAGTAGATTAGTCACTTGTGATCCTAATACAGGATTAAAGGGACGTTCACCTGGAACTGTCATAATAAGGTTACGAATAGATCTTGCAATAGCATTAGCATTTTTAAGCTCTATTAGATCTCTATTCAGAGGATTAATCTGAAAAGAAGCACTAATATCTTTAAATGATTTACTTACCCTTTGAACAGGCACTCTACCGCTACAAGAATTCTAACTTATTTAGACCACTAAAATTCATTTAATGTAACAGGATCATTTTTAACATCTAATTTCTCACCATCTTCATCTATAAAGTATAGATCATTATGTTCTGATACCTTATTTTCCTTAGGAGTAGCCTTATCGTTAGATATTTCTCTTAAAAATTCTTTTTCCATGGTTAGTCGTCGTAAACTTTACATTCGTCTGCATCAGGATGATTGTCACAATAAACTTCTAGATGTTGATCCTGATGTCTTGTGTGCCAATCATTAATCTTTGCATCACTAGGATCTATCACATCATCTTTATGATACTCATCATAATAAGCATGAGAAGCTTCTAAGTCTGCCTTAGTATACTCGTGCATACCATGATTGACATGTTCTTTTCCATCTGCTTCAATGTAGACTTCATGATCTAAATCGTGTGGTTTAGTAGTCATAATTATCTGTTTTAACTTTACTATTTAATATAGAGAGACACGAGGGGTTTCGCCATTTTTTAGGATATCATAAAAAAACCCCTATAGAGGGGGTTAGGAATTTTCCCATTCTTCCCTTGTATTAAAACTCACTCCTTCACAATCAGGTTTTGAACAATAGTATCTACCTTCTCCTCTATTAGGTGTTAAGTACTCACACTCAGCAGTCCATTCATCCATGGATTCTCTAACTATCTTTTTAATTTCATTTCTAAGCCATCTAGGTAGTCTTAACATTTTTTTTTTACCTCCCTTGACCTCTATATACTTTCTTAGCATTATTTCTACTAGTTGCAGTATACTTTGTATGTTTCCCGTGACCCTGACGGGTCTTTTTAGGGATGGTATCAATGTAATCTGCAACTCCTAGTGCGCCTCTTTTAACTTTAGCCATTATTTAAATCCCATGTGTTGCAATCTGCTTTTTTATCATCAATAAAACATTCAACTGACTCTTGTGTTGCTTTTACTCTATAATCTACTTTATCTCTATGAGAGAGTTCAGTAAGGACCTTAGCAACAAGGTCCCATAAGGAACTACTAGATAACTCTGTTCTTTTCATGACCAACTCTGATTCTAGGATCACACCAGATTTCAAATCCAGCATCAATAGCATCTAAACAGAAAGAGACATCTTCGCCACACATATCTTGAACTGCACCAGATTCAAAGACTTGCATCTTAGGAGCAAACCAAGGATACTTGAGTGCTTCATGTTCAAATACACCCTTCTCAATCATAACCCAACCGAAACCAGTATAATCAACAGTAAAAGGCTTATTTCTCTTAGAGATACCATCTACCATTTCATGGTTCATAACACCACCATTATTACGGAAGTCATCTTCATCTAACCAATGTGCAACAGAGGTAGTTCTACCATCTTCTGTGGAATACCAACCAGCAGCAATAGGATGCTTCTTAGAGTCATCAACAGAACCATCTTCATTAACAGCATCAGCAGGGAATGCTACATCACATAGTTGCCAGAACTTATCACTAGTAAAAACAATATCACTATCAATCCAGAGTTGCCAATCATACTTAAG
>Ga0098044_1001323_pt1 | contig 12982 bp, 9 predicted proteins | sample 10_taG_FD_75053 | JGI IMG/M metagenome (GOLD analysis project Ga0098044, IMG submission 75053) | Marine viral communities from the Subarctic Pacific Ocean - 10_ETSP_OMZ_AT15264 metaG | ecosystem: Environmental > Aquatic > Marine > Oceanic | place: Pacific Ocean | collected 2015-01-16 | reverse complement strand
TTTAATCCGCCACTTGGATCAAGGATTAGGATATCAATTGACGAAGACATATCTTACGCAGATATTGCTGCTATCAAAACAAGGATAATCTCAAAGTTCAAGCCAAGTGATATAAGGGAAGTCTATGGCTCAGCAGTCGGTGGATCAAGCTACAATATTGATGATCTGAAAATCGAGGTAGAGAACGTAAGGAACTCCAACATTCAGTCTGCGCTCATTAGGAAATATTTCAAAGGTAGGGAAGATGTTACCCCCGATATCTTGGATGAAGCCATTAATTTCAACTCAGAGTTAGACGCTGAGATCGCAGTTGATGCGGTTGTTCGTAATGTCGTGTGGGACTTTGAAACACTTAAGTTTGACAACTACTTTAACTACGGTGAAAACAACAGCATTGATTTTTCGAAACTCAAAGGGAAAATTGTTTTGATTGGTGGTGGAAATGCTATTGGAAAAAGCGGGTCAATTGATGCCGCTGTGCATACAATGTTCAACACAACCAAGAGAAACATAACCAAGAATTTTGACTATGTAAACTCAAGGGCTGATGATAGCACCAGCACAATTGAAATTTCACTTGGCGATAGAAGGTATTTCATAGAAAGAAACATCATTAAGTCCGGTGAATCCAAGGGGTCAAGGACAGAGCTTGATTTCTATTGCAAGGACAAGTCTGGTAGAAAATACAATTTGAATGGAGAGCAAAGGTACGACACCGAAAAGAACATCAGGGCTGTATTTGGCACGGCTGATGATTTGTTCATATCCTCACTATCGTCACAGGGAGATATTACATCCTTTGTCGCGCAAGGGGCTACAGCCAGAAAGGAAACCTTGATGAAGTTTCTTGATCTCTACTTCTTTGAAGAGAAGCATGATATGGTCAAGGAGAGATCGCGAGACACAAGGATAAGGTTGAAGGAGTACGAAGATATAGACTTTGATGATTATATTGATGAGTATGAAGTTCTTGTTGAAGAGTTAACAGAAGAATTAGGGGTGGTGGAGCAAGAAAGATCCAACAAGAGAGATGAACTCCTTGTTTTCGAAAGGGAGAAGATTGAGCTTGAAGCATCATTGCAGGATGTTGAGATTATTGACATAGAAAAGATTAAGAGTGGAATAGAGAATACAAAAAACGCTATCGAAAAATCCACTAAGGCTTTGTCGGCAATTTCTGATGCCTTGGATGAACTGAACGAGAAAAAAAGCAAGATCGACAAGTTGTGTGAAAAGTTTGACATCAAAGAAATAAGCGTGCGGAAAGAAGCAAATGATAAGGCTTTGGTGGACAAGAAGGATTTGATCTCATTGGTAAAATCAAAAACAGACTTCATAGAGCAGTTGGGCAGAACTTCAAATGTGCTTGGCTCTGTTGTTTGTGGCGGCAAGGGGGAATATGCTAAATGTCCACTAATCTCAGAGGCTACCGATGCCAAAGAGAGAATTCCAAATATCGAGGAAGAGATAGAAAAGTATAATGACAGGCTTGGGGTAATTGAGGATTTGTTGAAGCTGGATGTCAAGGATGATGTAGTCTCCAGATTCAAAAAAATCAATTCTGTGCTGGAAAAGAAGAAGGATGTGGAGATCGAGGTATCAAACAGGAAAACAGATATAGCGAACAAGAATAACACCATTTCAAAGCTGAAATTAAGTCTTGATGGTTTGATGCTGGAAAAGGAAAAATATGATGAGTCTATAGAGCAAAAGGAGAGGAACAAGATTTCTGCCGACAGGCTTTCTGTTGTTGAGAAGATAATTGGGAAGATGAACGGTGAGCTTAGTGGGTTGACAGAGAGGTTATCTGCACTAAACAAAAAGATTGGCTCAAATACAGCCATGATGAATGAATGGATTTCGAAAAAAAGCAACTACGAAGAGCTAATGAAGAAGTATAGTGTGTACAATGTTTTGCTGGAGTGTCTGGGCAAGGGTGGTATTTCCCACAAGATTCTATCCGATAAGCTCCCAGTCATCAATGCAACAATCAACAACTTGCTTAACGATGTTGTTACATTCAGGATTGAGTTGTGCCACGAAGAAGGCAGCAGCATTTCAGTTAACTTGAAATACCCAGACTCACCTTCAAGACCATTATCCATTGCCAGTGGTATGGAGAAGGTTGTTGCATCTTTGGCAATCAGGGCTGGGCTATGTCTGATATCAAATCTGCCAAGGTCTTCTACATTTATTGTTGATGAGGGATTTGGGACTCTCGATATCAATAAGGTGGCAGATGTTGAGGCGATGTTCAAGAAGTTGAAGAAGTATTTTACCAGCATTATCGTTGTTACGCACGTACCGGCTTTACAGGATGTGGCTGAAGTAACCATTGATATTGGTGTTGATGATAACCATAATGCATATATAGAGGTGTAGAAATGAGCGAAAAAGATTTAGAAGATGGGTTTGTGGAAGAGGTTGACGACAAAAGAGTCCGCATTTGGCATAAAGCAGGAGAGGGTGGATATTGGTCTACCATGTCAAAACTAAGGCATGAAGGAGTAATTGATGAGTGCAAGATGCCATTTTACTGCCCAATATGCAATCTTGGAATGTTGGCTGATGTAGATAGGAAGAAGTATTACGCTTACAAATGTTGCTTCAAGTGTTCGGTATATTTTGTGGAGGGTAGAGAGGATAGGTGGAATGGAGGCTGGCGACCAAATAAGGAAGACATGGGGCTTTACCATGAGTGGCGGGACAGAAAGACAGTATATGAGATTGATCCAATAACGTTAAAGAAGGTTGAAAAAACGCTTGACAAGGGCTGAGATTCCACTATACTATAGGTGTGTGATGTTAACTAAGATACGGAGGTTGTTATGTTACATGAAAGAGGATGTGAGTGGACAGATGATTATGTGAATTTGGGAAGAAGGTTGTTTGGCGTTCCTTATCCACCAGCAAAAGAGGTGAATACTCAAAAAATCACATCTCAATCATTGTGGGAGACTGATAAAGCAGTATTTGTTGAGCTTCTTGTTCCCGGTGTTCCAAAGAAGGATATTTCAATTGAAGTTGTTGATGATACTCTCACCATCTCTCATCATAACCAAGAGGATGTCGAAGAAAATGCCGAAGTGAGGGGCTATCGTCATGAATCATTTGAGTATTCGTGGAGGCTTTGTGATAACCACGATCAACAAGGCATCACAGCATCATCATCACATGGTATTCTTACAGTCAGGGTTCCAAAGATTGTCCCACCAGAGCCAGAAACAAAAACGGTGAAAATCCAGTAAAATAATCAAAAAAAATCTTCCTAAACTGATTCATTGGGCATATATATAGGTACATGCAGTATGCGTGATGCCAAGCGGGAGGGTCAGAATGAGGTTAACAGAAAGGAAGTTAAGATCAATGGTGCGAAAGGTGCTGAAAGAGCAGGATTCCAGCGCGGGGGCAGAGTCTAATCTTAGGGACGCGCTCCCCAAGTATTTTGATGATTATATAGCCAAATGGCATCCCCGCGAAGGATCTTTAAATGCGTCAGGATTAGCTGTAAATGCGGTTGAGGGTTTAGAAGATCTGGCAACTGATGTTTTTTATGATATTGAGGATGGAGTTGAGTATTCTGGTGGAGACAATATCAAACAAGGCATTAGGGATTATGTGACGGCATCTAATGAGGACGAAGATTCCGCCATAGACAGTGTGTTGAGAATTGCCTATGAAGAAGCCGAAAAACTTTACCCTGAACAATAAACGGAGAACCAAAATGGAACTAACAGATAGAGATTACGGTGTCATGGCAACAATTATTGAGGACTTAGATTCCCTAAACCCCAATGCAGCCATTAACATCAAGTTGGCTGGCGAAGGGTTCACATTGTATTATATTGCAGCGGAGACTGTTGACTATAAAGACTCTCCGATTCATAGGGAATGTGTCGAGAATGGCAACAAAAGACTTGATGATGCAGTGAAGGAACTCAAAGCTCAGTTCAAAGAGGAAACAGGGAACACCCTGTCGTTCAAAGAGATTTCAACAGACGAAACTTTGGAGATGATGTCTCCAGCGTTACAGCGGCATTATCTTAGAATATTTCGCAACTATGAACTAACCTAAAAAACCTTAAAATTAGAGTTTTACTTTTCTGTGCCCCTGTGGTATGGTTGTTGTATGATTACTTATGTAGCAGACGTAACTAACTAATGGAGGAAGCGATTATGAAGGGACTTACAATGAAGGCGTATCTTGTTTTTGGTGTTTTTCTGTTGTTGATTTTGGCTACCGGCTGCGGCTGTAAGGGAGATCCAAGCGTAGACTCTGTAACTGCTGATGAGGTTACAGAAGGTGATGTTGCAGTCGTTGAAGATGTTGCTGTTGTAGAAGATGTTGCTGTTGTAGAAGATGTTGCTGTTGTAGAAGATGTTGCTGTTGTAGAAGATGTTGCTTTGCCAACAGACTTGGTTGTTCCAGAAGAGGTTTTTGAGGCTGACGTTCCATCTCTTGATGTTGTAGAGGAAACGTTTGTTGAAGTGACTTGTGCGCCAGAATGCGATGGCAAGACTTGTGGCGACGATGGATGTGAAGGCTCTTGTGGTGAGTGTGCCGAAGGAGTTGAGGAATGTCTTGACGGTGTTTGTACATGTGTTCCTGATTGCGATGAAGAGAACCAGTGCGGATCTGATGCATGCGAAGGAACTTGTGGTGAGTGTGATGTTGGGTTTGAGTGTGTAGAGGACAAGTGTGTTTGTGACCCCAACTGTGATGATAGGGAGTGCGGTGGTGATGGCTGTGAAGGTTCTTGCGGCGAGTGCGAGGCTAATGAGCTTTGCAATGAAGAAGCCAAGTGCGAGTGCGTTCCTAATTGCGAAAAAAAGGAATGTGGCACCGATGGCTGTGGAGAGAACCATAATTGCGGAGAGTGCGATTTGTTTGACCCAGATGCCAACTCTTGTAATCCAGAAACCTTTGAGTGTGAAGCTGCCACGTAAAATCTTTTGTAATACCTCCCAAAAAAACCTTCCTTTTCTCATTCGACAAGCATAATTAGATAGTAGAAGCAGAAACTAAACAACCTAATTTGTTTGGAGAACACACCTTTGGCAAAATTAACCAAACAACAAGTAATCAAGGAAATGGTAAAGTGCGGCAAGAACTGCTCTTACTTCTTGAATACATATGCCAGAATTGCAACTCTCGATAAGGGTATCGTTACATTCAAGCTGTTCCAATACCAGAAAGAACTGATTACGTCATTGAACAAGAATCGGTTTAACATTGTCCTGAAGGCAAGACAGCTTGGGGCTTCAACGATTGTTGCTGGATATATTCTATGGTATTGCCTGTTCCACAAGGATAAGAATGTTGTTATCGTTGCCAACAAGCAGAAGAGTTCCAGAAACGTAATGAGGAAAGCCAAGTTGATGTATTCCCTTCTTCCAAATTGGTTGAAGGTTACAGATCTTGTAATTGATAACAAGAATGAGATCGAGTTCAGCAATAGGTCAAGAATATCGGCAGAAGCCACAACAATGGATGCCGGTGCTTCTGATTCAATCTCACTACTCCTAATTGATGAGGCGGCACTTATTGACAACCTTGAAGAAATGTGGGGCGCAATTTTTCCGACACTATCAACTGGTGGTCGTTGTATTGTAAATAGCACGCCAAGAGGTGTGGGTCATTATTATCATACTCTCTGGAAAGAAGGTGTGAATGGTGATAACCCATTTGTTCCTACCAAGTTAATGTGGGATGCAAGACCGGATAGAGATCAGGCGTGGTTTGACAGCGAAACAAAAAGCATGACTGCCAAAAAGATTGCAAGAGAATACCTATGCTCATTTGAACAATCTGGTGATACATTCTTTGATGGTGACACAATTGAGTTCGTCATGCTAAACACCAACTCTAATTTCGGCAAGCTCAAAAACAACCCCTCAACATACATATTCAAAGATCCAATGAAGGGCAGAAAGTATATGGTAAGTGCTGATGTTGCAAGGGGCGATGGAAGTGATAACTCAGCATTCCATGTGTTTGACCTGAAGACAAGAGAGCAAGTTGCAGAGTTTGAAAGCCAGATGCCAACAGACTCATTTGCCGCACTGTTGAAATTTGTCGCGGAAACATACAACGAAGCTCCAGTGGTAATCGAAAACAACAACCAAGGCTGGGCAGTATTACAAACATTGAAGGCACTGGGATACACACAGATCTATTATTCAAGAAAGGGGATGGCATCACAAGGCGGGATTGGAGTATATGCCTATGATCACAACACAAGCAAATACACAATGGGCTTCACAACAGATCAATTCACAAGACAACAAATGTTGCAACACACAGAAGAAGCAATAAGGAACAAGCAAGTAAGGCTATATGGCGAAAGAACACTTGACGAAATGAAGTCTTTTGTGTGGAACAGAGGTAAACCACAAGCACAAAGAGGATGCAATGATGACCTTATAATGTCATTAGGTATTGGATGTTGGATTATGCACTCGATGTTTTCTTCAGCGGCAAACGAAGAGGATATGACAAAGGCTTTCATAGATGCAATATCAGTGAACAGAAAGTCGTTCGACACAGTGAAGAATGATGTTGGGATTATAGACGCACATGCAATGAACAATAGACCACTCTACTTTGGACAAGACAGCAAGCAATCAAGAGTAACAGAGAGGTCAGTAAATAATGAGTTGGGTGATTTAAGATGGCTTTTGGACAAGTAATCAGCATATATATTACGTGTTGACAATGGGAGAACAAACAATGAAATTGACAGAAAAGAGGCTAAGAGAAATGGTAAAAGAGGAAGTGGGATCTATTCAGCCACAACACTTCGGTATGTCGGGAGATCCCACAGATGATGATATATTAGATTTTGCAAAAAACATTCTAAATGATCCAGACAGTTTATCGGTAGAAGAAAAAGATGCCCTTAGAAAGCTATTGCGCCATAGGGCGGAACGAACCAGAAGAGACATTGAGCGCAAAGGGTATTCAAGAGATCCAGAAAGAGGCGCATATGCCAGTTTGAGAAAGAGTATGGTTGATGTTGCTAGGGATATAAAATAGAGTAATGTTGTTTGAAGGTGAGTAAGTGGTTTTGAACTATCTCAGTGATATAACAGTGGAGACAACAACAATGAAACTAACAGAAAGCAAGCTACGCAGAATCATCAGTGAAATTGTTGATGAGCATGGTGAAGATGATGGCTGCTTCCTTAATATCAGAGAAGAGGTCAATGACGCCATATTGCGGCTGGAAGTATTTGTTGATGTGCATTCTGGTGATGTTCCAATGGAAATGATTACGACAGCTATCAATACGCTGAAAAATATGATGGTACAGTAAACTGACGGGGTAAAAATGGCAGACAAAAAAGAAAAAGAGCAAATCAGGAACAAAATCAAGAAGGCAAGGAACGTATTCACAAGGTTGAATAGGATGTTCCGTGATGGTCCAATTGTGAAAACATCATTGTCTGGGAAGATTGATACGAGCTTTACAAAGGCAAGCTTGGGTCATTTGTTGAATAGCAACATCTATAATAGCAGCACGTTCTTCAATCAAGGATATGATAGATCATGTTTAAGGCTTGATACAAAGATACCTGTTCCCGGCAAAGAATAATTTGTGTCTTTGGGCGAACTTATTGAAAAATACCCTAATGGGGAAAAGTTCATTGTATACACCTATGACCATGACAAGAAAAAGATAGTTCCAGCATATGCACATCACCCAAGGAGTTCCGGTGTTAAGGAAACTGTAAGGGTTACATTTGATGATGGTAGTCATTTGATATGCACGTCAGATCATCAATGCATGGTTCGTAGTGGGGATTTCGTGGATGCCGGGGAGTTAAAGGTCGGTGATTCGATGATGCCATTTAATAGGTTCAAAATCAATTCCGCATACGAAAGAAATGGAAGGAAGCATAGAAATTATGATTTGATCTACACTATGGATAGGAGATATAAAAACGGGGTTCAGTCAGAACACAAGCTGATCGCAGAGTGGAAGTTGGGCAGGAACATAGACGGTAAGAAGGAACATGTTCACCACCTTGACTATAATTCTGAGAACAATAACCCAGAAAACTTGGCAGTTCTTTCTCCAAGTGAACACCTAAAAATACACAAACAACATAACCACAAGCTGTGGGAAGATCCAGCCATGAGAAAAAAAATTATGGACGGGATTCAAAGAGCTTGGGATGAAGACACTGGGGAAAGAAGGGCGAAGCTGATTGAGTATAACAAAAGAGAAGACGTTAAGGAATTGAGAAGGCAGCACCTTCTCAACAATAACCCAATGAATAACCCAATCTCAAGGAAGAAGGCTGCGCTGGCAATATCGGGAGAGAAAAACTACGGGTATAGGCATGACCTGTCAGAAGAAAATATACTAGATTCGGCGGTAAGAAATGGCTATGTGCTTAAGTTGGTTTGCAAGGAGTTTGGAGCAAGGTGGGAAACAATAAACAGGAGAATAAAGAAGTGGGGATATTCTAATTGGAAGAATTTCGTTGAAACCAATGAGGCAAAAATCAATCACAAGGTTGTATCTGTTGAGTCATGTGGGAAGTTTGAGGTTGGCGATTTGACTGTTGATGGGTATGAGAATTTTGCAACAGACTCTATTGTTGTGCATAATTCGCGCTATTCAGATCTGGCTGAGATGGAATATTACCCTGAACTCAATGCCGCGCTCAACTTATATTCCGATGAAACGATCACGTATGATGAAAAGGGTAACGTCCTAAGAATCGTAACAGAGAATGACCAGATTAAGCTACTTCTTGAAGAACTATTCTACGATACGATCAACTTTGAGTTCAATGGGTGGAGTTGGATTCGCTCTTTGTGTAAGTGGGGAGATCATTTTCTTTTGAACATGGTAGACCCAGAACATGGTATTGTTGGAGTCCTTCCCATTCCTGTCCAAGAAGTTGAGAGGGAAGAGGGGTTTGACCCTGCAAATCCGATGGCTGTCCGCTATCGTTGGTCAACACAGAACAAAATTTTGAATAACTGGCAGATAACACATTTCAGACTGCTTGGTAATGATACATATGCGCCTTATGGCACGTCCGTCTTAGAGGGCGCAAGAAGGATATGGAGGCAGTTAAACCTACTTGAAGACGCCGTAATGGTGTATCGTATTGTGAGAAGCCCTGAGAGGCGTGTATTCAAGATTGATGTTGGTAATGTGGCTCCTGATGAAGTTCCAGCGTTTATGGAGAAGATTAAAACACAAGCAAAGAAGGATCAGGTTGTAGATTCATCATCTGGGCAAATTGATTTGAGGTATAATGCTCTTCCACTTTGGAAGGATACACCGGTCCCACTGTTGGATGGGAGGGTGTTGACCTTAGAAGAGTTGGCGAAGGAGTATAGCGACAAAAAAGAGAATTGGGTTTACTCAATTGATGATATAACGAATGAGCTTAAGCCGGGAAAGATTGTATGGGCTGGGAAAAATTATTCTGATGCTAAATTACTCAAAGTAACCCTTGATGATGGATCGTTTGTCTATAGTGCCCCTGAACACCCATTTATCTTGCGGGACGGGACTTCAAGGCGTGCGGACGAGTTGACTGAAAATGACAGCCTGATGCCTTACTATACAAGGGTAAATAAGAATGGCTATGAAACAACATATGATCCCGGCAAGAACAAGGTCGTGAATACCCATAATGTAAATTTAGAGGACATGTTTTGTGGTTCATGTGATGACGATGCCGGTGATTATGAGGAAGACCTTTACATGAATCACAAGGTGGCATTGATTGAGGTAGCCGACTTCACTGATGATGTTTATTGTATGACAATTGAGGGAAAGAATGGTGAGCAAGATAGACACAACTTTGCAATTTGTGGACTAAGAGATAGCGGCAATGTATACAAAAACGGCATCTTTGTCAAAAACACTGTAGAAGACGATTATTTCATTCCCGTTCGTGGTGACATGTCCTCTGAGATTGAAACACTCGCTGGAGGCTCATATACCGGTGATGTTGATGATATTGAATACTTCCAAAAGAAGCTTTTCGCAGCATTGCAGATCCCAAGAGCATACCTTGGATATGATGAGGCGATAGGTTGTCTTGTTGGAGACACCTTAATCCCATTAATGGATGGACGAACTCTCTCAATAGAGGATATTGCTAAGGAGTATGAGAGTGGCAAGACAAACTGGGTTTACTCTTATGATGTTGAGTCAAACAAGATTTCGGCTGGGAAAGTTTCTTGGGGCGGGATAACAAAAAGTGTTGACAAGGTGTACCATATCACACTTGATAATGGTGAAAAGATATCATGCACTGATAACCACCCATTTTTGCTAAGAGATGGGGAATACGTTAGGGCTGACAGTCTCGCCGTTAATCAATCTGTTATGCCGCTATATAGAAAAAAATCCTCCAAGCAGGGCGGCGATTTCCTAAATGGTTATGACATGGTTTACGATGTTGAGTCAAACAAGTGGGAATATACACACAAGGTTGTCTCAAGAGATTGCGATATTAACGTGCATGAATCGTGCAACGATGAGGGCTATAAAGTAGTTCACCATATGACATTTGACAAATTAAACAACAGCCCAGAGAATTTGATGCTTATTGGCAAACGTGCCCACGGCAAAATTCACGGCGAACTTGCGAAAAGAAATCTCTTATCAGAAAAGAGCAGGGCAAAACTCAGAGAGACAATGAAAACTGAGTCGTATGCCAAAAATCATCTGGAAGGGGTTTTGCGTGCTTGGGAAAATGACGATGGGACCAGAAGTGCCGCTATAGCGAAGGCAAATAAGGAGTATGGAAAGATTGAACTAATGCACACAAGGTTGGCAGAGCTTAAAAATGCGGGCATCATTGATTTGTCTGGGGAAAATAATTGCTGGTTTATTGAAAGACCAAAATTTGATGATGTTGTAAACACAGTGGCAAATAGAGGCATCTTCAAAAAGGAGGGCGTTAGAGATCATCTTGAGTGTTCCTTGAATGGTTTGGACGAGGTAATTGCAGAACACGGCTTTGGTTCATGGTATGATTTTACTTCGAAATATGATAAAACAAGAAAGGGCAGAAAGATCAAGTTTTTAGATCTAAACCAACTCTCATTGTTGGCAGCGAAGTGTGATACAAAAAAGGAGTTTTATAGTACATCTGGAATATCTGCAACTGGGTTTAAAAACTACTGCACTCGCACAGGAATAGACTATAAGGTGTGGCTGAACGAAAATATGTCTAACAACAACCACAAAATAACGTCTATTGATGTTGAGTTGTTGGGGAGCAAGCTCCCTGTGTATGACATAACTGTTGATAGGTTTCATAACTTTGCAACAGCCGCTGGTGTATTTGTACACAACAGTAAATCCACACTTGCGGCCGAAGATGTTCGCTGGGCAAGAACCATCCAACGTGTCCAACGTGTTATTGTCTCTGAGCTAACCAAAATGGCAATTATTCACCTATTCATCCACGGTTATGAGGGTGAAGACTTAATTGACTTTGATATCAAGCTGTCCAACCCTTCCAATATAGCAGAGCAGCAAAAGCTTGAGTTGTGGAGAACAAGGTTTGAGATTGCCGGGAATATACCAGAAGGATATTTTGATAGAGAGTTCGTCCAAAAGAACATATTCCAGCTATCGAATAGAGAGATTGCAGTAATCAAATCTAAGAGGATTGAGGATAAGAAGGAAGATATGGAACTGGAGAATATGCAGCTACCGGCAGATGGCGAAGTTGGGGGTGGTGGAGGTGGAGGCTTCGGTGGTGGAGGTGGTGGAGACTTATTCGGTGATGAGGGTGGTGGAGATTTATTCGGTGATGAAGGTGGTGGGGAAGATCTCTTTGGTGATGAAGGTGGTGGGGAAGACTTCTCTGGTGCTGGTGGTGAAGAAGATGTTGGTGGTGGAGGACTTTTCGCCCATACAGAGAGAAGCTCTGATCTTGTAATCCTTGAGGAAGAGGGATCTGAAGAGAGCGAAGATGATGAAGACGAAGAGCCAAGGGAAAGGGATGAAGACTACAAGTACAAGCACAACAGACAGAGAATAGACAGAACTGGTCCAGATGGGTTGGAGATGCCAGATCTTGTCAACCTTGGCGACCTTGGGACAACATTCAGCAACAAGAAGAAAAACAGAGGTGATGAAATCAACCCACTGCGTAATATGTCCAGTGAGCAAAGGGAAACAAAGAAGCTTGATTTTGAGGTCAAAAGACTAATCTCAGATCTTGAGAAGAATGTCCCAAGGAAACTGAAAGCGTTGTTAGAAACCGAAGAAACCGAAGATAATGAAGAGAGTGAGGAATAAAACATGACAATCAAACACAACAAGAAAAGAAATGTAGCCCTAATTGCAGAGTTCTTTGCAAGGCATGTGTCCGAGAGGCTTATTGAGAATGATGAGTCCGGTGCCAAAAAAGCTATTGACATTTTCAACAAACACTTCTCAGATAAATCATTGTTGAAGAAGGAGCTTAGGTTGGTGTCAGCACTATCGGATACGGTTGTGAGAACAAATGAGGCTGCATATAAGATATTGGAAGAGATCAAGAAAGCTGCCGAGAATACCAACATGAAGAGATTAGAGAGAGAGAAAAGTGTTCTTGTTAAGGACATCAATTATACCTTTGGCAAGAAGTTCTATGAGCAAAGAGTGCCAGAGTATAATAAGCTTGGTTCCATCCATAATCTCCTTAATGAATACCGTGGCAATGGCAGCATAAACAATAAGGTCCACGTTGTCAAGTTTGAAGAGGATGTTGTTGAATACCTTATGACGGAATCTGCGACCAAGGCTAATTATGAGCTAAAGGTGAATGAGCCAGAGAAATATAACACCCTTGTAGCCAATGTAATGAACAAGAAGTTTGACGAGAAATATAAGGGCAAATTGAACGAAGATCAATATAGACTCCTAAAAGCCAAAGCTGGTTTATCAGAAGAGGGCATTGTTGATGTTGTGAAGAGTGTTAAGGCTAAGGTGTTTGAGGCTGTTAAAAG